>Ga0181520_10013025_pt1 | contig 10572 bp, 8 predicted proteins | sample PEATcosm2014_Bin_29_FD_132451 | JGI IMG/M metagenome (GOLD analysis project Ga0181520, IMG submission 132451) | Peatland microbial communities from MTU Mesocosm Facility, Houghton, MI, USA - PEATcosm2014_Bin02_30_metaG | ecosystem: Environmental > Terrestrial > Soil > Wetlands > Peat | place...
AGCGCCTCGATGGCCGTCTCGAGGGCCTCCTCGAGCTCGCTCCGCTGAAGAGCGTCCTGCGGATCCACGCCGGCCGCCGACGCTATCTCCTCGAGCATCTCGTCGGGAAGCCCGACAAGGCCCTTGCGCCTGCGCGCGTCTTCGCCGCGCCACAGGTCGATGAGGCGATTGCGCATCGCGGAGAAGATCCAGGCCGCGACATCCTCGACCATCGAGAGAGCGTCCGCGTTGAGCAGAGCCCTGCCGAAGGCGTCCTGGAGTGCGTCCTCGGCGCTCGCCTCGTCGATGGCGTGGTGCCTAGCCCAGGCGAGAAAGCCGCTGCGCCGTCGCCGATACGCTTCCTCGATGGCGGTCGTCGCCGCGATGGTTCCTTCTTTCACCCCTATGTCCTCGCTTTAACGACGATCCGAGAAGGGTTTTCGTGCATCGATAGGAGTGGTGGCAGGTCGATTTAACAAAAAGCTTTGACAGATCAGAAAAGCCGTATTAATATCGGTTTTTGTATTGGAACGTTCCAAGTAACGGTTAAATACTATTGGAAAGGCTAATGGCAACTATAAACGACGTCGCCAAACGTGCACAGGTCTCCCGGGGAACAGTCTCCAACGTCATCAATGGCGTAAAAGGCGTCAGTCGAAAAAAGATCGACAGGGTGATGGAGGCGATACGCGAGCTTCATTACGTTCGCGATGCAACCGCCCGGAGCCTGAAGACGAGCAAAACGTACAATGTCGCCGTCGTCCTACCCAATATCGTCGATCAGAATTTCGCCCAAATATTCACGGGGATCGAACGCGTCATCAATGAGAGCGGCTACACCACGAGCCTATACACGACTTCCGAGATCATCGCAAAGGAAAACGGCATTCTCGAGCAGGTGGAACAGCAGAAGGCCGACGGTCTCGTCATCGCGACCTGCCAGCCGGCCGACTCGGAGATATTCTCGAACCTCCAGACTTCGGGCATGCGACTCGTCTTCATCGAGAGGGAACCCGCGGACATGCTTTTCAGTTTCGTCGGCCATGACAACGGCGAGTCGGTGCGGGCGGTGATGGAGGAAAAGATCCGCAACGGGGCGAAAAGCATCGCCCTGTTCACGGGTCCGGACGAATACTCGAGCGAAAGAGAAAGCATCGAGGCCTACCGTGAGACTCTGGAGAGGAATTCGCTTCTTTTCGACCCCCATTTCCTTTCGATAACCAATTTCGATAAAGAGAGCTCGTTCAAGTCGGCGATAAGGATATTTGAATCCGCGAGTTTGCCTGATGCCATCATCGTGACCTCGACCCAAATTCTGGAGGGTCTGCTTACCGCAGCGCGTTTTTCGAGTCTGTACGATTCGTGGAACTCCTCGATCGTAATCCTCGGCGAAGAGTCCTGGACGGCGAACGCTTACAGGAACATCGAGCGCGTTCCCCGAAGGGCCATCCGTCTCGGAGAGATCGCCGCGGAGTTGCTTTTGGAGCGCATCGAGTCGCCCGCTTTCTCGGAGCCGAAGCGAATCAAGCTGAAGACCAGGAACTTCGAGATATTGGAGCCCACGCCGGTTCCCCGGCCGGCAGAGCCTTCCTCCTCGACGAGGAGAGTCGTTCGAGCCGCGATGCTGAAAGGTTCCGCCCTCGAGGCGACCTATCTCCTCCTGGGCGATTTCTCGAGGGGGAGCGGGATCGATGTGGAGATCGAAAGCTTCGAATACGAGGCGTTGTACGATGCCCTCAGCGATTCCGGTTCCCGGAAGGCTTTCGACGTCCTCCAGATCGACGTTCCCTGGATGGAAGAATTTACCGAATCGGGATACATAGAAAAGCTCGATCGGTGGATCGAAACCGAGCCGAATTCGGTCGGGCACTTCATCCCCGGGGTCCTCGACGCCTGGGCCCGCTATTCCGATCACTACTACGCCCTCCCGCACATGTTCGGCGCCCAGCTTCTCTTTTATCGGAAGGATCTCTTCGAGAACGGCACGATGCGGAGGATGTTCCAGGAACTCTACGAAACGGAGCTCAGGCCGCCGCGGACCTGGAAGGAATTCAACGCGGTGGCGAAGTTCTTCACGCGCGCCTTCAATCCCGCGTCGCCCGTTCCCTATGGAACGACGCTCGGAGGGAGGAATTCGAGCGGCGCCGTCTGCGAATTCCTCCCCCGCAAATGGGCATACGAAAACGGGCGCGAAGCGGATGAGCTCTCGCTCGACAACCATGAGACGATCCAGGCGCTGAACAATTACATGGAAAGCTTCCTCTACGCCTCTCCCGGATCCGAGGACCACTGGTGGGATGAGCAGGTTCGAGAGTTCGCCGGCGGCGACGCCGCGATGATGATCCTCTTCGTCGCTCACGCGACCGAGCTGACGAACAGGAAAATTTCGAATGTAGTAGGCAAAATCGATTACGAATTCATTCCCGGAAGGGCGCCCGTCCTCGGAGGCTGGTCCTTGGGAATCAACAGAGAGAGCGTCGCCAAGGACGAGTCGTTCCGTTTCATCCAATGGCTCACCTGCGAAGAGCTCGCCATTCCGCATACCATCCTCGGCGGCGCGACGCCTTCCGTGAGCCTCTACAAAAGTTCGGAGCTCCTCACGATCTATCCATGGCTGCCCAAGGCTCTCGAGAGTTTCCCGCTCTCCCGCAGGAGATCGGCAATTCGCCGAGCCGGCGGGGGAATCGTCTCCGAAAGGATGTACGAAAAGATCCTGGGAGAGGCCGTCCACGGATGCCTGGCCGGGGAGCTCGAACCGAAGGCCGCACTCCATGAAGCGGAGCGCAGGCTGAGGGCGATCCGTGCCGCCCCCAACGACAGTACAGCTGGAGGAATACCGTGAACGACATGCGCATGGAAAAACGGGCCGGAGAAGCGACTGGCCGGGCGTGGGGCTTGGTCAAATCGGCCGCGGCGAAGAAAGAGTTCTCGGTCTTCGTCGCGCTTGCGCTGCTGTGCGCCGTCGTTTCGGCGCTGAGTCCTTATTTCCTGACGGTCAAGAACATCTTCAACGTGCTGCGCCAGTTCTCCATCATCGGAATCCTCGCGGTCGGCGAGGCGCTCATCATAATAACCGGCGGCATCGATCTCTCCATCGGGTCCCTCGTCGGCCTTTCGGGAATAATGACCGGCGTCTTCGTCACCGCGGGCGTCCCCCCGATCCTCCTTTGCCTGCTCGTGATCGGTTGCGGTTGCGCCTTCGGCTCGATCAACGGCCTCCTCGTGACGAGGGTCGGAATCAATCCTTTCATCGCGACGCTCGGAATGCTGAGCATCGCACGCGGCACCGCGCTCCTGATCACCGGAGGACTGCCGATTTCCGTGGAGAACCGGATCAACTTCCTTGGAGACGGACACGTCGGCCCCGTTCCATTTCCGGTGATCCTCATGTTCGTGGTAGCCATCATCGGTCAGATCTTCGCCACGAGGACCCTCCCGGGCAGGAACGTCTTCGCAGTGGGCAACAACGAACGCGCGGCGAAGCTCTCGGGCATCCGGGTCGAGCGCGCGAAAATGATGGTCTTCATGATCATGGGGGGCCTGTGCGCCCTTTCCGGCATCGTACTCACCGGCACGCTCAGCTCGGCCGCGCCGACGGCGGGGGCGGGTTACGAGCTCGACGTCATCGCGGCCGTGGTCATGGGAGGGGCGAGCCTTTCCGGCGGCGTCGGCTCCATCGTCGGCGTCATTTTCGGCGCCGCGCTGATGGGCGTGCTCCGCAACGGCTTCGTTCTCATGGGGGTCTCGGCCTATTGGCAGGTCGTATCGATCGGCGTGGTCATCATAGCCGCCGTCTCCCTCGACAGCCTCGGCGCCAAGCGCAAGCGTTTTTGATTCGGGGAAAAGCCGCAGGTTCTGCGGATGGCAATACGTTCTACGTCAAAGGAGATGAGATGATGAAAAGGAGCGGAATCGTCAGAATCCTCATGTCGCTCGTCCTGGGATGCGCCCTGGCCGGCGCGCTCTCGGCCCAGGTACCGAACATTCCTCTGCCCAAGGGGGGCAACGTCGCGGCGGTAAAACAGCTTCCCGCGAAGCCCCTGCGCATCGCCTTCCTGTCCTTCCAGAACAATCCCTTCTGGTTCCCGGTCCGCGACGGCGCCCAGGCGGCCGCAGCCTACCTCAAGAACTACAACGCGACGGTGGATTACATCGTCATGGGCGATGACCTCACCGCCGACCGCGTGATCTCGGCGATCGAGACCTGCGTAGCCAAGCAGTACGACGGCATCGCGGTCGTGCCGATATTCGACGGCACCGAAAAAACCATCGACCAAGCCGTCGCCGCGGGCATCCCGGTGTTCAACTTCATCGCCGAAGGTTCCAAGCCAAGCAAGCGGCTCGCCTTCCTCGGGCAGGACGCCTACGCGGCCGGCCAGCTCGCGGGGCGGACGATCGAGAAGCTCACGGGGGGCAAGGGCAAGGTCGGGGTCATAACCGGTTACTTCGGCGCGACCCAGCACGAGAACAGGATGAACGGCGCGCTCGATTATTTCAAGAAGAGCGTGCCGGGCATCCAAGTCGTCGGCAAGTACGAGAACAGGGACAGCGCCGAGACTGCGTACACTCTCACCAAGGATATGCTGACCGCCAACCCGGATCTGAAGGTCGTCTACGTCACCGCCGGCGGACCCTTCGGCGCGGCGAAGGCAGTCAAGGACCTGGGACTCACCGGCAAGGTCGGCGTAGTCTGCTACGACCACATTCCCGAGAACATCGCCTACGCGCGGACCGGGGAGATCGTCGCGGCCATAGCCCAGGACCCCTTCGGCCAGGGCTTCGACTCCTGCGTCTACCTCTACAACTACCTGGTCGCCAAGCAGAAGCCCGCCATGGACTTCATCCCCGTCAGGCTCGACGTCATGACGCCGGCCAACGTCAATGTCCTGTATCCCAATAAGTAGAGCTTGCCTCTCGCTGGCTTTGCTGGTCTAGGGCAAAGGAAGCGGGCGGAGACAAGCTCTGACCGAATAGTATTCGAACTCGCGCGCCGGGTTAAAGGGGGCATCGAGGGGATTCCCCGAACGGTCCCCGGGAAAAGCCCGGCGCGCGCCTATCGATCGGGCATGCGCGAACCGGGAGGCGAATATGGGCGACGATACCGTGCTCAGGCTCGAAGACATCACCAAGACTTTTCCCGGGGTCAAGGCCCTGGACGCGGTGAACCTCTCGGTCGAGAGGGGCGAGATCCACGCGGTCGTCGGCGAGAACGGCGCCGGGAAGTCGACCCTCATGAACATCCTTTCCGGAGTATTCCCTCCCGACGAGGGGCGGATCCTGTTCCAGGGGGAGGATGTCCGGCTCAAGGACCCCAGGCAGGCTCAAGGCCTGGGCATCTCGATGATCCACCAGGAACTCTCCCTCGCCCCCCACCTGAGCGTGATGGAAAATGTCTTCATAGGCAGACTCAAGCGGAATGCCTTCGGCCTGGTCGACTACGCCGGGATGCGGGAGGCCTGCGTGAACCGCTTCGATTGCCTCGGGATAGCGTCCATCCCGCCGGAGCGAAAGGTCGAGGAGCTGAGCGTATCCCAGCGGCAGCTCGTCGAGATCGTCAAGGCTCTCTCCTTCGACGCGAAGGTGCTCGTCATGGACGAGCCCACGTCATCCCTCACCCTGGCCGAGACCGAGATGCTGCTCGCCGTCATGCGCAGCCTCCGCGCTTCGGGCGTATCCATCCTCTTCATCTCGCACCGCCTCGAAGAGGTGTTCGAGGCGAGCGACCGCATTACCGTCCTTCGGGACGGTCGTCACGTGAAGACCCTTCCGAAAAGCGAGGCGAGCGTCGGGGAAGTCGTGTCGCTCATGGTCGGCAGGGAGTTCGACCGCGTCCTCGATCGGGAGCGCCGCGGCCGCTCGCCGGACGAGAAGCCCGTCCTCGAGGTCAGGGGACTGGCGTCCGGCAGGCTCCTGAGGGACATCTCCTTCAAGATGTATAGCGGCGAGGTGCTGGCGCTCACCGGCCTCGTCGGGTCGGGGAGGACGGAGCTCGTGCAGGCCCTCTTCGGACTCGAGAGAATCGATTCCGGAGAGCTGTTCGTGGACGGCGTGAGGCGCACTATAACCTGCCCCCGAGACGCGATCGGCCTGGGCATCGGCCTCGTGCCGGAAGGACGGAAGGATCAAGGTCTCTTCCTCGAGATGAGCGTCAAGGAGAATATCTCGATGGCGCACCTGCCCGCGATGGCTAGCGGGTCATTCCTGGACCTGAGGCGCGAGCGGGCGGCGGCCCTCGAGTACATCGACTCCTTGAGCATCAAGACCCCGGGAATGGAGCAACGCGTGAAATTCCTGAGCGGCGGCAATCAACAGAAGACGATCATAGCCCGATGGCTCATGAACGACCCGAGCATCCTCTTCCTGGACGAGCCGACCCACGGCGTCGATATCGGCGCCAAGGCGGAAATCTACCGGATCGTCGACGGCCTCGCGAAAAAGGGCGTCAGCATACTCTTTATCTCCTCCGAGCTGCCCGAGGTTCTCACTCTCGCGGACAGGGTGCTCGTCATGCACGAAGGCCGCATGCTGAAGGAGCTGTCGCGGGAGGAGGCGAGCCAGGAAACGATCATGAAGTACGCGACCAACCAAGCCTGACAAGGAGTGACGGATGACCAATAGGGAAAGACTGCTTCGGAGCCTGAACCACGAAGAGGCCGATCGCGTACCGATCGACGTGGGGGCAACCCTCATAACGGGCATCACGAAGGTAGCCTACGGAAAATTCATCGAGTACCTGGGCATGCCCCCCGAGGACGCGCCCTTTTTCGATATCGTCCAGCAGCTCGTCTCGCCGAGCGAGACCTTCCTCAGGAAATTCGGCATAGATGTGCGGAATGTCTCTCCCTCGCCGGGTCGGGACTGGACGCTGCGGATGGAAGACGACGGGGAATACCTGCACTTCGTGGACGAATGGGGAATAACCTGGCGCATGCCCAAGGACGGCGGCCACTATTTCGATATGTACGGACATCCGCTCTCGAAGGAACCCTTGAGCGCCGGAGACGTCGCGTCGATGAGACTGCCGGACGTCGAGGATGAATCGAGATACCGCGATATCCGCGCCAAGGCTCGGCAGCTGCGCGACGACGGTTACGGCGTCGTCATGTCGAGCATATCCGCGGGCATGCACGAGCTCGGCGGATGGATGCGCGGCTACGAAAACTACTATGCGGACCTTCTCCTCGACGAGGATCTCGCCGGCAGCTACCTCGATCGCTTCCTCGAGGTGAAGATGGAGTATTGGGATCGCGTGCTTTCCGAGGCGGGCGACCTCATCGACGTCGTGCAGGAAGCCGACGACCTCGGCAGCCAGAACGCGATGCTCGTCTCCCCCGAAATTTACCGAAAGGTCATAAAGCCGCGGCACAAGGAACTCTTCGACCGTATCCGCGGCAAAACGGACGCGAAGATATTCATCCATTCCTGCGGAAGCTTCCTCGAAGTCATCCCCGACCTGATCGAGGTCGGAGTCCAGATACTGAATCCCGTGCAATACACCGCGGAGGGGATGGACTCCAGGCTGCTCAAGCGCGAGTTCGGCGCGGACCTGGTTTTCTGGGGAGGAGGAGTCGATACGCAAAGGATTCTCCCGAGGGGAAGCCCCGAGGAGGTTCGGAAGAACGTGCGCGAGCAGATCGAAACGCTGGCGCCGGGCGGAGGCTTCGTATTCAATACCGTCCACAATATCCAGGCGGACGTTCCTCCCGAGAATCTGGCGGCCATGTTCGAGGCTTTCGAGATGTTCGCGCCGTATTGAAATCGCTCATCGCGGTTCACCCGAGGACGGACATCGCGGCGCCTAAGGCATTCGCCAGATGTCGAGGACGCCTTTCGTCCGATGCAGGTTGGCGTTCCCCTCGGGAAGAGCGACGCGTCCGTCGGCGACGATCGGACTGTTCCAATGCCCGCCGCCGCAGGGAAGGGTCGAGACGAGGCGGCCGCTCCTCGCTTCGTAGACGCGGAGCCCGCCTCTGAGGTCGTAGACGAAGGCCAGGCCGTCGACGATCACCGGGCTCGTGCCGCCGAAGGCGCTATGCCACTGAAGCTTCAGCCGCGCGCCCTCGACCGTCCACGCGGTGGTGGCGCCCTTGTCCGCGGCGAAGACCCAGGTCAGGGAGTCGGCGCGCAGGACCGCGAGCGCGGCGAAGATGCGGTCTCCGGAAGGGGAGGGCACCCGGTCGATCTCGCCCCCGCGATGCGCGGCGGAGCCCCGAAGTCCGCTCCAGTCGAGGAGGCGGACCCATCCGTCCTTGCCTCCCTGGGCGATGAGTCCGCCGCCCAGCAGGGCGGGGGAGGTGGAGCCGAGGTCCTGGTCCTCCTCGTCGAGCTCCTTGGTCTCTATCGGAGTATAGTTGCCGAGGATCCGCGTCGCCTCGGGGTCGAGCTCGATGACCGCGTCGCCCCAGTTCGTCTTTCCGTCCCAGAGGCCGTTCCCGGTGGCGATGAAGAGGTCGCCGCCGGCTTCGTCGACGACCACGCCGGCCCGCCCCCAGATCCCCGAATCGCTCTCGGTGTAGGAGGCCGGGTCCAGGAGCTCATGTCTGTCGCTGTCCAGAGAGTTCCACACATGGAGAAGGGCTCCGCTTTTCGCATCGAGGATCGCCACGTGTCCCTGGTAGGGAGGCGTATCGCCGATGTAGCCGTCGGTCGCCGCGATCACGCGGCCGTCGAAGAAGTTCAGGGCCGACGCGATCTTCTCGCGCTGGGGAAGCTTCGTGATCGCCGTGCTCCAGACCATGCTGCCGTCCGATATCGCGAGCTTGCGGATCTTGCCGTCGGGCGCCGCGGCGTATAGGAACTGCCGGTCGGGATCGGCGACCGGGGTCGCGTTCGTGATCCGATAGGTGCCGGCGAGATCCTCGTAGCCGGGTGGCGTGTACTCCCAGAGGACGGCTCCGTCCCGCGCGTCGATCGCGATCGTCTTGCCGTAGCTCGTCGTGACGAAGAAGGCATCGTGGGCAGCTCCCTCGATCGTCACCCCCCGGAGATAGATGGACGCGGAATCCACCGTGCCGTCCAGCGCGACTTGCTGCCGCACGAGAGAACCGACATTGTCCGCGCCGACTCCCATATCGACGGTCGGAGCGCTCGAGCCCGCGAGGTCCCAGCCGAAACGCGGCCAATCCCGGCTCCCCTCCGGAGATTGCGCCAAGGCGACCAAACCGGAAGCCGAGAGGACGACGACGAGGAAAAACATCCGCATAGACGGAAAATAGGGATTTTCGCATGGCCCGGCAAGACTTTATGCCGGTCGAAAACGCCGAAAACCGTCGAAATTACCACAGCACGAACAGAATGCGATCGGATGTCTACGTCATGACCGCCCGCTACGCCGAGCTGGCCCGGAGGACCTAGGGATGACGGAAGCCAGTCGTAAGCATGCGCGCCCAAGCCGCGTCGTTGCCGTCAAGCGATATGGTCAAAATCAGGTGGCACAACTGGCCGTAGGCGAAGAATCTTTGCACCGCTTCATCGGACGTGCCGGAGCGAGTTTTTACGAACACAGCCACTTTCTGCAGACCCCCGCGGAAGGCCGCGCCGATTTTCGGCACATTGGCGACCGACAGGGCATGAACTTGAAGCATCAGAATGTCGCGATTCGCGATCAGCGCGGCATAGGCTCCTCCCATCGCGGTCAAAATTCCGTCCGGTGTCTGGTCGGCGCTTTTGTCGGCACTGTCGGCGAGCGTCGACTGAATCAGTTCAAAGTCCTGCTTAGGGCCGCGACAAAAAGCTCCTCCTTTTTCGAGAACAGCTTAAGGACGTATGCCGGAGAAATCTTCGCGTGTTTCGCAACGGCGGCGATAGGCGTGCCCAGGTAACCTGCTTGGGCGAAGACGGCAATTGCGCTGTTGATCACCTTTTTGCGGCTTTCGTCGGAGGTGGACAAGGACTCGATCCTATGAGTGAATATACACACACTCATGATCGGATAACAATAAAAATCATTTTCGGCATTTGAGCCACTCCAGACACTCCGGCAGGGAGGTCGGATGTTCGCTCCTCCTCCAAATGAACGAACCCGGAGCGAGTGATTTCCCGGTGGGTCCACGGACTCCGTCAAGGCCGGCGCCTCTGTCTTGCGACGATTGAGAAATTTTTTTGCGACGATTGCAAAACTTTCGAAACATGATTAAAAAACTCTGTAGCGACGACAGGAAAACTTTTGTGCGACGACAGGAAAAATCTTGTGCGACGATTGAGTTATTTTTCGATGACGGCTGCTCTGGGACGAATCGGAGCGAATCGGTGAGGCCTGGCGGGCGTGAAGGCCGGCAAGGGCTAGCCCGTCACTGAGGCGCGGACGTTTGCTCCTGCTGGTACCAGGATACCGAAACCGGCTTTCCCTTTTCCGGGAGCTCCACCGATCGATCATTGATCAGGACCCTGTATTCCTTCCCCGTGTCGACTTTCACCGCGAGCAGCCCCTTTCGAGGCGGGGGTCCTTGGGCCAGACGCCCGGTGCTACCGAAGTAGTAATCGTCCATGGCTTCGATGAGGCGGGCGTAGAATACATAGATGCCCGATTCGGGGATATAGACGAGGAGGGGCGGGGCATGAGGGGGAAAGGGGTAGGAGGCTGTCTCCCCGGTC
>Ga0181520_10013027_pt1 | contig 10571 bp, 6 predicted proteins | sample PEATcosm2014_Bin_29_FD_132451 | JGI IMG/M metagenome (GOLD analysis project Ga0181520, IMG submission 132451) | Peatland microbial communities from MTU Mesocosm Facility, Houghton, MI, USA - PEATcosm2014_Bin02_30_metaG | ecosystem: Environmental > Terrestrial > Soil > Wetlands > Peat | place...
ACGCCGATCACCGGCAGGGTGGTAAACGCCGCCGTGACTCCGGGCAGATGCGCCGCCCCGCCCGCGCCGGCAATGATCACCTTCACTCCACGCGCGCCGGCCCCGCCGACGTATTCTTCCAGGCCATGCGGATCGCGATGGGCGGAAATGACCTTGGCCTCGGAACCGATGCCAAATTCCGCCAGCGCCTCGGCGGCGGCTTTCATCACCGGCCAGTCCGAGTCGCTGCCCATCAGGATGCCCACTAAAGGAGATTTTTCTTGGTTCATGAGTGTAATTAATAATCAGTTCGCCTGCACTTTTTGGTCGCGGGAAGAAATTACCAAAAATGCCATTGCCGATGCAACGCCTTCATTCAATCGGCTGGCCTGCCAAATCCACGACGCTCTGCCAGTCGGCCATGCCTTCGCTCCAATAGCTCGCGTCCCGGCCAATCTCACCACGCTGCAACATCGCCTGCACCGCAGTCAGCGTGAACGGTCCGGTCTGCCGCTGGCCGTCGTGCAAAAATATCGTCGGGGTCTCGCTGGTGACCGGCGCGACTGCGCGTGGAATGCCGGCTGAAGCCAGGACGACAGCAGGATCAATGATGAGACCGGTTGCATCGGATTCCTGCTCGCGCGACCGTGTCAGCCACCGGTAAACGGCCACCAGCGCCAGCCCGCCCAGCAAGCCACCGACATGCGCGCCAAACGCCACGCCCCCTCCGTGGCTTGCGGACAGCATGCCCAGCACCGCAAATAGCAAATCTTTGGCAAACCAGAACGTAATGGCGACCCATGCTGGTATTTCAAATTCACCGGCCTTGATGACAATGAACCAGAAAAAATATTTGAATTCAATGTCCACGTCCGCGCGCAGCAGCAAATACATGCCCATGCACGCGCTGATGGCGCCCGATGCGCCGCCCATGGGGAGCGCCGAATGGAAATGTTGCGGCGACATGGCGATATAAACCAATTCTGCAACCAACCCGCCGACCAGATAGAAAGTCGTAAAGCGCAACCGTCCGATGAGGTCCTCCACGCACGAGCCGAACAGGAACAGAAAAATCATGTTGCCCAGCAGGTGAAATATATCCGCGTGAACAAACATGGAAGTGAGCGGCGCATACCACGTGCAGTTCGCTGGAACGAGCCACAGGTGTTTTAATATCCATACCTCCGATTCGCCGTCGGTGCTAAAAAAAAAGATGGTCGAGACCAGCCAGATCAGAGTATTGGTGCCGATAAGCGACAACGTGACAACGGGAAGCCTTTCGGTCCGGTAATTCATTCCCACTGGAATGGCGATAAACATGACGCTCTGAGTGGTACCCAGTCAAATTCAACGCTCCGGGTCAGTCAAGCTCCTAAAATGAAGCTGCACGGCAGATTGCAAGTTGGAAAGGCAATGCAAACGCCACCGTCCACACCCAGGCAAATCAAACGCAAAAATGCTTGCATGGTTTTTGGTTGCTGGGAATGATGGCTAAACGTCTCATGTCTAAGGACCTCGAAGCCGCGCCAGGATCGCCCCGCCAAATTGCCCGCTGGCAAAAGGCGCAACAACTTCTGGTCAATGGCCGGCCGGATCAGGCCATCAGCATCTATCAGGAATTGTTGAAGCAGTTTCCTGACACCGCCCGGTTGTGGTATGAACTCGGTTTCGCCGCGGGCAAACAACTGGACTTTGCCCTGGCCGATGAGGCCTGCCAGCGCGCCGCCGGGCTGGCGTCCAAAAATGTTTCACTCCTCGTTTTGCTTGGCCAGCAATATCACTGGTTGCGGCTGCCGGACCGCGCGCGCGCCTGTTTTGAACAGGCGGTGGCTGCGGCCCCGGCCTCCATTCACGCGCAGTTGAGCCTGGCCGACTGGTATGAAAGAGAGCGCCGGCTGGACGATGCCTGGCAATGTGTCGAAGCGTGCGTGGCTCGTGATCCGCAAAATGCGCAGGTGCTCTGCGTCAAGGCGCTCCTCCTGCATCGCCGGGGTCAAAACAGCGAAGCGGAAACCTTGCTGCGGGATTTGATCCAACGCGGCTCACCTGACCCAAACGTGAATTATTCCAGCCGCCATCAGCTTGCCGTCGTGCTGGACCAACTGGGCCAATACGCGGAAGCCCTGCGCTGGCTCGGCGAGGCCAAGGCCTTGCTGCGACAGACGACAAACATTGGCAAAATGGAACAAGACTACGACCGCGCCGTCCGCCATCGGCGCGCCCTGCTGGACGCGTTGAAACCGGAGACCATTCAGCGTTGGCGTCAGGAGGATTCCGCGCCGCCGCACCGCCTCGCTTTTTTGGGCGGCCATCCGCGCACCGGCACCACCTTGCTGGAACAAATCCTCGGCGCCCACCCTGAAATTGCGGCCTTTGACGAACCCATGGCGTTCCCGGACGAAGTGGCCGGGAAACTTGCGCCGATGAATGCTCCCTCCGCGCTGACGGTAAATGCTTTGAATGCCCTCACCGCCGCCCAACGCGCCCAGTTCCAGCAACGTTATTTCAAGAGCCTGTTGCGCGAAGGCACCGGCGGTCCGGCACACCAACTGTTGCTGGACAAAAACCCTTCGCCCACGGCCTGGCTTTACCTCTGGCTGCGCCTCTTCCCCGCCTTGAAAGTCATCATTGCCTTGCGCGATCCACGCGATGTCATCATCAGTTGCTACTTTCAGAACCTGCGCTTGAATGCCACCAACGCCAATTTCCTCAGCCTCGAACGCACGGCCAGGCATTACGCCGATCTGATGGATGTCTGGCTGCGGATGCGGGACCTGGGCGGCTTTGAATGGATGGAAACTCGCTACGAAGACCTCGTGGGCAACGTGGAATCCGAAGGCCGCCAGGTCACGGAATTTTTGGGCCTGTCGTGGCATCCGCAACAGGCGGCTTTCCAGGCAGCCAACCATAAAAAATTTGTTTTTTCGCCCACCTACAACGACGTGACGCAGCCCGTTCATCAGCGTGCCGTCGGTCGTTGGAAAAATTATGCCGAAGCGCTGCTGCCTCTCCAGGAAAGACTTGCCGGGTATTGCCGCACCTTCAATTACACGTGAACCGATGATCTTTTTAAGGGGAATAAAAAACGGACCGGCGTTGCACACAGTTTATTTCTGTCGCCGGCCCGTCAAACCGTCTTTCAACAGGAAAAACGGAGCGCCCGTTCTCAAGGAGGGCTCTTCAAAACGTAGCCCATTCCATGCCAGCCGCAAGCGGTTTTTGAAAAATCTTTTTCCGCCCGCTCCCAGCGCGTATCCTCACGCCAAAGCTTGAAACTGCGAATCCAACTTTGGGTCATCTGTCTGGCCGCCGCGCTGCTTCCGGGACAGCCTGCGGCGGCGGATTCACCGTATGCAGTGGATGCCTCCTGGAGCCTCGCCGACGGCCTGCCACAGGGTTCGGTTATAACCATCGCGCAGACACACGACGGCTACCTCTGGCTCGGCACACTTAACGGCCTGGTGCGCTTTGACGGCAATTCAGTTACCAAATTCAACGTCAACAACACGCCCGCATTGTCGGACAACGTGGTCAATTTCCTGTTCGAAGACAGCCGGTCAAACCTCTGGGTCGGCACGGCCAATGGCCGGCTTTGTGCCATCCAGGGCGGCGAAATTAAACAATTTAATGCCGGCTTGCCGGGCGGAAAGATTGTTTTTGCTGATGAAGACAAAACCGGCACAATCTGGTTTTACGTCAGCACTGGCAATTACACGAGTGCGGGCAGCTTTATTTCATTTAAGGATGGCCAGCTCGACCTGCATCCTGCCAGCTATCCCGCGCAGCTTTTCTATCGCATTTTCAACCTGCGTCTTCCCGGGAAGAATGGCGTCGTCTGGCAGTTGCAAAACGGGCGCGTCCAAACATTGCGCCGACAAACGCTGGAAAAAGACCAGGAAACGCCGTGGCACTATGAGATGGTTCCAAGAGAAGTTCAACTTTCCGATGGCAGCTCCGTCCAGTTTTTGGGTGACGCAAACGTCACCGCCGCTTGCGAAGACCGCGACGGCAACCTCGTCGTCGGCACGCACGACTCGGGAGTTTATTGGTTTGATGCCGCCGGTGGATACAGCCATATCTCCACCGACAAGGGATTCTCGCAAAACATCGTCCTCTCCCTGTACTGCGACCGCGAGGGCAACCTGTGGGCGGGCACGGACGGCGATGGTTTGGAACGCATCAGCAAAAAGACGTTCACGGTGACGGAGGAAAATACACCAAATTCGCCTGTATCCATCGCCGAATCCATCGCCGAAGATGCGACCGGTGGCGTATGGACCGCATTCGACCGGCGCGGACTGAGTTATACGCTGACGAATTCGACAACTAATTTTCGCATTGGCTCTTTCACCAATGCTTCCACGGTGTTTGTGGACAACCGGCAACAGGTCTGGGCGGGTACGCGGAATGAAGGCTTGTTCCGGCTTGAGGCCGGCGATTTTCAGCCGGTGAAGGACGTGCAACCACTCGGACAGCAGATTTTCGCCCTCTTCCAAAGCCGTGATGGCACGCTCTGGGTGGGTGGTCAAAATGGCCTGGCCAGTTTTGACGGACAGGCCTGGAAGATTTTTTCTTCGGCGGACGGCCTGCCGCCCTGCGCCATTCGCGCGTTCGCCGAGGATGTAAATTCAAATCTCTGGATCGGCTCGGACAGCGCCGGAGTTTTTGTGTTGCGGGACGGGAAAATGTTGCCAACGAATGCCCCGGTAAAGGACATCTCCTGCCTGCTGGCTGACCGCGACGGTGTGCTTTGGGCCGGCACCTCCGGCCATGGCCTCGCACGGTTTGCGCAGGGCCAATGGACGGCTTATTCCTCACGCAACGGCTTGCTCGGCGACGACATCGGCTATCTGATCGAGGATGATTTCACCAATCTCTGGCTCGGCTCGTATGAAGGCCTGATGCGCGTGGAAAGCAAATCCCTGGCGGATTTCGTTGACGACCCGACCAATAAAATTTCCTGTCGCACCTTTCTCACCTCCGAATGTTCCGTCGGCGCCCAGCCCGCCGCCATCCGCACCCGCGACGGACGGCTTTTATTTCCAACAATTGCAGGATTGATTTCCGTGAACCCGGCGGATTTGCGGCCAAACACCAATCCACCGCCCGTCATCATTGAGTCCGTGCTGGTGGATGGCGTGCCGCGGAAAAGCAGCCCCTTGAGTTCCCTCTGGCCCGAAGCCATTGTCATGCAGCCGGAAAACGAGCAGTTGGAAATTCATTTCACCGCGCTGAACTTTTCCGCCCCCAAAGGCGCGCAGTTTGGCGCGCAGTTCAAATACCAGCTCGAAGGCCGGGACAAGAAAACGACGGACGTGGGCCACGAACGTGTGGCGCATTTCAGCCGGCTCGCGTCGGGCAGCTACCTTTTCCGCGTCACCGCGTGCAACGAGGACGGCTATTGGAATGACACCGGCGCGACCATCACCGTCATCGTCGAGCCGCCGTTCTGGCGCAAGCCGTGGTTCATGGCCGTGAGCGTGCTCATTTTCCTTGGCGTGCTGGCCGGAACCATTTATCTCATCTCCACCGCCCGGCTAAGACGCCAGTTGCGGCTGGCGCAGCAGAAGGAATTGATCGAACGCGAACGCGCCCGCATCGCCCGTGATTTGCACGACCAGCTCGGCGCCAACCTCACCCAAATCACGCTGCTCGGCGAAATGGCGGAAACCGACAAGGAAGTGCCTGCCGAAATCGAGCAGCACGCCCAGCAGATTTGCGTCACCGCCCGCGAGACCACCCGCTCGCTCGATGAAATCGTCTGGGCCGTCAACCCGTCCAACGACACCCTGGAAAGCCTGACCAATTATGCCTGCAAATACGCCCAGGATTATTTTGCCATGGCCGGCGTGAGCTATCGCGCCGAACTGCCCCCCGGCCTGCCGCCCACGCCGATTTTGCCCGAAGTGCGGCACAACATCTTCCTGGCGTTCAAGGAGGCCGTGAACAACGTCGTCAAACACGCGCACGCCACCGAGGCGCGCGTGAAATTGCAGGTGGAACCGGACCGCTTCATCCTGAGCGTCGCCGACAACGGGCGCGGCCTCGGCGACCTTTCCCAAAAGCAGTTGCGGAACGGCCTGAAAAACATGCGCCGCCGGCTCGCCGACGTCCATGGCGAATTTGAAATCACGCCCGGAATTGGCGGCGGTACCGTGGTGACGTTAACCGTTCCGGTTAAAAACCAATGATGAAGAACCAAATCTTGGTCAACCTGATTTGAACGCATTGCCCGCGATACGCCAGCCGCGCCCCGTCAAATCAAGGCCTGGCCAAATCAGTTTGCACGCGGCGCAGTTGCCCGGGCGCATCTGACCACTGTCCTTGAAACCAGCCGTCTGATACCGTGAATGCGCCCGAATATTCGCCGGCTTTCGCCTCCAGCCTCCTTCTCCCCTCAACGGGGAGAAGGACCGAGGATGAGGGGTGGTTATACCCAACGCCCCCCCATTTCCTCGCCTTGGCAAGGACAGTGTCAACCCGCGCTGCAATTGCACGCGGCGCTTGTTTCTTCATTCTACATTTTGCATTCTTCCTTTAGCGATGCCCATTACCATCTCCATCGTCGAGGACAACGACAAGCTGCGCGGCACGCTGGCCAAGGTCATCGGTCGCGCCGACGGCTTCCGTTTCGTGAGCGATTACGCTTCCGCCGAGGACGCCCTGGCGGATCTGCCCAAAATCAAGCCCGAGGTGGTGCTCATGGACATCAACCTGCCCGGCATGAACGGCGTGGAATGCGTCCGCAAACTCAAGGCGCTGCTCCCCCAGACCCAGGTGATGATGCTCACCGTCTATGAAGACACGGAAAATATCTTCAACGCCCTGGCCGCCGGCGCCAACGGCTACATGCTCAAACGCACGCCCACCAAGGAATTGATCGCCGCCATTCGCGAAGTCCATGGCGGCGGCTCGCCCATGACCACGCACATTGCGCGGCTGGTCGTGCAATCGTTTCAAAAGCCCGTCGCCGCGCCGCCCCAGTCGGCGGGCGGGGATTTGCCCGTGCTTTCCGAACGCGAACAGCAGGTGCTTGATCTTCTGGTGCAAGGCCTTATCTACAAGGAAATTGCCGACAAGCTCAACATCGGCTACGAAACCGTTCACACCTACATCCGCCGCATTTACGAGAAACTTCAGGTCCGCACGCGAACCGAAGCGGTGGCGAAATTCCTGCAACGGTAGCGGGTGACGCGGTGGGGACCATGTCACCACATCTGGTGACAAGCCAAACCGTGGGGATGTGTTATTCTCTTCTTGTTGTTGGACGCGAGAGTGCGGTTGACCGTGTGCAAACTTTCAACTGTAGTGAGCGTCAAAAGTTTTAGAGCCCTGTTCTCATTGAGGCCGGAGTAGTGTCCGGCCTCTTTTCTTTTATATATTCATCCCCCTCGTCCGTTCTTTCGATAAAATAGCGGTTTATTGAGCATAAAGACTCGCAACCGCGCCCGGTCGGGATGCTGCCACATCCTTTCTTCGCAGAATCTGTTAGCGGCTACGTGGTAATTTCTGGGACATGGTGTAGCATCGAGGGTGAACTGCGACAACAGCTAGATCAGGCAGCGGCGGTGCAAAACGGCTGCGCTCACAGAAACGCCGCCATACCAGCAGTCACGTCGGTGGCCGTCCGCAGCGAGGGCCAAAGGCCCGCAATATAACAGCCTGGGTCGAAGCGAGTCCGACGAGCGCAGGCCCAGGTGAACCGTCCCACCCAGTCCCCAAGGCCTGAAGGGCCGTCGCAGTTAAAGTAGGGCAGGCGTCTCGCCTGCCCGGATCAGCAAAGCTAGACGCATTTGCTCGCCTGTCGCGCTCACGGTCAGGCGAGACGGAACGGCGCAAACTCAATTCGAACTTCGGATTTCGAAATTCTTTCGGATTTCGAGGACTCGGACTTCGGATTTCGGAGCGAATCCAGGTGAATCAAAGTGAATCAAACCGATTAAACCAAAAAATGAAGGCATCATTAAACCACCACCCACTTGACATTTCCCCGGAAAGAGCGCCGCCAAAAAGTTGATTATAGGCCGGGAAATAACGCACCCGGGGAAGACCAAATTGGCCGGCCCAAACCATAAGCTGCTCGCTGCAAGGCAAAACGCCGCAAAACAGCGTTGGCTTTCCGCCTTCAGCCTGTTAATTTTTCGCGCCCATGTCAGCCCCCGACAGCCCTACGCCCTCGCCCTCCAAGACGCAGGTTTTTCTGCGCCGGCTCGCCTCCACAGTGGTGTGTTGGACCGCCATTTTGTGGGCCATGTTCTCCGGCAACCACTACGTCGCCGACGGCGTGTTTGTGGTGCTCATCGTGTTTCTGGCGCTGACGGGGCTGGTGGAATTCTACAACCTCGCGCGAAAACGCGGCCTGCCCTGCTTCAAAGTCTCCGGCGTCATCGGGGGCGTGCTGTTGATGATCGGCACCTTTTTGAACGTCACCGGCCAGCTCGGCACTCATGGTTCGCCCGCGCGCGTAAACGATTTTGAGACCAGCTTTCTCATCCTGTTCGTGCTCGGCCTCTGTCTGCGCCAGCTCATGTCCCGGGACAATACCAATGGCCTTTCCGCCATTGCCGTAACCTTGCTCGGCCTGATGTATGTGCCGTGGCTCCTCAACTTTCTGCAGAAAATTAATTATTTCCCCAATGTGGAAGGCAAATACTTCCTGCTCTATTTCATTTTGCTGACAAAATTCAGCGACATGGGCGCGTATGTTGTCGGCTCCCTCATTGGCCGGCACAAGATGATTCCCCGTATCAGTCCCGGCAAGACGTGGGAAGGCTTTGCCGGAGCGGTGTTGGTCTCCACCGGCGCGAGCCTGGCCTTTGTGCATTTTCTCGGCCGCCACATGGCGGGCATGAATCACTATCACGCCATCGTGCTGGGGGTCATCTTGAGTTCCACTGCCGTCATCGGCGATTTGATCGAGTCCCTGTTCAAGCGCGAGTGCGGCGCCAAAGATTCGGGCGACGTGCTGCCGGGCATCGGCGGCGTCCTGGACCTGCTCGACAGCCTTTTATTCAACGCCCCTATAATGTATTTGTATCTGCGGCACGTCCTGGTTCCATGAATTTACGATTTACGATTTACGATTTACGCGCGCCGGTCCCAGTTTGGGGAACGCGGGCTTTAGCCCGCTTCAATGTCCAAGAGCACCGGGCGTGTGAAACACCCGGCCGGCTTGAGCTTTGCACGCCGCGCTCCGTTCATTTGTTTGGAAGGGCATTGTTTCCGCCAAAACCGCCCGCTCGTCAATGCGCGCGTAAATCGTATATCGTAAATCGTAAATGAAAAACGTCGTTCTACTCGGCAGCACTGGCTCCATCGGCACCAGCACCGTCAAGGTGGCGGAAGATTTGCCGGATCAAATCCGCCTCATTGGCCTCGCGGCGGGCGGCAACGCCGAATTGCTGCTGGACCAGACCCGCCGGCACCGGCCCGCCGTCATCTCCATCAACGACCCGGCCAAAGCGAAGGCTCTGCAAGACACGGTCGGCACCAGTTGCGAAGTTTGTTGCGGCAACGACGGACTGCTCAAGCTCGCCGCCCTTCCAGCGGCGGACATTGTGCTCATTGCCATCGTCGGCACGGCAGGCCTGCAGCCGGCGCTCGCGGCCATCCGCGCCGGCAAGGACATTGCCATCGCATCAAAGGAAATCCTGGTGATGGCCGGCGAAATCGTCATGCACGAGGCCCGTAAATTCGGCGTGCGTGTGCTGGCTGTGGACAGCGAACATTCCGCGATTTTCCAGTGTCTCGACGGCAAACCCGCCGGTTCCGTGCGCAAACTCTGGCTCACCGCCAGCGGCGGGCCGTTCCGCGACCGGGACCGCTGGCCGAAGGAAAAGTTTTCCGAAATTACCGTCGAATGCGCGCTCAAACATCCGTCCTGGGTCATGGGCCGCAAGGTTACGATTGATTCCGCGACCTTGTTCAACAAGGGCCTCGAAATGATCGAGGCGCGCTGGCTGTTCGACATCGAAATGGCGCGCGTCGGCGTGGTGGTGCATCCACAGAGCATCGTGCATTCAATGGTGGAGTTTGTGGACGGCTGCCTCCTGGCGCAGCTTTCCACGCCGGACATGTGTCTGCCGATTCAATATGCGCTGACCTGTCCCGCCCGGGCTGCCAGCGACCGCGTGCAGACCCATTTTGCAAAAATCGGCTCCTTGACGTTTGAAGAACCGGACCTGGACCGGTTTCCGGCGATTGAACTCGCCCGCCGGGCGGGGGAAACGGGCGGCACCCTGCCCGCCGTATTGAACGCGGCCAATGAAATCGCGGTCGAAGCGTTCGTGAACCGTAAAATCAATTTCCCGCAAATCACCGAAACCGTTCGCCGCGTGATGGATGCCCACCAAACCGTGGCCCATCCCGGGCTGGAACAGATTTTGGAGGCCGATGCCTGGGCCAGGCGCGAGGCGGGAAAATGAGACTGGCGGCACAGTAAGATTTGCGGTTATCTCACTGGCTGATATAGTATATTCCTGATTTGAAATGACCATTTTGCATTACATCCTGATTGCGTTCGAAGTTGTCCTGATTTTCAACCTGATTATCGGCGTCCACGAAGTCGGACATTTTCTCGCGGCGCGCTGGCG
>Ga0181520_10013028_pt1 | contig 10570 bp, 9 predicted proteins | sample PEATcosm2014_Bin_29_FD_132451 | JGI IMG/M metagenome (GOLD analysis project Ga0181520, IMG submission 132451) | Peatland microbial communities from MTU Mesocosm Facility, Houghton, MI, USA - PEATcosm2014_Bin02_30_metaG | ecosystem: Environmental > Terrestrial > Soil > Wetlands > Peat | place...
GGCGGTGCCCGCCGTACCGATGACCCGCAGGCCCGCCGCATTGGCGAACTGCATAGCCGCGATGCCGACTCCGCCGCTCGCTCCGTGGACGAGGATCGTCTCGCCCGCGCGCGCGCGCGCCAATTGCGTCAGTGCTCGATAGGCCGTGGCGTAAGGTACGTAGATGCCCGCGCCTTGGGAGAAGGATATCCGCTCGGGGAGCGGATGTACCTGGGACTCGAGGGCAAGGGCATATTCGGCGTAGGTACCGCTCAGGCTGCGGGCGAGATAGACGCGGTCGCCGGGCTTAACGAGCGTTACACCCGGTCCCGCGGAATCGACAATTCCCGCCCCGTCCGTCCCCGGGGTGAAAGGTAACGGAGGTTTGTTTGCGTAGTTGCCGCTTCGGGAATAACTGTCGGCGGGGTTGACCCCGGCGCCGACGATTCGGACGACGACCTGCCCGGCTCCCGGGATCGGTTTCGGCGCCTCGTCGATCTTCATTACTTCCGGATCTCCATACGCCCTGACCATGATCGCTTTCATAGCTCTAGCTCCTCGCATCGGGATGGGATCGGATTCCGGAAGGGCCGGCATATGGACGCGCGCCCGTTATCGCAGGTGGGACGCGAAAAAGCCGGTCGTCTTGACCCACGCGTCCGCGCTCGCTGTCTGTCGGTACGACTGAGGATCGGAATCGCGGAAGAAGGCATGCCCAGAGTCGGGGTACACTTTGATCTCATGGACGTTCCCATTCTCGCCCAGCAGTTGGTCGAACTTCTCGATCGTACCTGCGGGGATCGAAGGATCGGCGTCGCCGAAAAGCCCGAGGACGGGCGCCCTTAGCCTGTGCAGATCGCCGAATAGCGTCTGCATGCCGCCGCCGTAGAAGGTGCACACGGCGTTCAGGGGGCGATTGATCCCGAGAAGGAGGGACATCCTCCCGCCGAAACAAAAGCCTACGCTGCCGATTTTCGCCCCGGCATCGGGAAGCTTCCTAATTGCATCGTAGACGGCAAATAGGCTCTTATCGGACTTGGTCGCATATTTCTGGACAAGGCTGGTCGCCTTTGCGTTGTCCCCCAACGCGGCGAGCTCGCCGCCGAACAGGTCGGGCGCGAAGGCGAGGTATCCCTTTTCCGCGAATCGGTCCGCGATGCGGCGCGTCTGCTCGTCTAATCCCCACCATTCGTGAACGACTATAAGTGCGGGCCAGGGGCCTTTCCCGCTGGGTTTGGCCAGGTGGCCGCCGACGCCCCCGAGCTTGGTGTTCATGATTGAATAATATTATTGCGCGTGCCCCGCGGGCAAGAGAAACGCCGTATCGAACCTTCGCCCGATCTATCCTCTTCGAAATCACTGGTTCAGGAAATTCTTGAGATTGTCTCGAGTCACCTTCTGGTAGGGGACGAACGCATACTTGGAGTCCGACAGCGCCCAGCCGGCGGCACCCGGATCGTTGCCCACGGCGAGGGCGTAGGCAAGGTCGAAGGCGGCCCTGCCCTGGCTGGCCGCATCGGCACGCACCGTGCCTAGGAGACTGCTGTCCGAGATCGCGTCGAGGGCGAAGCGCGTGCCGTCGACTCCGACTACGGGCACATAGTCGCCCCCGTTTCCCTTGAAGTAGCCGGCTACTTTCAGCGCCTCGATGGCGCCGAGGGCCATCTCGTCGTTCGCGCAGAGCACTGCCTCTATTCGCCTGGCGCCGATAGCCGCGATTACGACGGCCATTTTCTGCTGGGCCTCGACTCTCGTCCAATTGGCGCTCACCTCGGTGAGCTTTACCGCCTTGATGCCGACCGCGCCAAAGGCCTTCTGCCTGTTCTCGTCGCTGACGAGCGAAGCCTCATGGTTGGAGTCGCCTCTGATGAGGACGTATTCGATCCTTCCGTCCTGGTCCTTATCGGCCTCGGGATGAGCCTTCCAGTAGTCCGCGAGGATCTGGACCTGGAGGGCGTCCGCCTCCTCGGTCTTTACGCCCACGAAATAGGCTTTGTCCCACATATTGATGGCGACCGTCGAAGGATCCCGGCTGAAGAAGACGACCGGTACGTCGGCCGCCTTTGCCTTGAACACCAGGGAACCGACGACGGAAAGGTCGACGGGATTCACGATGATCGCCTTGGCCTTATCGAGGAGGAGGGCATCGACCTGTTCGTTCTGTATCGTCTGCTGGTTCTGGCCGTCCAGGACGGACAGAACCGCCTTGCCTGTCGACTCCGCTTCGAGGGCGCGCCTGACGGCCCCTACGAAGCTGTCGTCCACGCTGAACACTGCGACGCCGATACGCGGCTTCCCGCCTGAAGGATCGCATCCGGGAAGCAGCATGCAGAAAGAGGCGGCCAGGGCCAGAACGGGAATGGGGATTGTCGCGCATTTCATGGTAGGAGGATTTTAGCATGGGCTATCGCCCTTGTCCTCTCAAAACCATGATGACCCAGCGACCGGCCTCGTCCTGCAGCCGGCGATTGCCTCACTAAGCGATACGTGGCACAATGGACCCATGGGCAAGGCATACGCGGTATTCTCGGCCATAGGCGCCGACAGGGTGGGCATAGTCGACGATCTCTCGGGCATCGTGTCCGATAGCGGAGGCAACATCGAAGAGAGCAAGATGGCCGTCCTGGGCGGCGAGTTCGCCGTGATAATGCTCGTTTCCATGGAGTTCCAGGCTCTGGAAGCCCTAATCGCCCGGACCAAGGATATCGAGGGCCGGCTCTCGCTCAAACTCGGAGTCGAGCGCACTCGCGAAAGTCCCCCGCGCGAGAGCTCGGCTTCCGAGCGCGGGCGGCCCTATATACTCGAGACCGTTTCCCTAGATGGGAAGGGCATAGTGCACTCCGTGAGCGCCGTGCTGCGGAGATACGGCATAAACATCGAGGACCTCGAGACGAAGACGGAACGGGCGCCCCTTACAGGCGCTCCACTCTTCAGGATGAAGGCGAGCGTGGTCCTCGGCCAAAGCGTCGCGATCGGCGCGCTCAGGCGGGAGCTGGAGGAGCTCCAGGTCGCCCAGGATCTCGATATTCTTCTCATGCCCCTCGTCCCGACCAGGATGGATTGAGGCCGATGAAGCGGGAGCGGATGCGCTGCGCCTCCATCGCGATCCTGATCGGCGCCTCGATGCTGCTCGGCCTCGCCTCCTGCGCGTCGACCGGCCCTAGTCCGGTCGCGCAGGAGTGGTTCGATCTCGGAAACGCCTGGCTCGAGAAGGGCGACTGGAAGAAGGCTGGGCAGGCCTATTCCCATGCCCTGACCCTCGATCCCTCCTTCGCCGGGGCATCCTACAACCTGGCGCGCGCCCTCACCGAATCGGGAGACTACGAGATGGCTCTCAAGGTTCTGGACGCCCTCGCTTCGCGCGATCCCGGCAACGTCGACATAGTCGCCGCCCGCGCCTACGCGCTTTACAAGAAAGGCGACGCCAAAGACGCCCTTGCCGCGTATCGCGAACTGCTGGCGCTCGACGCTTACGCGCCCGACGCCGTATACAACGCCGCCCTCCTTGAGCTCGCTTCGGGCGACGCTTCCACGGCCGTAGCCGATCTCGAGCGCCTTACTTCAGCCAAGCCGGACGACGGGCAGGCATTTCTCCTTCTCGGGCGGGCGATCGATCGACGAGCCTCGAACGCCGCTACGATCGGGAAGACAACGGCCGCCGGGGGGGGGGGATCGGCGGCCCTGAACGAGTCGGATGCCTCGGCCCTCGCGGCCTACGAGAAGGCCATGGCCCTCGGCAAGACGGACGCGGATGCGCTCGTGCGGATGAGTCAGCTCTATGAGAAGACGCGGCGCTTTTCGGAGGCGATGGATGCGCTCGAAGAGGCCCTCAAGGCGGACCCTAAAAGAGCCGCCGCCGCCTTCTACCTCGCTCGTCTTCGGCTAGTGGTCGCGGACGACGCGGAGAAGGGTCTCGCTGCCCTCAAAGTCGCACTTGACAACGGCTTCTCCGATAAGGACGCGGCCTCCTCCCTTCTCGCGGAACCTGATCTTCCGGAACGCCAGAAAGTCTTCGACCTGTTGAAAGCAAAAGGGCTAACGGAATGAGCGGGTCGTAGGATGAAGCGATTGTTATTCTCCGGACAGGACATCCTTCTCGCCGACCGTTCCGATGAGGTCCTGGATGCTCCGCCCGAAGCGGGCGATTCCGGGATCCTCGGCCGCCGGGACTTCGAGCAGGACGGCGTGCGCTATGCGGCATTCATGCTCGACGAAGCGGGGGCCCGGGCCGCCGTCGCCCTCGGCCTTCGGCGGATGCCGCTTCGGGAGGCGCTCGCCGATCGGAGCCCCGAGGCTATCAGGCCCGCGTTGCGCGGCATGGCTCTTCTGCGCTGGCTCGAAACCGCGCGCTTCTGCGGCGCCTGCGGCTCTCCCCTCCGCGACGAAGAGACGGATGGCGTGGATCCCGGGAGCCGCAAATGCGCGGCATGCGGCCGCGCCCATTTTCCCCGGATATCGCCCGCAATCATCGTGCTCGTTCGCAAAGGGAAACGAGCCTTGCTCGCCCATAACGCGCGCTTCCGGTCGGGCTTTTTCGGTCTCGTCGCGGGTTTCGTAGAGGCCGGCGAGACGCTGGAAGAGGCGGTGGCGCGCGAGGTCAGGGAAGAGGCGGGAATCGAGATACGGGATTTACACTACATCAAGTCCCAGCCCTGGCCCTTTCCCGATTCGCTCATGGTGGCCTTCGGCGCCGAGTGGGCCTCGGGGGAGGCGAGGCCCGACGGGGTCGAGATAGGTGAGCTACGTTGGTGCCTGCCGGCGGAGCTTCCCGAGATCCCGCCCAAGGGCAGCGTAGCCCGCTATCTGCTCGACGAGTTCGCGAAGGAAGGTTAATCCGGCTGCCTGAGCCGCTGCTGGATGCCGAGGAGGAGGAAGCCCACCGGGAGGGCCGAAGCCGCAACCACGGCCGACCAGGAAAACGTAAGGGCACCCCGCGAGTGAAGCGACAGGACGCCCTCCACCAAGAAGCAGGAAAGGGCGGAGCCGAAGAGGACGAAAGCCGCGACATTGGGACCGCGCCTCCTCGCCTTGAGGCAGAGCATGGTCGAGAGCGCTCCGGACGCCATTACCGAGAGGCCGATCGGCAAGGCAAGGGATAGGAACCAGCCGGAAGCCCCGGTCAGCTCGTCCAGCGACCAGAGATAGGCGAGAGAAGCGGCGCCCATTACGGGGAGGAAGAGTCCTGGCTTGCGATAGGCGAGCATGGGGAAGCCGATGAGGATCCAGGCGGTAGCCGCCGACGCGGCTCCGATCAGGGACCATCCTAGCGCCCCGTTCATCGCGTAGTCGACGACGAGACCGGCCGACGCGGCTACGCCGCAACCCGCTCCTATTATTCCGGAGGCCAGGGCGAGCGGCTTGGCCCACCGGTCGGCCGGAAGAGCGGCGCCGCAGCGGGGACAAGTCGCACCGCCTTCGGCTTCCGCTCCGCACTCGGTGCAGATGATCATCCAATGAGCTCCTAACGAATCCTTAGACATGCCGAGTTCGCCATAGGGTGCGGGCATCCCTCATTTCGTTTCCGCTTCGGGCTTTTCCGCCCGCGAAGCGAGGATCTCGACGGCTGCCGACCATTTTCTCGCCGAGGCCGAGCTCATGGCGAAGCGCGTTTGGTAGAGGTTCTTGCCGATATAGAATTCAAGCGTGCTCCGCTTGAGCACGCTGATCCCTTCGATATCGGCCACAGGGAAGCGCAGGCGCTCGCCGATAAAGGTCGCTAGCTCGACGCGGTCGGGATAGAGGATCAGAGTGCCGGAGCGCAGCCTTCGTAGAGGATTCATCTTGCGCCCCCTCAAGATCAGGGCCCCCGGATCGGAGAATATAGGTCGATCGGGGCGTGCGGCAGCCTCCCATCGTATTCGACGCTCAAATGCGATTGCCTGCCACCTGTCCCAATCCCTGATCGTCGCGAAGACCGGCGCCTCGCCCCTGCGGACCCTGATCCGACCGAAGGAGTCCAGCTTTAGCGCCATCCCGCAAGCTTGACAATTGAGGCGCGAGCCCGCGCTGCGGAGCTCGCCCAGCGCCTCGCAGCGCGGGCACATGAACAGACCCAGTTCGACGTGCTCCGCGCGCCTCAATGCCTCGAAAGGCACGCGCGCCTTCTCCTCCCAGGCGGTCTCGTCGTGGGCGAGGGCGGCTTCGAGCCTCGAGAGTATCGCGTCCGTTCCCAGCAGCTTGAGCTCTTCGGGCGCGAAGGCGAGCTTGAATTCCACCTCCATCCGGCCGCGGCGGCGAGCGTTCGTCCAGCGCGGGAGGGAGGAGTAGCCGCCTTTGATGACCGCGGCGAGCACGGGTACCCTCAGGAGCTTCAGCAGCTTGGCCGTCGAGGGAACGAGGGGGAGCGTGGTCCCGTCCCAGGTTTGCTGTCCTTCGGGGAAGATCCCGACTACTCCGCCTCTCCTGCGGATGATCTCGACCGTCCAGTTCACCGTCTCGATGTCGGGGATGGATTTCGACTTCGGGATCGAGCCTACCAGCCTGAGGAGGGCTCTCATGAGGCTGCTTCGCATATTGCCGTCGCTCGTGATCCAGTAGACGGGCTCGCGGAGGAAGGTGCTCAGGATAAAGGGGTCCAAGACCGTGACATGGTTCGAAACGAGTATGAAGGGAGGCTTCAGGGCCTTGGCGGTCTGGCCGTTCATGGCCTCGACCCTGAAGAACAAGTGGAGCCAGAGGCAGTAGGTGGCGCGGATCAGCCTGTTGAACCAGCGGACGTTTCGCGGGATGTAGCGCGTACGGCCTTGCATAGCTCTCCCCGTGTTCGACCTAATGCAACAGTAACCGATCCCGGGTTCTGCGGCAACGGGGCAGGCTTGTACATCGGCGCGCCTAGGCGATAAAGTATGAAATCTAGGGAGGAATGTATGGGCTTTTCTCTGGCGCTCTACCCGATCGCCTATCGCGCGCGCTTCGACGGCGACAGCTGGAAAGAGGAATACGTCGAACAGCCGCATAAGACGCCCGCCGAGGAGGCGGCTCTTTCCGCCAAAGACCTCGGCGAGCTCAACGAGCGGCGCAACGAGTTCGCCGGAGTCCCCCTCGTCAACTATACTACTCAATACGGCATGGGGTGCTTCGAGGGCCTCAAGGCCTTTCCCCAGAAGGGACCGCGGACGGGAGGCGAGATCAGGCTATTCCGTCCCGAAGAGAATGCCGCGCGCTTCGCGAGATCGATGAAGGGCCTCGGGATGCCGGGCTTTCCCGAGGATCTGTTTCTCCGCGCCTGCCTCGAGGTTACGGCGCGCAATGCGGCCCTGGGCTTCAGGCCCCCCTACGAGGCCGAATGGGAGCGGGGAGGCTTCGTCGACGCGAGCGCTGTCTACCTGAGGCCGTTCTCGTACGCCGAGGGCGGGATCGGTGTCGGCATTTCCGAGAGGCCGAGCGTATTCATCGTCGCCAATCCCGTGGGTTCCTACTTCAAGCCTGGTTCCTCCTCCGCGATCACTTCCGGGCGCATTCGGGCGACGCCCAACGGCACCGGCTGGATCAAGTGCGACGCCAATTACGTCATCTCCGCCCTGGCGAAGAGGGAGGCGGAGAACGCGGGCTTTATGGAGGTCCTCTTCCTCGATGCGCGCGAGCGTCGCTTCGTCGAGGAAGGTTCCTCCTGCAACGCCTTTTTCTACCTGAAGTCGGGCGAGCTCGTCACGCCGGAGCTAGGCGACACGGTGCTCCCAGGCATAACGCGAATGAGCGTCATCGAGCTTGCCCGCGCCCGGGGCGTCAAGGTCACGGAGCGCCGGATAGCCATCGAGGAGGTACTCGCCGACGCCAGGGAGGTCTTTTTCACCGGTACCGCGGCGGGCGTCACCTTCGTCGAGTCCGTCACTCACCTCGGCAGGAAGGCGACTTTCGGCGACAAGGCCGGCGAGCTTACCACGGCGCTCGCGCGCGAGCTCAAAGGCATACAGTACGGGGCGGTCGCCGATACGCGGGGCTGGATGAAGAAGGCGTAATCGAAAATCAAGAGCGGGGGATCGATGACCAAGACGGTTCTCGCGAACGGGATGTCCCTGGTCGAGATACCTGAAACCGGGCTCTCGATCCTCTGCGGCTGCCCGGAGAACGCGGTCAAATTCCTCTTCAAGGGCGGATTGATACGCGAGATCGAGCGGGACGGCGTCCGCTTCGAGACGGGCCCGAATGCCATCCTCCTCTCCGAGATGCCGGTTCAGGGAGGTCGTTTCCGCAACCTCAGCGAGTTTCCCGTGCTTCAGATGCTCTATCGCCAGGGGATGATTATTCCCGGGCATCCGAACAACACCGGGATCCGCCCGATGATCATCGGCATGCGCGATCAGGTCGAAGCGCAGAGCCGCTATATCTATTCCGGGAATTACGGGCTGTCCACGGTCGAGGAGCTCGAGGGCGCGGGCCTCAGCCGGGATAGGGCGGAAGAGTTCCTGAGAATGAAGCTCTGGTTCGCCTTCGGCTCGATCAAGAAAACGGAGGAGCTGCTGGATCTGCGGGTCTTCGACGGCCATGCCATCGAGCTTCGCGATGGGGCTTTCGTGCGAAGGATCGGCCGGAACCGATACGAGTTCCTCTACTCGGGGCAAACGGCGAGCGTCGACCTCGACCCCGGCCGTCCCGGCGCGGGCGACCGCAAGCTTCCCTACGAGCTGCCTCGCCGCGAGATCACTCGAGCTTATTTCTCGGTCGTCCATATCGGCGAAGGGGACGGCTGGGATCCGGACAGGCCCTGCATGGCCTCGCTCGTCTGCTTCCGAGGCGACTTCTACCTCGTCGACGCCGGGCCTGACATCGAGGCGAGCCTCGAGGCTCTCGGGCTCGGCATAGGCGATCTAAGAGGGATCTTCCACACTCATGCGCACGACGATCATTTCGTCGGCCTGACCGCCCTTCTGCGAGGGGATCGGAGGCTCGCGTACTACGCGGTGCCGTGGGTGCGCGCATCGGTAGAGGCGAAGTTCCGCGCGCTGACGGGAATAGGCGCGAGCGAATTTCGACGGTATTTCGATGTCCGGGACCTCGAGGAAGGCCGGTGGAACGACCTGGACGGGCTGGAAGTCCTGCCTATCATGTCGCCCCATCCCGTCGAGACGACCACCTTCCGCTTCCGGGCCGGCGGGGAAGACGGCATTCGAAGCTACGCGCACCTCGCGGACCTCGCGTCCTTCGCGGTCCTCGACTCGATGATTGTCGGGGATCGCTCTCTGCCGGGCGTCTCGGCGGACCTCGCCGCGAGGACGAAGACCGCCTACCTCGAGCCGGCGGACGTGAAGAAAGTGGACGTCGGCGGCGGCATGATCCACGGCTCGGCGGCTGACTTCGCGATGGACGATTCCAGGCGCGTCCTTCTCAGCCACACTTCGTCCCCGGCCCCGGTCGAGCCCGGGGGAAGGACGACCGTAGCCCTTTTCGGAGAGGAGGACGTCCTCATCCCGCGCGGCAAGGTCCTAGCGTCGGCCGCTCTCGGGTGGGCGGAGGAGGGCGGGCCACCGGTCGATATCGGATCGACGGGCGGATCCGAGGGGATTCTGGCCTTTCTCGGGCGAATACCTCCCTTCTCGGAAATGGCTCTCGTGGGAGGCCGGGTCGCGCTCGAGAAGATAGCCTCCGTGGCTCGGCTCGAGCGCCTGCCCGCGGGGCGAAGCCTCATCGAGGGCGAAAAGGCCGCGCTTTGTCTGTTCGCACACGGCCGCGCGCGGGTGACGGCCGGGGGTAGGACCGTCGGTACTCTCGGACCCGGGGACGTCTTCGGCGAGGAAGGAATACTCGTCGATGGCCGCTGCCTGTTCGACGCCCTAGCGCTTGAGCCACTGGAGTTGTACCGTATCCCTTCGGAGGCGATCGAAGAGAGGCCCATCCTCCTGTGGAGGCTCCGCGAGAAACTCGAGAGCAGGCTTTCCGTGGTCAAGAACGTGTTCGATTTTTCCTGGCGCCCCGCGTATTCCGTAGGCGAACCGGCGATCGACGAGCAGCATGTCGAGCTGTTCGCCCTCATAGGAAGGCTGGACGCGGCCATATGGAGCCCCGAGTCCTGTCCCGACGCCCCGGGCCTCGTTGCGGAGCTCATTGAATTCGCGAAGCTCCACTTCGCGACCGAGGAAGAGTTCATGCGCAGAGGAGGCTATCCTGAGCTCGCGGCCCACTCGCGGGAGCACGAGTCCCTCCTCCGCGACGCGGCGGCCTACCGCGCGCGCATAGACTGCGGGGACGCGGAGGCGATCGAGGAACTCGACAGTTTCCTAAAGGATTGGGCGCTCAAGCATACCCTCCTCATCGATAGGCAATACATCTCCTACCTCGCCTGATCGTGCGCCTCCGTCGTCGATTCCTGCCGCCGCCCGGCCCGCTTTGGCCGTTGCCTCGAAGGCGCCAAGTTTGTTTATATCAGGAGCGCGCGCCGTCGAAGGCGCCGTGCGCGGGCCTCACGCGGCAACGCCCGAGTAAGGACATCACGCGATGTACTGCGCACAAGTTGAGGGGCGAGGGATGGATTTCGGTCGTATCCTGGACGATTGGGAGAAGATGAAACGCGAGCATGAGGACTCGAGCCCGCCTCTTGCCCGGAAAGGCGTCGGAGCCGACACTCCCTCCTTCGATGCCGCGGCGCGGGGAGCCC
>Ga0181520_10013029_pt1 | contig 10570 bp, 7 predicted proteins | sample PEATcosm2014_Bin_29_FD_132451 | JGI IMG/M metagenome (GOLD analysis project Ga0181520, IMG submission 132451) | Peatland microbial communities from MTU Mesocosm Facility, Houghton, MI, USA - PEATcosm2014_Bin02_30_metaG | ecosystem: Environmental > Terrestrial > Soil > Wetlands > Peat | place...
CAAGCTCAGCAACAAGCGCAGCAAGCCGTGAACCAGGGGCGGCAGGCAGCTCAGCAAGCTCAACAGCAGGCACAGCAAGCCGCGGCGCAGGCGCAACAGGCGGCAAGGCAAGCTCAGCAACAAGCGCAGCAGGCAGCTCAGCAGGTGAAGCAGTCTGCGAGTCAGGCGCAGCAACAAGCCCAACAAGCCGCGCAAGGTGCGCAGCAATCAGCAAGTCAAGCCATGAGCCAGGCAACAAGGGGCTTCTAGCGCGCCACTTGCAGGTCCGCAATTGATTCGAATTCTTCCCAAGGAATGGTTAAATCCGTTTGACAGAAACCGTGGCACAACCCGGCGTCGCCGCCCAATTCCCCTCGGTGGGGCGATGGAGCGTGACCGGAATGCCGGGTGGCTGGATCTATATTGCCGACTTCGGCATTCGCCAGATGAAGCCCGATGCGCGCGCGATAGCAGCAAGCGTGGGCGTCGGGCAAGACGTGCTCAGTTCAGCGAACGAACTCGCAAAATACATCGAGAAGCAAATGAAGCTGATCGGCAACCACTTGAAGGAATCGAAATTCGGGGGACCGCAACCAACCGCATTTCCAGGCGCGGACGAGGCGCAACTTCTCTTCGTTCGCCACAGCGTGGACTCGGCTGGGAACATGCTGCACGCGCAAACTTACGTTCGATCCGGCCTTTGGATTGGTATCATCACGCTTACCACGCTGGAGGAGCAACTCCGCGCAGTGCGTCCGGACTACGATGCTTTTGTGAAAGGCTTGCGTATCCGCCAGCAACGAATCAGCGAGCCTGGGGTTAGGACTTAACAGATGAAAACGAACAAGGAGAGCGTCTGATGCCGCCGGCAGCGAGAATCACGGACATGCACGTATGCCCCATGGTCACGGGCGTCGTGCCTCACGTGGGCGGACCAATTCTGCCTCCCGGTGCGCCGACCGTGCTCATCGACTTTTTGCCCGCCGCCACCGTAACCAGCATGGCAACCTGCGTCGGCCCACCGGACATGATCGTCATGGGCTCCATGGGCGTGATGATCAATTTTCTTCCCGCCGCCCGATTGATGGATCCGACCGTGCATGGCGGAATGATTGTGATGGGTTCTCCCACCTGCATCATCGGAGAGGTCGGTACGCCATCGCCCGGCGCGGGTGGTCTCGGCGGGGTAATGGCGGGAATGGTCGCCAGTGGTGTGCCTCTCCCTCAGAGCAGTAGTTCGGCCACTCCAACTCCGGCAACTGCTTTTAGCGATGCGGCAGCGCCGGCTCCAAGCCCACCCGCCGACACGCCTCAGGCAAGGCTGGCCACTGCTAAGGCGTTCTATGATCAGACCGGATGGTCGGACGAGCGGATCGCCAACCATCTGCGAGGCATCGACTTCAATCAGCCGGTCGAGGTTGTTACTCTCAGTCCGGGCGATGTGGTTAAACAGTGGATTGATCCCAAGTCAGGAGTGGGAGGCTACTTCGATGCGGATGCGCAACCGGAGGAGCTTGGCATTTGTCCGACGAATGTCGTGCCAAGGGAACTCAAAACCTTCGTCGTTTCGCAAGAAACCAAAGTGCTCAAGTCCACGGCTGCGGGCATCAAGATCGACTGGCTGAAGGGGGTTCCTCCTATCTTCGCCAAAGGGGGCGCATCGCAGTATTTTTCGCTGCCGAAAGATAAGTCAAGCTTTGTACCAGGTGGGGTAACGTCATGACCAACCAAGAGCGTATTCTTCTCTTTCAGAAGGCGGTCTTGGCGATCGAAAAACTGGAGCGCGAGTATCCATCCTACCCGCCGTTCATTTCGATTCACAACCAATTGCTCTTTCTTCTTGATCAGGCTTCAGGCAAACCCGTTGATCGGGAGGGGCTGGCACACATCAACTTGGGCTACATTACGATGCGTGAAGTTGAAGCCAGGGACGAAGCAGCAGCCGAGCTTTTTTATCTCGTCTCGGCCGAGGCCAAGAACATGATCCGCGAGGCATAGCAAACGGCGTTTGTTGCAAGAAAAGTCTATGGGGTCGTCGAGTCCCATATCTTCAGCAACGCCGGGGAGACGTAAGCTCGCACCGGATTGTAATTTGCCTTTCGCGCTTGCTGGAACGCCAGCAATGCATCCTTTGAAGGCCCCTGCCACTTTGCTTGCGGCGTTTGCAAAATCGACCGCTCAATCAGCGTAGCCCCAAGGTAGAAGTCCGCTGCCCCTGGGTTCAGCGCTGTCTGCGGAGACTCCAGATAACTCAGCAGGGCCCTCCGCGCATCGTCGAATTGCGAATTGTAGAAATAGCGGATCGCCGATTTCAGTTCATTCTTTGCCGCCGCCGGATCATTCTGAATCGCCTGTTGAATTCTGTCCGTACTGCTCTGCGCCTCAGCGTTGCCTGGCTGAAGCTTCAAAACCGCTGCGTAATCGCTGAGTGCATCCTGCTGCTTTCCCTGTTTCTCCGCATCGTGCGCATCGCTCAGCAGCTTGTTCACTTTCTTAGTGAGCTCAGCGCCCGAGTTAGCGGTCGTCTTGGGTGCGGAGACCGGTGGAGGCGGAGCGCTTTTTGTCTGAATCGCCCTCTGTAAATCGGCGATTCTTCCCGCGGGATTCCCCGGCCCATTCGGGTTCAGCTCTTTCGCCAACGTCAACTGCCTGATCGCCTCTTGCGGATTCGCGCCCTCCATCTTCTGCGCTTGATCCATGTAGCCTTTGTAGGTGTTCACGTTATTCACGAACATGCCTGCGGCGGCCTTGGTGTCATTGTTGGTCATCGATTGCGTCAGGCTCACAACTGCGTCGAAGTCGCCTTTTGTCCACGCGGATTGCACTTGCGTCAGCAGTCTCTGATTCCGAATCAGGTCCAGCAGAAACTTTGCTTGTCCTGATAACTTCTGGTCGAAACTCGTAACCAGCTTCGCCTGCGATTCGGCTCTGTCGAAATCATGGCTCTTGTAAGCGGAAATAGCGGCTGCCAGCATCGCCGTGTCGTCCTGGATCAGTCCAACCTTGTAGTTATTGCAATTGTCGGAATACTTCTTTTCTTTCGGGTCCAACTGTGCCGCTGCGCAATAATCCTGAACCTGTTTAGCGCGGTCGTTGCCTTCACCTGCGGCCTTTGCAGCCAGATCCTTTGCCTGTTGCTTTGGCTTTTCGTCACCATGCAAGGCCGCAGCCGCCGCGGCAAAAACGATGAGGGTGAAAATGCAACTGGCTTGTCGCAGCTTCATCTCGTCCCTCCTACAATTTGCTCCAGTGTATTGTCGTCAATCGGCTTCAATTCAATCGCGCAAACTTGCGGCGAATCCGTCACGTCGCACTGCTGATTCTGTGGACTTCCGTCCGGCCCCTTGAGTGTCACAACGTAATGCCCCGGAGGAATCGCATCAAGGCGCATGGGTGTCCAATGATCCCCGGCTGGAAGTGCCACAGCCTTGCCCTTGTCGTCGGTTACGCTAACAACCTCAGCGTACGGCGTAGCGTTCAGTTGCAGCACGCCCGTCGGCGCAGCGGGCGCGGGCCGCAGGAAAAACCAATATCCCGCACCTGCGCCGCCCAAAATCAGCAACACCAGAAAAACAACCACGATCAATAGTACTGGCGACTTGCCTGATTTCACCTTCGCCGGCGCAACAGGCGTCTGGACCTGCACCGGGGCCAGTACTGGTGTCAGCGCTGGCACAGGCGTCTGTGGCAGCGGTTGCACCGGCTGAAAATCCGGAACAGCCTGGAATGGCTGCGTAGCCTGCGCTGGTTGAATCGATTGCGTCACTTCGACAGGTCGGAACGATTGCGTGGCTTGCGCCGCCTGGAAGGTCTGAGTTCCCGCCTGGAAAGTCTGTGTTGCTCCAATCGGCTGTTCTGGCTGTACAACTTCGATGGGCGCAGTGGGCGGCGCAGCCTTGGCCTGCGCCATCCGGGCTTGCTGCTCCTTGATTGCCTCCAGCTTCGTGCGCAATTCACACACCCGCGCATTGCGCTGAATATCCTGTGGCTGGCCTGAGAGCAGTTGTATAGCTTGTTCGATATTGGTTTCGCTCAGTGCCTGCGCGCGGCTAAGGACCGCATCGAGGCGTCGGTTAAACTCCGTCAGACTGGCCTGCGCCTGCCTTAGCAACTGATCGATCGACGGATCTCCGGTCTGCGCCGCAACTGGCTGTAGCAACGCGACTGCGGCCTCAAAGTCGCCCGCCCCAATCATCGGCACAGCTTGCTTTGTCGCACTCGCCACCACGCGCCCCACTTCAGCTTTTCGCTGTTCCTCGCGCGCATACTTCAGCATCGACGCTATATCCGCGTCTTCCGCGGAACCAATCGCCGCCGTCTCCAGAATCTGTGTTGCCTGGTCAAACTGCTTTGCGTCAATGGCCGTCTGCGCCTGTTTCAGCGATTGAGCCTTCAGCCCCTCGGCAGTAGCTTTCTTTAGCTGCGCCAGAACCTTCTCTTGCAACGCAATCAGCCGTGGCTCGCCTGGCGCCTGTTCCAGCGCCTGCTGAACCAGAACAAGAGCTTCCTGCGGATTGGTCAGAAATAGGTTGTAGACATCGAGCGAAGTCTTCTCGACCAGCTTCAACGCTGTCTTTTCGCGCTGCTTCGCTTCAGCGTCCACCTTCATCTGCATCAGCACGGCTTCGCCAGGGAGCTTTTCCATTGCACGTTGAATCAGCGCAAGTGCACGCTCGTAGTCTTCATCCGCAATCGACTCGGAAATCTCCGCGACTATCTGCTCGATAATTCTGCGGCGCCGCTGTTCTTCCTCGCGCTCAACTGCGTTTTGGTACAGCTGCTGCGTCTCGCTGTCCGTCGGGTCAATCTCCAGCGCCGACCGCAAGCTCTTGATGGCTTCCGTGTATTGCCGCGCAGCCAGTTGACCGCGTGCCGCATCACTGAACTCCCGCCGCGCGCGTTCCCTGGTTGCCCGTTCAGCCTCTTGCACAATCCTCGCGCGTTCGTTGCGCAAGTCGGTGCTGCGCTCATCCAGTTGCAGCGCCTTATCGATAAATGCGCCAGCCGCCCCAAAGTCGCTGCGCCTGCGGGCTTCGCGAGCCTGCTCCAGCAAAGATGCGACCTTATCCGCCTTTTCCTTCAGCCCACGAACATGCTCAATCTTCTGCGCAAGCTCCGCATTTCCCCGGTCCAGCGTCTCCGCCTGCTTGTAGAATTCAAGCGCCTCCGCATAGCGCTGCGTCAGCACAGCCTCTTCGGCATCGCTCAACAGTTGCCGCAGTTGCACTGTCTTCTGCTGCCGCGCAACCTTCTCCTGCACTTCCCGGAGCATCCTCTTTACTTCAGTGTTCTGGGGATTGAGCCGCTGAAGATCAAGCAGGACCGGTCTGACGCTGGTCCATTGTTCCTTCTCAATCATCGGCTTCACGCTGGCCAGCACATCCCCAATATGTTCGCGCTTCAGATCGTCGTTGACGTTTTCAAGATCCCCGGCCATCTCTTCGGCCGTCTCATATCGCTCTTCCGGATCTTTGGCCAGTGCGCGATCGATCAAATGATCCAGCGCTGGCGGATAACCGCTGATCATCGTCGAAAGCGGATCGTGCGGCTCACGGATAACCCTGTGAAGAGTTGCCGGATCGTCGCCCGGAAACGGCAACCGCCCCGTCAGCAATAAATAAAGAATGCAGCCGAGCGACCAGATATCCGCTCTGCCATCCGCCTGCTTGCCCAGCAGTCTCTCCGGAGAGATGTAATGAAAGGTGCCGATCACCATGCCGGTCTGCGTCTGACCGGATTGGCTTGCCAGTCGCGCAACGCCGAAGTCGACAATCTTGACGTTCCCATCCGGCTGGATCATCAGGTTTGCCGGCTTGATGTCTCGGTGGACAACACCCTTTTGGTGGGCATAACCCAATCCACAGCAAGCCTGACGGATCATCTCAAGCTTCTCGATCATCGTGAACTGGTGCCCGGCACGGAGCAGATTCTCCAGCGAATCTCCCGGGACATACTCCATCACGATGTATGGATTGCCATCCTGCTCGCCGAAGTCGTAAACGGTAACGATATTGGGATGGTTCAGGACGCCCGAACGAGCCTCCAACTGAAACCTTTGGCGCAGCTCCTCAGTACCCTCCGTGAGGGTCTTGATTGCCACTTCGCGCCCCATGGATTTGTCCAGGCCCCGGTAAACCACGCCCATGCCGCCGACGCCCAGGACGCCGAGCACCTGGTACTTCCCGATTTGAGTGACTGGTGTACCGGTATTCATGACCAAACACCCGATTCGAATGGGTTCCAAGGCGGCAACAGCGCGGATTCTTTTCCGAATCCGCGCCGGCCAAAGATAAGTCAGTTCCTATTCACTCTTGTTGGTCTTTGTATGCATGATCGCGATCCGCGTCTTTCCCTCATCCTGCGACTGGTTCGTCGAGACCGTCACCATGATGGATTCCTGCTTGCCCTTCTGCAGTGAGAGAACAGCGCTGTTCCCGGAGTCGAATACCGATGCTTCTGCACCAAGTTTGCCCTTGTAGTAGTCGACGACCTGCTCTTTCGGGTCCGAAGTAACATAGACGGCCGTGATCACTGAACCGGTTGGCAACGTCATCCGCATGCTGACCTTTCCGGACTGCGCGCCCGGATAAATATCTGTTCCCAGATCGGATGCGGTGTATTTTTCGTCGGAGTTGGCGGTGCTTGTTCCGCCAGGGAGGCTAATCGACGCATTGTTGCCGTTAGCCGACGTATGGATCGCATGCGCCACGCGCCAGACCATGAATCCGACTGCGCCCGCCCCCAGAATGCCAAGCCCCACAAAAATCGCCAGGACGATCAAAATGATCTTCAGCGCGCCGCCGCCCGACTTCGCCGGAGCCGCTACAACTTGGACCGGAACCGCAACCGGGACACCCGTGGCCACCGGGGTATACGCAGCCCCTGGGGTTGCAGCGGCTATCGGGGTATACGTAGCTGCTGGGGTCGGAGCGGCTACCGGGGTATACCCTCCTGCTGGGGTAGGAGCGGCCACCGCAGTGCCGCAGGATCCGCAGAATTGCTTGTCAGGGGGGACTTCAGAACCACACTTCGCACAGTAGACAGCCACGGTAATCTCCTTGTCTTTCCCACTACTTCCGGAGTTTCCTGATGATTTGCCGGCTACGAGCCAATATACCTCAAACCCTGCCCCGCAGGCTCGTCTTTTGTAACCGCATCATGACCAACGTATCGGCCTGGTCGCAATAGGTCCAGCCTGCCGGTCCCGCTGGGTTGTAGGTGGTAATCGTCGTTCCAACACCCCTCGACATCCAGCAGAAGCCCGACAGCCACGGCTTCTTCAGATTGGCGCGAGCTTCCCATGCCATCCCGTCGATTGAGTCAATCGAGTCCCCTTGCCACTCGATCTGAATCGAATGAAATCGACCCCTTTTTAATTCCTGCTTGACAATTGTCAATATACGGGTTTTCCTTGAATCGTCCCCGCAAACGCACACTTCGCTCTTTCGTCGCCGGGACTTGCCCCTCTTGCTGATCCAGGATCACGCTCAGTGCACTCTATCAAACGTTCCAGTTTCAACCCTGAAAGGAGCTACCGTGCCCGACGAAACTCCGCAAGCTGGCCTGACAGACAATTCCGCCGCCGGACTTGCCTACATAACAATCATCCCGGCGATCATCTTTTTGGTAGTTGCGCCCTATAACCAAAAACCCTTCGTTCGCTTCCACGCCTGGCAGTCGATCTTCCTTTGCATCGCCGCTGTTGCCATTCACATTGTGCTTCTGCTGATTCCAATTATCGGTTGGATTCTTTCCATCCCTGTGAGCCTGGCGATCCTCGTAATCTGGGTCATCTGCCTGGTGAAGGCCTTCGGTGGACAGCGCTTCGAGCTTCCCTTGATTGGCAAATTCGCGGCGCAGCAGGCAGGCGCATAGGAAATTCGACCTTCCCTGCTCGCGGAACACGGTTCCGTAAAGTCTCGCCGCGTAGTGTTTTCTTGCTCAACCCAGCCGTCACGCAAAGACCCCATACATTGGGGTCTTTTGTCGTTCAGGATTTCCGATTCGCACCTCCATCTCTTCTCCCTCAAACAAAGAAATCGGGAGGCCTTGGATCGCAGCCTCCCGATGATCGTTCTTGCCAATCTACTGCAGGACTTCAATTCTGTTCACCTCGGGATTGTTCGCTCCACCGTTGGTGAAGGCGATCACGATCTGCCCCGAGCTGTTGGCCGTTGCGTTGAACCGCCCGCTGAGCGCCTGGTTCCGCGCAACTTAGTTGAGTTCGCAGACTCGCTTTATTGCACTGCGAACGTAGCGTAGTCGATGTTCCATCCAGCGTTGTCCTGGTTGAAGGTGAGGGTCTGCACGCCCGCCGGGAGTGCAACCGTGGCCGTTACGGTTGTCCATGTCTGCCAGCCGCCAGTCTCGGTAACGTTGACTGACCCACTGAGATTCGTTCCCGACGAGTTGGAAATGTGGAAGGCGTCGGTCACACCGCTCGGAGAGGCAACCTCGAAGGTGACCGTGTAGGTCCCGGCCGTGGCCACGTTGACGGTATATTTGAACCACTGGCCGGTGGCCGTCCAGCCGAGATCGTTACCGGTTGCAGGGGACGACGCCGTCTCCAGATCCACGCCGTCGGAGCGATAGCCGTTGTCCGTTCCATTGACTGAAGTGACGTTGTAGGCAACTCCCTGGCCGCCGGTGTCGTAATTCTCAGCCAGAACAGTGCCGGGGATGGCCGCGGGAGTTCCACCGAACGGACCCTCTCCGCTGCCGGTTGTTCCACTGAAGACCTCGAACTCAGAAATCTGTGCAGCGCTCCACCCCGTATTGGCGGTGAAGGACAGCTCCAGATACTGATAGTTGGTGCCCGAGGGTAGATTGAAGCTGACCGTGTTCGAGGGTGTAGTTGAGGGGTTGAAGGTATAGCTGGCAGAAGGAACAACCGTCGTCCAGGTGCTGCCATTGTTCGATCCCAGCACGGAGAGTGTCTCAGTGCGTGTGGTCCAGGCGGACAAGGGGGGCAGAGTGAGCGTTACAGATCCCAGAGACTCTTCCTTCCCGAAGTTCAACGTAAGGGTCTGGGGATAACCCGCTCCATCCAGGCTCTCCCAATACGTGCTCGTGTTGCCATCGTTGACATTGGTCGCCGGGTAGCCCGATGCGTTGCTGCTGGCGGTTGCCGTGGCGCTCAACGCCAGGTTGGTTGTCGAAGAGACGCCTGTGCCAGTCAGGGGCACAGTCAATGCAGCGTCAGTTGCATTGCTGTCGACGGTGAGGTTTGCTGAATAGCCGCTTGCCGAGGTGGGAGTAAAGACGACCGAGACCGTGCATGAAGCCCCCGCGGTCAAACCGCTGCCGCAGGTATTGGTTTCGGTAAAGCCTGTCCCTGCGGTGATCGGAGAAATCGTTGCGGTTGCGGTTCCGGTGTTTTTCACGGTGACGGTCTGCGCCGCGGAGGACGATCCCGTCGACACTGAGCCGAAGGCAAGCGAGTTAGGTGTAGCCGTAAGCGTTGCTGAGGTCGGCGTGGTTGTTGTTGCCGAAGCCTGGTTGGAGGCGGCCGTGCCGGCGCAGTTCACCGCTTCCACGATGTAGTAGTACGTGGTAGAGGCGGCAAGGCCCGTGTCGGCGTAAGTGGTGCCCGACAGTCCGCTGGAAACCTGGTTCGATGACGAGGGCGTGAACCCGCTGGTTGTCGAACGGAACACTGAGTACGTGACGCCGCTGGTTGACGACGCGTTCCAGCTCAGGTTGATCGAGCTCGACGAGGCTGCCGTCGCGATGAGGCCCGTCGGAGCCGATGGAGCGCTCGCCGTGCAACTCGTGCTTCCAGGGAAGACCTCAAACTCGGATATCTGCGCAGCGGTCCAGCCCGTGTTCGCGGTGAAGGACAGCTCCAGATACTGCTCGCTGGTGCCCGCGGGAAGATTGAAGCTGACGGTGTTTGAAGGTGTGGTTGAGGGGTTGAAGGTATAGTTTGCCGACGCAACAAGCGTTGCGAACGTGGTGCCGTTGACAGATCCCAGCACGGAGAGCGTCTCCGTGCGGGTGGCCCAGTCTGACAAAGGAGGCAGAGTGAGCGTTACCGATCCCAGCGGCAGCACCTGTCCAAAGTTCAAGGTGAGGGTCTGGGGATAACCCGCTCCATCCAGGCTCTCCCAATACGTGCTTGTGTTGCCATCGTTGGCATTCGACGCAGGGAAGCCCGATTCTATGCTGCTGGCGGTTGCCGTTGCGCCCAGGGCCAGATTCGTCGTCGATGTGTACGCGCTGCCGGATAGCGACACTCCTATCGGGGTGCTGCTCGCGCTGGTGGTGATTGCCAGGCTGCCGGAAAACGTTCCAGCCGCCGTCGGAGCAAACGTCACGGAAATGGTGCATGAGGCGCCACCCGCCAGCGTGCTGCCGCAGGTGTTGGTTTGCGTGTAGCCGGTGCTTGTCGCAATCGAACTGATTGAGAGTGTGGCGGAGCCGGCTGGATTAGTCAGAGTCACGGTTTGCGCTGGAGCGGTCTGGCCAACTTCCCGATACCCGAAGGAGAGGCTGGTAGGAGACACTTGCGGCGGCGTAATCTGAGTGTTTCCGCCCGTGCTGCCAACCAGCATCACACTAACCGTATTGCCGGCGCTGTTGGGGATGGTCA
>Ga0181520_10013031_pt1 | contig 10569 bp, 8 predicted proteins | sample PEATcosm2014_Bin_29_FD_132451 | JGI IMG/M metagenome (GOLD analysis project Ga0181520, IMG submission 132451) | Peatland microbial communities from MTU Mesocosm Facility, Houghton, MI, USA - PEATcosm2014_Bin02_30_metaG | ecosystem: Environmental > Terrestrial > Soil > Wetlands > Peat | place...
CAGGCATAAAAACCTCCCTTTATTCTCTAACTAATAATACAGAATTGGAGGTTTATCGGCAATACCCGGATTGAAAAATGGCGTGAGTTTTTATTCCCTGTGGAAAACCTGATCTTCAGCCGGAAACAGGCCGGATTTCACTTCCCCGGAGTAGCTGCTCACGGCAGCTTTTATTATTCCGTAAAGGTCGGCGTATTTTTTATTATGTTTGAAATTCATGTCTTTATCCACGCCGAGAAGGTCGGTTATCACAAGGACCTGTCCGTCGGTATAGCGGCCGGCGCCGATGCCGATCGTCGGGACTTTCACCTTTTCAGTAACCTCCCGCGCGGCTTCTTCGGTCGTCCCCTCGATTACGAAGGAGAAAACCCCGGCCTGGGTTATGGAAAGCGCGTCGCTGACAAGCTCCGAGGTCTGTTCTGCGGTTTTACCCGCGATCTTGTGGCCGAAACGCCTGATCGACTGGGGTTTAAGGCCTATATGGCCCATTACCGGAATTCCGACTTCAGTCATTGCGGAAATTACGCCGGCGAAGGCTTTACCCCCCTCGAGTTTAACCGCGTCGGCATGCGATTCTTTGAGGAACCTTCCTGCATTCCTGACGCCTTCCTCAATGGACGTGCCATAGCTCAGGAACGGCATGTCGCCGATTATAAAAGAATCCGGTGCTCCCCTTCTCACAGCGCTTGCGTGGTATATCATTTCATCCATTGTCATTGGAAGAGTGCTTTTATAGCCTGCGAATGCAGTGCCCGCAGAATCACCGACAAGAATAATATCTATCCTGAGCTCGTCGAGTATTTTTGCAGTCAGGGAGTCGTAGCATGTCAGCATCACAATCTTTTCCCTGTTTTTCATTGACATGATTTTTCCAGCGGTCATTCCTTCCTCCTTAATATCAGCCTGTTCAGAGGGGAAGCTGAGGAGAGTCCAAGCGCTAGGGCCCAGAGCCTCCAGTCTGAAACAGGATATGTCCTGAACACAATGTTTAACGGTTTTATGACTATAATAAGAGCAAAGAGGACAATAGTCAAAATGTTTGAAATGAGCAGAAGATTGTTAGGCCGGAGAAATTTATCCCTCAGAGAACCGTCCCTTAAAAGATAGACAGATATCTGGGGCGAGATAACGGTAACGGCAAAAGCGATAGTCCTTGCAGAATCGGCGTTTTTTGTCAGACGGAAAGTTATTATATATGCGAGCATGATGCACAGGCCGAAAATAAAGCCGTCGATGATCATTGAAATCCTGTCTTTTCCGCCGACTAAAGGCGTCCTTATCCCGGCTGGTTTTTCAAGCATAATTTTCTCATCGGAGCAATCCATGCTTATTCCTGCGCTTGGAAGAGACTCCATCACAATATTGGACAAAAGGATCTGGATGGGGGCAAGAACAGCCGGATAACCGAAAACCGGTGTAAAGAGGACTGCGACGACTTTGCCAATATTATTTGTTATAAGGTAGCGTACAAGTTTTTTGATGTTTGAAAAAAGAGTGCGGCCTTCCCTTACCGCCTTGACAATCACATCGAGATTATCATCGGCAAGTATAATGTCGGCCGCTTCCCGGGAGACCTGGCTTCCTGCAAGTCCCATTGCAATGCCGACGTCCGATATTTTGAGTGCCGGAGCGTCGTTGACGCCGTCGCCGGTCATTGCGACAGTATGATTCTTTTCCTTTAATTTCTTCACTATCCTGAGTTTATCCAGGGGCAAAACCCTCGAATAGACCCTGAGACGCTCGACGCGGGTTGAAAAATCATTTTCATCCATTTTTTCAAGCTCGGATCCTTCTATAACCTGATCCTGCCCGGATGCAATCCCAACGCTTTGTGCTATCGAAAGGGCTGTTTCCCTGCTGTCGCCGGTGATCATGACGACCTGGATATTTGCCGTATGTGCCCTTTCTATTACGCGTATAACCTCGTCCTTCGGCGGGTCATAGAGTGTGGCCGCTCCGAGAAACAAAAGACCTGATGAAAGGCCTTTTCCGATCCGCCTGACATTTCCGTCCGACTGTTTCCTTGCAAAACCTATGATCCTGAAGCCCTTTTCAGCCATTCCTGAAAGTTCTTTCAGTATATTGGCGGCTGTATGCGGATCGAGGGGCTTTATTTCCCCGTTTTCTGTGTAATAATGGGAGCATCGCTTGAGAAGCTGTTCAGGCGCTCCCTTCATGTAATAAGTCTTTTTTCCCGATGCGTCGGCTATGAGGCAGGCCGAGTACATCTTTTCCGATGAAAAGGGCATGCAGTCAATGATCCTGTATGTCTCGAAATTAACAGGTTTGAAACCTAAAATAATCCCGCTTTTGATAAGGGCTGTCTCTGTCGGATCCCCGATTTCCGTTATGATCCTTCCGTTATATTCTTCGACATGCGAACTCGAACATTTGACTGAAGTCAGGAATATGTCATGGATAGCATCCTGCCTCCCTTCCGAAATCATTTTGAGAATGCCGGCGCCGGCATGAAACCTGCCGCCTATAAAAAATTCCCTGACGGACATATTATGTCCGGTGATCGTGCCTGTTTTATCCGTGCAGATGAAATCTACGTTCCCGAGGGTCTCGACGGAAGTCAGATTTTTTATAATCACAGATTCTTTTGCCAGCCTTTCCACCGCAAATGTCAGGGCTATCGTTATCGAAGCCGGAAGACCTTCCGGAAAAACCGCGACCATGACGCTTATTGCTAAAAGAACCGATTCCTTGAACCCGGTGCTCCTTAAAATACAGACAAGCAGAACAAGGACGCTTGAAATTACGGCCGTCATCACAAGGTATTTTATTTCCCGGCCGAGTCCCATCTGCAGGGGAGTGATTTTCTTCCCGGCCGATCTTATACCGTAAGCGATTTTTCCGATTTCGGACCCCGGCCCTGTGTTTATTACCAGGGCTTTTCCCTCGCCCTGCAGTACGCGGCTTCCGGCGAAGATAATATTGGACATTTCATAAAGCTTGAATGCCGATCCCTTCATGGCATGTGATGTTTTCAGGGCAGGCGCGCTTTCCCCGGTCAGGTGGGATTCGTCAACCAATGCGTTTCTTGCGTCAATCACTCTCGAGTCGGCAGGTATGATATCACCGGCGGCAAAAACGATAATATCGCCCGGCACCAGGTACCTCGATGATATGATCTCGATATTTCCTTCCCTGATCGCTTTCGACTGGGGCGAGAGTATCTTTTTAAGTTCATCAAGGGCTTTGTCCGCTTTTCTATCCTGTAATATTGAAAGCGTTGTGTTTATCACCAGAACTCCCGATATTGCAAGGGCTTCTATCCAGTCCATTATTATAAAAGTGAAAAGTGAAGCCGCCATTAAGACAATTCCCATCGGATCGAGAAGGCTTTTCAAAAGCTCCTGTATAAATCCGGTCTCCGGCGTGTTTTCAAATTCATTAAATCCGTTTTCTAAAAAGAGGTTCTGAACCGCCTCTTTATCGAGCCCGTCTTTCGATGATGACATGAAATCCAGTGCGGCATTTATACCCAGAGAAGAGACGGAAGGCAAATTGTGGTACATGACATGTTTTCCTTATCAGAAATGGCTCTGGCAAAGGTTGTCGAGCGCATGGTATTTCTCGGTCTCGGGCTGGAAGAGTATATGGGTTATTCCGAGATCGGCTAACTCGCATCTCAAGTCTTCGAGCAGGGTTTCTATTTTTTCCAGTGAAAGATTTTTATCCAGGACGAGGTGGGCTGAAAAAAGCCTGTCTTTTGACGAAGGCTCAATTATATGAATATCATGCAGGCTCTTTATTTCATGATGCGTAAGGATTTTTTTTATCACTTCGTCCATATTTTCGCTCCCGGCATCCATCAGGCTTAAAAATGTTTTTTTAAAGATCCGGACCGATCCGGTTAAAACAAAAATGGAAAATACTATGGAGGCGATGGGGTCTATTATTGTTATATGGAAAAACAGTATGAGCAGTCCGCCGATCGCCACGCCGATCGACAGCCCGGCGTCGCTCAAAAGGTGCAGGTACGAAGCCGCGATGTTCATGTTTTCATGGTCATGACCTTCATGGCTGTGAGCGCCTTCGCGGAAAAGCATCGCCGATAAAAAATTTACTGCGAAAGCGGCTATGGCCGTTCCTATCATATAGGAACTGTTGACAATGCCCGGTGAAAAAAGCCTTTTTACAGCTTCGAAAATAATGAAAGCCATCGACAGGAGCAAAAAAATCGAGTGAACGAAACCGGCCATCATTTCAGACCTTATATAACCGTATGTCATTACCGTTGTAGCCTTCCTGCTGCTGTATATGAAAGCTATGAAAGCGACCGACAGGGATAAGACATCGCTCAAGTTATGGAAAGCATCGGTAAGAAGGGACATCGAGTTCGACAAAAAACCGAAAACAAGCTCCCCTATTACTATAGCCGCATTAAGGGAGATTGCGCTTATAAAGCGTAACCTTGTCATATTGTTACTTTATAGATGAAATGCTGTCCACTATCTGGAAAAATTCGTTGAGCCTGAAAGTGAAGAAAAGGTCCTTGATATCCTTGTTCAAACCGACAATGTATAATTTGCCGTTCATGTCGGAGAGCCTTTTATAGGCTAACAGAAGTTTTCCTATGCCGCTCGAGCCGATGAATATCATATCGGAAAAATCTATTATGATCTCCCTTTTCCCGTCGTCTATGAGAGTTGTGAGTATTTCTTTAAAATCCCTTGCATCCGGGTCTGTCACGAGGTTTTCCTTGATTTTCAGGAGCGTCTTGCCCTTATAATCAGTTATATCATATTTCATACTGGCCCCCGGTTATTTTTTCATAATTAAAGATTATGATATGAGATTTTTTAAATAATTGCAAGTTCATACTTAATGCCTGAAATGCCTTGTCCCCGTGAAAACCATTGCAATGCCGTGCTCGTCTGCAGCCTTGATCGAGTCTTCATCCCTGATCGAACCGCCCGGCTGGACGATGGCGGTAATTCCGCTCGATGCCGCGCTGTCCACGCTGTCCCTGAAGGGGAAATAGGCGTCAGAGGCCATTACGGCTCCCTTAGGATCAAAGCCTGCCTCTCCAGCCTTGATCAGCGCAAGCCTGGCCGAATCGACCCTCGACATCTGCCCGGCTCCGACCCCGATGGTTTGCAGGTTCTTAACGTATACTATGGCGTTGCTTTTTACATATTTGCATATTTTGAACGCGAATTGCAAGTCGGAAAATTCCTGCTCCGAGGGCCTTTTTTTTGTGACGATATCCCATTTTTCCTCTTTGACATTCGCTCCATCCCAGCCCTGGACAAGCATTCCGCCCTCGATCCGGCGCATCGCCATCCCTTTTTTATTCCAGTCATTGCCGTTAAGCTTGAGAATACGCAGGTTTTTCTTGCCTTCAAGCACCCTGAGAGCCTCTTCATCGTAATCCGGCGCGACTATGATCTCGTAAAACCTCTCTCCTATCATCGAGGCGGTTTCTTTATCCATCTTTCTGTTAACACCGATAATGCCCCCGAAAGCGGAAGAAGGGTCGCAGGAAAGAGCTTTTTCGTAAGCGCTTTTAAGGGTGCCCGACAGCGCCGAGCCGCACGGGTTTGTATGCTTGATGATAACTGCGAAAGGCCTGTCTTCGGCGAATTCCCTCAAAATGTCTATGCAGGCGTCGGCATCGAGAAAATTATTGTACGACATTTCCTTTCCCCAGAGGATCGAAGCTCCGGGGGCCGTAATATTATCGTCGACATAGCTTCTGTAAAGCATAGCTTCCTGGTGGGGGTTTTCGCCGTATCTCAGGGATTGTTTTATTTTTAAAGGCAGCCCGTATTCTGATGGAAATTGCCTGCCGGTAAGCCGGTTAAAATAAGTCGATATAAGAGAATCGTAGTAAGCGGTGTGGCTGAAAGCCTTCGCGGCAAGTTCAAGCCTCGTTTCCCTGGAAAGCACGGAAGTCCCGGATGTCTCTTTCATCACCCTCTCAAAATCGCCGTTATCGACAATGACGGCGACATCCTGGAAGTTCTTGGCAGCCGCCCTTATCAGGGCTACTCCTCCGATATCGATCTGCTCTATTATTTCTTCGAAGGAAGCCTTGCCGCTTCCGGCAGTTTCTTCGAACGGATAGAGATTCACCACTACATAATCTATCACAGGAATATCGAGCCTTTTAAGTTCGCCGGTATGGGAAGCTTTTGAGCGAATGGCGAGTATCCCGGCATGTATTGCGGGGTGAAGGGTCTTTACCCTCCCGTCGAGAATTTCAGGAAAACCGGTGGCTGCCGAAACTTCAGTTACTTTAACGCCTTTTTCGGCAAGGTACCTGTATGTGCCTCCGGTTGAAAGTATTTCGAAGCCTTTTTCCTGGAGAAAAAGGGCGAATTTTTCCGATCCGTCCTTGTAATATAAGCTGAAAAGAGCCCTTTTCATATTCACTCCCGATACGATCTTTGATTGATTATTATAACATGATTTAAAAAAAAAGTTAAAGTTAAACGGGGGGGACCGGCCTTTTCGGTGAGCCGGATGTTGTTATATTGACTAGATTGAATAGATATAATAAAATATAAATCCGGTTTTTAACCGCATCCTTAAGGAGGATAATCAATGCATAGAATATTATTTTATATTTCGATAGCTTCGGGGGCTTTTCTTCTGTTTGCCGGGTGTCCGTCCAATCCCGGCGCGGGCCAGGGCCAGATTCAGGTAGGGAACTATACAGTCACCAATGTCTTCAATATTTCGTATGCCGGCATAGCCATAGGCACCGACACCCTCACCGATACTAATGCGCCGGGCCTCACGGCAGGGGACTCCGCGACCGTAACAGTCAACCCCGGTTCGGCCTATGTTTATTTTACAGCCTGCACGAACAGTTCTTTCACCGGATATAAAAACTATATTTCGGCAAGCCAGATAAAGGTTTCCGGGGGCCTCACAACTTTTTTCTATATTTCTCCGGGGGGGCCGTACAATTCTTCTCTCTGTCTTGTAAAGATCGGCGATCAAAGCACAGTCGTCCATTTAGTCCCGGTTAAATAAAAAATTCCGCGAGGGGCTTTTCATGAAACCAAAAATGGATCCCGCAGTTAAAAAGGCCATGGGAGTGATAGTTCTTTTCGGCGTGGTAAGCCTTTTCGGCGACATGGTTTACGAAGGGGCAAGGAGCGTCAACGGCCCGTTCCTGAAAACCCTGAGCGCCAACGCGGCAATGGTAGGTTTGATTGCCGGCCTGGGCGAACTGATAGGCTACGGAATCCGCCTTGCTTCCGGATATTTCGCGGATAAAACAAGGGCATACTGGCTGTTCACTTTTATCGGATACGGGCTTCTTGTTTCAGTACCGATGCTCTCGCTTGCCGGCATATGGCAGGTCGCCGCCGTTTTCATAGTTATCGAGAGGCTGGGAAAAGCCCTCAGGGCGCCCGCAAAGGACACTATAATGTCCCAGGCGGCCAGCCGGGTCGGGCGGGGTTTCGGCTTCGGGCTTCAGCAGGCTATGGACCAGATCGGGGCGATTATAGGCCCGCTTATATTTACGGCGGTATTTGCCCTGAAAGGAAGTTTTAAAACAGGGTATGCACTGCTATGGATACCTTTCGCCCTTGTAATGATCACTGTGTTTATCGCTTTTCTCGCCATCCCCGAACCGGGAAAGCTCGAAGAGAGCGCGCCTGCCCCGGGAAAGGAAGTTCCGGAGAAATTCACAAGGCTCTTCTGGCTTTATAACATCTTCGCCTTTCTTGCCGTTCTCGGTTTTATTAATTTCACCCTTTTAGGATACCATTATAAATCAGCGGGGATACTCTCCGACGCATTTATCCCGTTATTTTATTCCCTGGCGATGGGTGTAGAGGCGATTACATCCCTGATCGCCGGAAGACTTTACGACAAAAAAGGCCTTATTACCCTGATCGCTATTCCGGTCTCCGTGGCATTGGTCCCGGTCCTCGCATTCTCGGGCATCCAGGGGCTTGCTGTCGCCGGAGCGGTATTCTGGGGAGTCGCAATGGGTGTTCATGAAACTATTATGAAGGCCGCCATCGCGGACCTCACCCATATCCGCAAAAGGGGCACCGGTTACGGCATTTTCAATATCGGAAGCGGATTAGCCTTTTTCATTGGCAGCGCCGCCACAGGCTTCCTGTATGACTTGAGCATATTCTGGGTCATAATCTTCTGCGTGGCAATGGAAGCGCTTTCAATACCTGTATTCATAATGATGAGAAATGAAGCGGCAGGTAACCGTGCTTCTTGATGCCGAATTCTTTATTTTTTTACCCTGCATTATTAAAATTATAAGTGTCTCATTAGTCAGAAAGGAGTTTGTCAATGTCCGAATTACGCTGGAATCCGCTGCTGCGGACCTGGAATATGTTCGCTATAGACAGGCAGAAAAGGCCCCAGATGCCCAAGGACTGGTGTCCGTTCTGTCCAGGCTCAGGCAGGGTGCCTGACGATTACGACGTCTTGAAATACGACAATGATTTTCCCGTACTCTCGCCCAGTCCGGCGAAGGTCGAAGCGCTCGATTCTTATATCTACCAGAGGGAGGAAGCCCAGGGAAAATGCGAAGTCATCCTTTATTCCCCGGAGCACCGAAAATCCCTGTACCAGCTCCCGGTCGAACATATCAGAAAGCTTATAGATTTATGGATAGAACGCATTGATGAAATCTCCAAGGACAGGAAAGTGCAGTATATTTTTCCGTTTGAAAACAGGGGCGAAGAAGTGGGCGTTACAATGCCCCACCCCCATGGCCAGATTTACGGGTATCCCTTTGTCCCGCTGAAAATAAAGACGGAGCTTGACAGCTGCAGGGAATATTTTGAAAAGCGGAACAAGTGCCTTATCTGCGAGATGAACGAGGAGGAGGCGGAGGAAAAGAAGAGAATTGTTTTTGAAAACAGCGATTTCATAGCCTATATACCATATTTTTCAGAATATCCGTACGGCGTTTTTATAGTAAGCAAGCTCCATAAAGCCTGCCTGAACGACCTCGACGACAAGGAGAAAAGTTCTCTTGCGCAGGCCCTGAAAGTTGTCACGGGAAGTTTCGATATGATCTTCGACAGGCCTTTTCCATATATGATGGCAGTGCATCAGACCCCGGTCAATTCAAGGGATTACAAGGACAGCGAAAATTACTACCACTTTCATATCGAGTTTTACACCCCTCTCTTTGCCAGAGACAGGATCAAGTACAACGCTTCATCGGAGACGGGAGCCTGGGCTTCAGCGAATATCGTCAGTGTGACTGAAACTGCGAGGCAGACCAGGACCGCAAAGCTGAAATTTCTTTCCAAGGGTTATAAAACGCTTCTCCGCAAAGAGCTTATCAGGGAGTTTACCGCGCTGTACGGCGGAAAGGAAGGCGATGTTTTTGTTTTCACGGCCCCGGCCAGAGTGAATCTCATCGGCGAACATATAGATTACAACGGGGGGCTTGTCCTTCCGGCAGATCTGGATATGTATATGACGATGGCCGTCAGGAAGAGAAAGGACGGAAAGGTGATTTTCAGGGACCTGAATTTCCCCGAGACAGCGGAGGCTAATATTTTCGAGCCTATAGTTAAAAACAAGGAAATACAGTGGGTCAATTACCCCATAGGCGTCCTCAAAATACTCACTGAAAAGGGCTACAGGATCGAAGCCGGATTCGAAGTGCTGTTTTTCAGCGAAATACCGGGAGGAGCCGGCATGTCGAGTTCCGCGGCCTTCGAATTGGTTTTCGCATACGGCCTGTCTGAAATATTCCAGCTGGGAATAAGCAAGAAAAACCTGGCGGTAATATGCCAGAAAGTCGAGAATGAGTTCGTCGGAGTTGATTGCGGGATCATGGACCAGTTCAGCATAGCTCTCGGAGAGAAGGACAAGGCCATGCTCCTGAACTGCGAGACTCTCGATTACAGGTATATACCCCTTGCCCTCGGCGATTACAAGATGGTTTTAACCAATACAAACAAGCCGCACAAACTTGTAAATTCAAAATACAATGAAAGGCAGGCCGAATGCAAAGAAGGGCTGGCCGATATTAAAAAGGTCATGGATATAGAGAATCTATGCAGGCTCGATTCCGAACAGTTTAAAAAGGTTAAAGACTCCATAACGAGCCCTGCGGTCAGAAAGAGGGTGCGCCATGTCGTTACAGAAAATGAAAGGGTCAAGGAAGCGGCGGAGGCCCTCGAAAAAGGGGATCTTAAGGCATTCGGAAAGCTGATGGAAAAATCACATTCTTCCTTAAGAGACGATTTCGAGGTGACAGGGATCGAGCTAGACACACTTTTCGAAAAGGCGAGAAAATTCAACGGCTGCATCGGAACCAGGATGACAGGCGGCGGCTTCGGCGGCTGTACGATAAGCCTTGTGCACGGGGATAAAATCGATGAATTCAAGGACGTAGTCAGCAAGGGATATATCGAGGAAAGAGGCGTGGCTCCATCTTTTTATATCTGTGAATCGAGCGAAGGAGTAAAAAGGGTGGATTGAACCCCAAGCTCGCTAAGCATAAGTAGCGCTAAATTCGCATGGCTCATCAAGCGCTACTACGCTTAGCTCGCAGAGCTCGCTAAGCATAAGTAGCGCTAAATTCGCATGGCTCATCAAGCGCTGCTACGC
>Ga0181520_10013032_pt1 | contig 10569 bp, 8 predicted proteins | sample PEATcosm2014_Bin_29_FD_132451 | JGI IMG/M metagenome (GOLD analysis project Ga0181520, IMG submission 132451) | Peatland microbial communities from MTU Mesocosm Facility, Houghton, MI, USA - PEATcosm2014_Bin02_30_metaG | ecosystem: Environmental > Terrestrial > Soil > Wetlands > Peat | place...
GTCAGAATCTGGAACCGCGATGAGCTGGTCAGCGTACAGCTGGCCAAGCACGAAGATTTGGATCTTAATATCTAAAAGTCCGGTTTTTATTCTTAAGAGTCCGGTTTTCAATTTTTCCCAACATACTGGGTTTTGTACCAAATGGCTTATATGTTAAAATGTTTATATGCTCAAACTTTACAATACTTTGTCTAGAAAAATTGAGGATTTTAGACCAATTAAAAAGGGTTGGGTTTCGTTATATACTTGCGGGCCGACGGTTTACAATTATGCCCACATCGGCAACTTAAGGACTTATATTTTTGAGGATTTGCTCAAGCGAGTTTTGGAATATGACGGCTACAAAGTTAACCACGCGATGAATATTACCGATGTCGGCCATCTTGTCGGCGACGGCGATGAAGGCGAAGATAAACTGGAAGTCGGCGCTAAACGCGAGGGTAAAAATCCTTTGGATATAGCGAAATTTTATACTGAAAAGTTTTTTGCCGACATTGACGCCTTAAATATCATTCGGCCAAATCAAATAATTTCCGCAACCTCTACTATTTCCGAGCAGATTGAAATGATTAGAATTTTGGAGCAAAAAGGATTTACCTACAAAGGTGAGCAGGCAATTTATTTTGATACGTCAAAGTTTCCGGACTACGGAAAATTATCAGGCCAGAAATTATCGGAAAAACAAACCTCGCGGCAGGAAGTCGTAATTGACAAAGACAAAAAACATCCTGCCGATTTTGCTTTATGGTTCTTTTTAACAGGTCGTTATCAAAATCACATTTTGCAGTGGGATTCCCCCTGGGGCAAAGGTTTTCCGGGTTGGCACATAGAATGTTCCGCTATTTCTCGAAAGGCTTTGGGTCAGCCTTTTGACATTCATTGCGGCGGCGTAGACCATATTGGCACCCATCATACAAACGAGATAGCACAGTCCGAAGCGGCCTTTGGAGTCCCGCTAGCCAACGTCTGGATGCACGGCGAATTTTTGCAAATAAATTCCTTGCGAATGGGAAAAAGCGAGGGCAATTTTATTACTCTTGATACTTTAAGAGAAAAAGGCTTCTCCCCCTTGGATTATCGCTACATGTGCCTGCAAGCGCATTACAGAACGCAACTGAATTTTACTTGGGACGGATTAGAAGCGGCTCATAACGCTGTGGAAAATTTTTATAATCGTTTTTCTGAATTCCGTGAGAAAATTTCAGAAATAAAAGATATTAACCAGAAAACAGTTTTGGAGTTTAAAGAAAAATTTAAAATGCAAATAGAAAACGATTTGAATATACCGGAAGCTTTGGGGACTGCATGGGAAGTCATAAAAGATAGGACTTTAACCGCAAGGGATAGGTCGGTTTTACTAGATATATTTGATGCAGTTTTTGGTTTAGGTCTTACTGATTATTTTGTCCGTCATGAATCAGCTATCCCTGAAAACGTTCTTCAGCTAAAGAATGACAGAGAGTTTGCCAAAAATAAAAAAGACTTCCAAAAATCCGACGAACTTAGAAAGCAAATAGAAGCCTTGGGCTATGAGGTAATGGACACTCCGGAAGGACAAAAAGTCAAGAAAAAGCTGCAAATTTAGCTATTCACCTATATTCCCCATCATAGCCACAAAATAGGCCAAAAGAGGCCTATTTTTGGGCTTTTACAAAGGTTTAAAAGGGGTTATAATGATATCAATCTTAAACCTTCCCTAGCCCCTCCTTTGAAAAAGAGGGGGATAAAACATAATGCCGGATAATAACACAATTCAACGAGTGCCGCCGCAAAATTTGGACGCGGAGATGTCGGTTTTGGGGTGTTTAATGCTGGACAAAGACGCCATTATCAAAATCGGAGATATTGTCAGCAGCGACCATTTTTACGACGAAAAAAATAAACAGATTTTTGAGGCCATTTTGGATTTGTATACCAAAAATACTTCGGTTGATATTCTAACGGTTACCAATTGGCTGGAAGAAAAAAAGTTGTTGGACAAAGTCGGCGGCAGTTCTTATTTAACGCAATTGGTTAACGCGGTGCCGTCCGCGGCGCACGTGACCCACTACGCTTATATTGTCCGCAAAAAGGGCACGTTAAGAAAACTAATTACCGCGGCCGGGGAAATTTCCAACATCGCTTTTAAAGAAGAAGGCGAAATGGAAGATATCTTAGATGTCGCGGAGCAAAAATTATTCAGCATTTCTCAAAAACATTTAAAGCAGAATTTTGTTTCGATTGGCAATATTTTACACACTACTTTTGAAAGAATAGACGAACTGCACCGCGAAAAAGGTAAATTGCGCGGCCTTCCGACCGGCTATGTGGATTTGGACAACTTGCTCGGCGGTTTGCAAAAATCCGACCTTGTGGTTTTGGCGGCGCGGCCTTCAATGGGTAAAACTTCCCTGGCTTTGGATATTATGCGGAACGTCGCGGTAAACGCCAAAGTGCCGGTCGGGATTTTTTCTTTGGAAATGAGCAAAGACCAGTTGGTTGACCGTTTGCTTTCTTCGCAAAGTGACGTCAACCTATGGAAAATTCGCACCGGTCATTTGAACGAAGATGACTTTGACCACATTGGCAAGGCCATGGGTGAGCTTAGCGAATCCCCTATTTTTATTGATGACGCGGCCGGAAGCAACATTATGGAAATACGAACTAAAGCGCGAAGGTTGCAATCGGAACACGGTGTAGGTTTAATCGTTGTGGATTATTTGCAGTTGATGGAAGGGCGAAACCAGGAAAACCGCGTGCAGGAAGTTTCCGAAATTTCCCGCGCTTTAAAACTTTTGGCCCGCGAGTTAAATGTGCCGGTTTTGGCTTTATCGCAATTGTCGCGCGGCGTGGAAAGCCGCCCCGACAAAATTCCCCAGCTGGCGGATTTGCGCGAATCCGGTTCCATTGAACAGGACGCCGATGTGGTAATGTTTATTTACCGCGAAGAAATGTATAAGGGCAAAGACGCCAAACGCCCCCACATTGCCGAAATCCATATTAAAAAACACAGAAACGGCCCAACCGGCCAGGTGGAATTGTTCTTTGACCAGGAAAAAACTTCGTTCAAAAATCTGGACCGGACTTTTGACGTTTCCCCGCAAACGGTAATGGAAAGCATGGCGCCGGCGGAAGAGCCCGTTTAAGTAATTAGTGGCGTCATTCTGAGTACCGAGTGCAGCCGAGGGCGAAGAATCCCATTATTTTGATTGAGATCCTTCGGATGCACTCAGGATGACGCCGAGAAAAATCTAATGACAAAATTACCCACATCATTGCAAAAACTAATAAACGAGCTTGGCCGACTCCCAGGCATAGGACCCAAAACCGCTCAGCGGTTGGCTTTTTATTTATTGAAAGAAGATAATATAGATTTAGATAGTTTGTCACAATCAATCGCCAAAGTTAAAGAAGGAATTGTCTTTTGCTCTGTTTGCCACAATATGGGCGAAAGCGACCCGTGTATTACCTGCACTGACCCAAAGCGAGACCAATCGATTATTTGCGTTGTCGAGGAACCTCTTGATGCCCAGGCGATTGATAAATCCGGACAATTTAACGGCATTTTCCATGTCCTTGGCGGAGTGTTAAATCCGCTGGATGGAATCGGGCCGGAAAATTTGGAAGTGGAATCTTTGTTGAACCGCATCGTAGGGGAGGGTTTCAAACCCTCCCCTACCAAGGAACATACAGAGATTAAAGAAATCATCATCGCCACCAACCCCTCCCTTGAAGGTGAAACCACGGCCATGCATCTTTCAAAAGTCATTAGGGAAGCCAATAAGCAAATAAGCGGGTCGGCGGATAAGCCTGTCAAAATCACCCGCATAGCCCGCGGCCTCCCCATGGGCGGCGATTTGGAATACGCGGATGATATTACTTTAATGAGGGCGATGGAAGGAAGAAGGGAATATTAAATATGAACCAACAAGAAAATCCCATTAAACCTGAAAATGCGATTGGCCACGATTTATCGGCGGCAGAGCGGGACACCTATGAGGTGGTTGACCGGAGTCAAAAGGAGCAATTGTCGGCACAAGATGTAAAAGAGCATTGGATAGCTAGGGCTAAGCGCGAAGGAGTTCAGGCTGTTATGTCCGCTCGTCATACAGTCGAAGAAAATGAAAGGGCAACCGCGGAGCTTCAAAAAGAAATTTTAGAATTTATTTCAGGATTATTTGAAGATAAAAGAGTCTTTGAATTTGGTGTTGGCGTGGGCAGGATGACGGCAGTTTTAGCAGAGAAGGCAAAGGAAGTTCTTGGCATAGATATGACGCCGGAAATGATTGAAAAAGCCAAGAAAAATTTGGAGAATCTTAAAAATATACAACTGCTGGTGGGTAAAATAACAGAAGCGGATTTACCAGCAGGAAATTATGATTTGGTTTTTGAATCAATAGTTTTATTGCACATAACCAACCCACAAGAGCTAAAAGAAACCGTTGAGAAACTAAAAACTTTATCGGGCAGAATTTTTATTGTTGAGCATACATTTGATCCGCAAAATCCCGATTTACCAAGTTCAAAATTTTCTATATTTCGAAAGCCGGAAGAATATGCTGAGCTATTTAAACCTTATCAAATGGTAAAGCAAAAGGACACACGCTGTGCGGGAGATAGATTTACGATGATGCTGTTTGAAAAAGTTTGATAAAAAGACCGCCTTATTGGCGGTCTTAATTTTATGCTTTTGTTATTTCAACTTCAGTGTAAGCCTGTCTAGCGCCGATTTTTCGGCGGTATTTGCTTTTAGCGTGGTATTTGAGGACGTGGACTTTGGCTCCCCGGCCTTGCTTTAGGATTTTGGCGATAACGGTGCTTCCGGAAACATAGGGTTTGCCCACTTTGCCGTCGCTAAACAAAACTTTATCAAAAGTAATAGTGGCTCCGGCTTCGCCTGCCAATTTTTCTACCTGGACTTTATCGCCGGCTTTGACCAAATATTGTTTTCCGCCGGATTCAAATATAGAGAGCATAGTGATTAGTGCTAAGTGCTTAGTGAATAGTTTTATGAGTTACTTGGATATTTTATCAGCTTTCGGGATTTTCGTCAATGCGCCCAAATCGATCAGGACTTAAACCGGTTTGCGCGTAGGGTTCTGTCCGAGGGTAACCCTCGGCTTAAGTACTACTTTTGTCCGAGGGTTACCCTCGGGAGGGTCTAGACTGCCCCTACAGGGACGACGCAGATTCCGAAGGAATATGAGGGTGCTTCTGTTTGTAGAGAATGACCACTGTTAAAGCCAAAACCAGCATTACCAGGACTAAAATGATAAGGGCAATTAGTTTGCCCATACTTTGTAAAAACACGGCTACGGTGCCAAAAATTGCCGAGATTAGGTATAAAACTAGCACTGCCTGGCGTTGGGTCAGTCCGATATCGAGCAGTCTAAAATGCAGGTGCTGGCGATCGCCTTTAAAGGGACTTTGGTGATAGATTATTCTTCTGATAATGGCCCAGGCCACATCCAAAATCGGAATGCCCATAACCAGCAAAGCGGTAGCAATTTTGGCACCCAAAATTATAGCCAAAACGCCGAGCATAAAACCAATTAGTGTGCTCCCCGCTTCGCCCAAAAAAATTGAGGCGGGATTAAAGTTGTAAAATAAAAATCCCAATATCGCGCCGGCAAAAATAATCGCGATGCTGGCGGTAATCGGCTGGTTGACTTTTGGCGTAAAAGTTAAGGCAAACATTGTCAGCGCGCCAATCAAGCCGATGCCACTGCATAGACCATCCAAACCGTCCAAAAGTTTGGTAGTGAAAATCATTCCCATAAGCCACAGCCAGACGAGCAAAACCGGAAGTGAAAAGTTAAAAGTAAAAAGGTAAAAGTGGTAACCGATAAAAATCGGATTGCCAAAAGGGTTGCTGATTTTGGAAATTCCGATTCCGATGCCCGACCAAACTACAATAAGCGAGGCCAAAGCCGGGAATAGCCAGAGAATTTTTGGCGGAAAATTAAATTTATCATCTAAAACCCCGCCAATTACTAATACCAGACCGCCGAAAATTATCCCCAAAAAGAATTTGACAGGAACAATGTTTAAATCGGGGTGCCCCAGTAGTAAATAAAAAATCAGGCAGATTAAAAAACTTAAATATACCGCCAGTCCGCCCAACAGCGGGGTTGGCGCTTTGTGGGTTTTGCGCGGCGCTTTTGGCATATCCAAAATATTCAGTCCAAAGGCCAGTTTTTTTACTGCGGGCGTAATTGCCGCGGCAAGGGCGGTTGTTATTAGAAAGAAAAATAGATAGGTCATGAAAATTATTGTGTGAAATCGTAAAACGTTTTAACCGCGGAGCTCCCCTCCCCAATTGATGGGGAGGGTCAGGGAGAGGTTAATGCTAGTATATAACCTCTCTGTCACTCGGATGCACTCGTGACATCTCCCCATTGAATGGGGAGAAACTGCACCCCTTTATCCTCGCCGGATGGTTGTCCTTAATCTGTTTAAATCAATATTATCAACGCTCCCCAAATTACCAAAGACGCGATGCTGATTTCCAATCCAAGCTTAAAACTTTGTGGCTGATAGGAAATTGTCATGCTACCGGCCCCGGGAGATAAACTTACAGCCCTAAGTCCGAAAGCATCTTGGACTTTTTCCGTCTCGCCTGACGAGAATTTTGCCGTCCAGTCGGGGTAATAATTATCAGTTGTAATAAGATAGTTGTCCCCTGTCATATTATAGGCTATTTTTTCCGTGCCGTCTTGGGAGATTTGGTAACTGGCCGCGGGCGCTATCGGGTGCGACTTGGGATTTTTGATGAGGTCGGCTAACTGATTATCTAAATCTGCTAAACTGTCAGCGTTAAGCGTATATGCTCTGGGAAAACTGCTGTTTAAACTCAAAACCGAATAATTTTGATCTTCAAAAGCCAGGCTTAAATCATGGGGAAATTTTTGCAGCATTATTTTACCCTGAGCCGGCGGGTATAAAAGATACTTGACCGATAAAAAGCGCAAAGCGTTTAAATTCGGCTCGTCAAAAGTGTACTCCGGAGAATAATTATAATTGGCCACGTAAGTTTTGAGCTGTTTGTTTGAAGTTAAATAAATTGTATCGTGGTCGTTAAGCTCATTAATTCTGTACCATGTGCCAATGTTGGGCAACAGATTATCGCCATAAGTAAAAACCCGGCCTTGATTAATTTGATATTGTTTTGCCAGATATGTTAAAGCGGGCTCATTGGGGTAAAAATTAGCCGGAGTGGAAGTTTTCATAAAAATTATGCCGTGGATAGCGGTTTCAGCAATAACTATGAAGAACAATAATAATACGACTGATTTTTTTGGCAAGTATTTAAAAATAAAATAAGTAATAATTAAGTTGCCAAAAAAAGCGGCTATCAATACATCTTGCCACAAACTTACCGTGCGCCAGTCAAGATTATGGGCGAATTGCCAGCCGTGGGTTATCTGACGGTTTATGATTATCAGTAGAACCGAGAATGCGGCGAAGCCGGCGAATGTCCAATTTAATCTCTTGCGGCTGATTTTGTCATCAAGGATATTTTCCAAACCAAAAGCTGCCATTACGGAGCCACAAAACGCCCACAGGTAGAGTAATCGGTTATTGTAGTTCAGGTTAAACCCGGGCAGTTTATTAATAAGCTGGTAAATAATCGGCGCGTGGTATACAAGGGCGAGACAAAATAACGCCGTAATAATAAAAAACCAAATTTGTTTCTTCATTTTCTTGCCAAAAGCGCACAGCGCCAAAATCAGACCGCTGATGCCAATATATCCCAGCGCCAGCTCGCCGTAATTTGGCACCAGCAGGTAGCTGAAATTTTTTACGCCGGTGTTGCCATAAAAATCCGGGATTAGGTTGGCCAGGAACATCAGCGGCTGTAAATAAAAAGGGTTTTCCGCAAACCCGGCGCGGTAGTTTAGGTTGGCGCTAAGTTTTAAATATTCCAAAAATGGCAGGACCGCGACGGCGGACATAATAAAGCCAAGAAAAAAAATGGATGTTAAAATCAGAAGATTTTTAAATGCGCGCCTTGTAGGGGAGGGTTTGAAACCCTCCCCTACATCGATAAAACATTTGAATATTGTATATCCGTAAATCGCGCAAAAAATATAAAAAAATGTTTGCGGGTGTCCGGCGAATAACCCCAAAGCGGTTACCGGCGCCAGCCAAAGGGCGTATTTAATCCCGTTTTTGGATTTAACTGTATCCTTTTTTGTGTCATCCCGACCGACGAGGAGTGCATCCGACGAGGAGCGGAGGGATCCCTTAACGGTGGATGGAATGTTCAAGTTAAGGGATTCCTCGCCCGTTGCGCCAGGGCTCAGAATGGCACAGGGTACACTGTTAAAATATTTTTCTATCAAAAAAAATGACAGGGGCAAAATTAGAATGACTGATGTTAACGGCCACAGAAACCAAATTACGTTGGCGTTGCAAAAAGCAAATAAAATCGCGCCAAGCAGGCTTGAAGAAAATTTAAGTTTAAGTTCACGCAGGTAAAGAAACGTGAACATTCCCATCATCAGCAATTTCAAAAAAGCGTAAGCGTCAAGGGCAAATCTTACGGAAAAAATGTAGAATAACCAAGTCAGAGGGAAAAATATAGCGGACTGCATATTAGCCATAAGTGGCAAGCCGTTGCCGGAAAATATGTTCCAGAACGGAAAATGGCCACTCTGAATAATATCCTTGGACAAATTCCACCACGGCAGCATCTGCGTAGTTATATCCAAATAAGGCGCCACAAAATGCGTGGTATCCACCGGCGCCAAATATCGCCCCTGAAAAAACGAAGGTGAGATAAAAGTTAGTACTAACAAACCCAAAATAATCGCTGCAGACCAATTTGGCCGTAGCCTGATTTTTTCTTTGATTTGTAATAAAAATTTTTTCACGTTTTATGTATCTGTTGAGTGCATTTCCTTCATTGCCAGGCCGGTGTTCTCGCCCAGGCGCGCTTTGGGGGTGACCCAGAATTCCAGATAGCGGCCGAACATCAGGCGCGTTTGGGCTTCCACCGCGGGAAGACTGCCAAAGATAACCGATACGAACGGCACAAAAACCCATTGTACATACATCATCACCGAGCGCCAGACGCTGTATTTTTTCGGCCGCGGCGGGAGTAAAACCATATTTATATAAACGCTGAAGATCAAAAATACCAAAGCGATATTTAAAAGTATAACAGTTATTTTTGGCAAATTGTAGCCGACCACGCTTTGGTTAAAAGCGTCGCCTCCCAAATACAGCGGCAGCCGCCCGAGCAGCGTAATAAGTATGCTGGCCGTGGCCCAGTTAAAATTTCCTTCCGCGTATTGGTAAAGTTTGTAAGTTTTATCCCAAAATTTAGCTTTGGATTTTAAGAGCAACGGGATTAGGCGCGGATAATATTCCACATTGTAAGCCCAGCGGCGCTTTTGTTTATATTGGTTAATTAAAGTTTGCCAGGTGCTTTTTGCCAGGCAAGTATCCAGAGAAATCGGGATAAACAGCGGCACCACCTGGTAATCGCCGTTGTAATGCAAATAGCATTGCCAATAAATATAGCCGTCTTCATTAACAATGTCTTTTGCCCAAAAGCCCACGTCTATTAGAGCTTTTAGCGTCATGGTGTGGGAAGAAAAAGTCCGCAGGCGGTCGGGCCTGCTGCTTTCCGTAAACTGCCAAAAAGAATTGGAAACCGAAACCACGCGGATTATTGCCGGGCTGTCCCAAATGTTGTTGTTGTAAATCGCAATCGGTTGGTAACTTTTTTGGTACGGCTTGTCCACGGTCAAAAATTCATACATAACCCGCGCAAAATATTGGGGATGGATAATTGTGTCGGAGTCAAAGTTTGAAACCAAAACTTGATCAATGTTGATTCCCAATTTTTCCAGTTCCGGCAAAACTGATTTTACGGCAAAACTGGCGTTGGCGCTTTTTCCTTTAATTTCGCCTTCTATTCCGTCGGGATGGATTGTGATAAAAAATTTAAAAAATTGGTTTTGGTATTTTTCCTTAATTTGAGCGGCAACTTTTTGTGCCTCATCTCCCGCGCGCTCTTCGCTGGCCAAGAGCATTATCATTTTGTCTTTTGGGTAGTTACTGGCTGACAATGCGGCAAAAGTTGAATTTAAAACCTCAAAGCTTTCATCAATAAAAGGAATTAAAATTATCTGGTAGTAGTTTAAATAATTGCCTCCGGTTTTGCCTTGAGCCTTTAAGCCTCGGATTTTTTTAATTTCCTCGTCAAAGAAGGTTCTTGCCAAAGAGCTTTTGGCCCCGATTTTTTGCGCCGTTAAAAATTCGCCAAAGCTTTGAAAATTTTCCAGCCTGGCCGCGTAATCCTGCCAGTTTATGGTTACTATAAACTTAAATTTTTTGTAGCTTGCCAGCAAATGGACCGCGACGTTTATCGCTTTTAACACCCAGTATAAATCAAAACAAATAATAAAAACCGCCGCCCATACCGGCAAATAAAATGAAAGCAAAATGGAACCGAAAAAAACGACCCAAAACTGGAGTCCGGGCAAAATTTCCCACAGTCTTTCCTGAAATGTGCGTTTACGAAACATAAGAAATCGAATCTACGAATGGAACGAATCAACGAATCCCTACGAAGTACGA
>Ga0181520_10013033_pt1 | contig 10568 bp, 11 predicted proteins | sample PEATcosm2014_Bin_29_FD_132451 | JGI IMG/M metagenome (GOLD analysis project Ga0181520, IMG submission 132451) | Peatland microbial communities from MTU Mesocosm Facility, Houghton, MI, USA - PEATcosm2014_Bin02_30_metaG | ecosystem: Environmental > Terrestrial > Soil > Wetlands > Peat | place...
CCGGCGACGCTGGTCCTGAAAAAAGCGATGCCGGCGGAAATGTCCCCCGCCATCGTCTGTCTCGCGCTGTTGGTCTCGGCGCTGACCGGCGCGCTGTCCGGCTTTTTCCCCGCGTGGCGCGCCGCGCGGATGAATCCCGTGGATGCGTTGCGCAATGAATAGAAAATTTCTCTCCCTTTTCACCGAGGCGCGCGAAAGCTGCACGATGGCTTTGACCGCCATTGCCGCGCACAAATTGCGTTCCGCGCTGACGCTGCTCGGTGTGCTGGTCGGAGTTTTTTCCATCATTGTCGTGATGACGGCGATGCGGGTGTTGCAAAACAACATCGAGCGGCAATTAAGCTCGCTCGGCAGCGAAACTTTCATGGTGCGCAAATGGCCGGGCACGTTCATCGGCGTCTCGTCCGGCGATTACGAAAAATATTGGCGGCGGAAAAATGTCACGATGAATGACGGCAAACGGTTGCAGGAAAAAATGACGTTGCCGGCGAACATCGGGATCGAATCCATGTTCTGGTCGGGCGAAATCAAAACCCGCTACAAAACCAGCGCGCCCATGGTGCGGCTTTATGGCGAAACCCCCGGCGGTTTTGCGGCCCATAACTGGAATCCCGCCGAGGGCCGGCTGTTGATGGACGCGGATGTGGATGGTGCGCGCAACGTCTGCGTGCTGGGCAGCGGACTGGCCACCAACATTTTTCCCAACAGTTCCGCGGTCAACGAATTAATCAAGGTGGACGGCATCAGTTATACCGTCGTCGGCGTGCTCGAGAGCAAGGGCGCGGCGGCGGGGGGCGACCAGGACAACTTCGTCGTGGTGCCGCTGACCACCTTGCTGAACCGCTATGGCCGCTGGTGGCGCAGCCTGAACATCCTCGTGCAGGCGCCCGACCGTGCCAGCTACGACGCCACGGTCGAGGAAGTGCGCGGCATTATGCGCGTCATCCGCAAGGTGCCGCCGGGCAAGGACGACGATTTTGAGATCGCCTCCAACAATTCCATGATTGAGCAGTTCAAAAAATTTACGCAGTCGGTGCGCATTGGCGTGGCCGTGGTCAGTTCCATCGCATTGCTGGCGGCGGGCATCGGCATCATGAACATCATGCTCGTGTCGGTTACGGAACGGACGCGAGAAATCGGCATCCGCCGCGCCATCGGCGCCAAGAAACGCAATATCATGGTGCAGTTTATCCTGGAGGCGATAGTGCTCTGCGAAGTCGGCGGCGCCATGGGCGTGGTGCTGGGCATTATCGGCGGCAACCTGCTGGCGCTGTTCATGCAACTGCCGCCCGTCATTCCCGTGGACTCGGTGGTCCTGGGGCTGGGGATTTGTTCCGTCGTGGGAATTATTTTCGGCACCTATCCCGCCTGGAAGGCCGCCAACCTGGACCCGATTGAATCGCTGCGGTATGAATGATGCAAAGTGAAGCGTGACGATGAAAGCGGAGTTCGGTTTTTAAGGCGTTTCGAGCGGCAACGCGGACCTATCCACTCTGCGATAACTGTAAAAGTGTTTCTTGTCAGTGGTCAGCACGGGGAGTTTTCTTTGCTTCTCACTCAAAACTACAAGCGCGGCATCCGCAAGATCGCTGGTTTCATAGGCGAAGAGCACGCGTTGAATGGCGGCGGCATCCTCGCGCAAGCTGCCATCGAAGACAAACATCCCGGCGCGGACGCCTTCAATAATCTCTGCATCCTTGCCCGTCATGTGGGCCACTTCCGCCAGCACCAATTCGGACGTGAGATATGGACCGGGATATTTTGTCAGGATGGAAACTGCCCAGTTATGGTCTTTGTCGGACTTGTCCCAAGCGGCAATCAATGGGCCGGCATCAAGAATCGCGTTCATTGATGGCGTTCGCGGTATTTTTTGCGGAATGCCAGCCTGTCTGTGCTGGGTGGCCGGGGGGGATTATCGGCAACGCTCAAGATCCATTCTCCGGGGGTTTGCCCTTTTTCTTTGAATGAGGCGCGCACGGAATCACGAATTAAACGGCTGACGGATTTTTTTTCCAGCGCAGCCTTGGCAGACAACAGCCGGTCGAGTTCGGATTCAAATCGAATGGTTCGCCGCTTGCCCAATGTCTTGATGTCTGACATTTGCCAGTATTGTCTGCCAAAATTTCGGTTAGGTCAAGGACCGATATACGTTGCGCCGCGCAGCGGAGACTATGCCATTGCCGTATGCGTGGCCCCGGTGGAAGTCAGTTCGCTACGGACAATTTCCCTGGCTGCCAAATCCGAGACTGCTCAATCCTTCTTTTTATTATCCGCGCAAAGGTTTCCCGGCAAGCCGGTCAATTCGCTGTCTGTGCCTTCGGGCTGCCAGACAATGCGTCCATCGTCGAGGACGCGCAGAATTTTCCCATGCAACGAACCGCGCAGTGTCTTGACGCGGTCGCCGGGTTTCCAGTCCACTGTTTTGGAAAGAGATTCAATGGCCTCAATCATCAATTTTTCGTCCAGAACACCGGTAACGAAATGGGCAACGGCGGCGGCGGTTTCCTTGCGGCGATGAAAAGCAAGATCGGAAAAAAGCGCGTTGGCCAGGGCACGTCCGATTTCCGCAAAAGTGTTGCCGTTAAAGAAAAGAAAGGGTGCCCGCCGATGGCACGACTTGAGGAATTGAAAGGTTTCCAGCAGTGTCAGTGTGGACGTGCGGTACTTTTCCCATTCTTCTGCAACCGCCGCATGAGTTTCTGAGTTAATGCCTCGCTGCGCACGGCCTCGTTTGCAGAGTCCGCCATTGATCTGGGTGACAGATGACCAGTCCCAGTTTTCGAGAAACTTGGCTCGGCTTTGTAGCGGTGCTGGTTCGCCACGGCCTCTTCGAGGACGTCCGCCGCTGTCAACTGTCCCAGCAGATCCAATCGCAGTTTCATCGCTCCTAAGCTAATCCTCTGAACAGCCGAATTCAAGGGCGTATTTGACCGGCGCATTTGCGCAGCCGTTTGAATCTGAAAGCCGATGTTACGCCCGCCTGTCAGGGTGAAAAGGAAAAACTAAAATTCGGAACGCCCCACGTCATGCCGCCAGCCTAAACGACGCAATCGCCGTATGCGTGGCCCCGGTGGCAGTCAGTTCGCTGCGGACAATTTCCAGTTCCCCGGTCGGCCAGTCGCCAAAATGCCGGTCGCGAAAATCCGCCGCCAATTCCAGCAGCTTTGGAATCGCCGCATGATGTCCCGGCTTGAACCGTCCCAACGTGATGTGGCCGGTGAATTTTTCAGGCCGCTCCGCCGGCGCGAGCCAGCGCAGGGCTTCGTCCAGAAGCCGGTGCAATCCGGCCAACTGGCCGTTGCCATCGCTGGCGCCGGCCCAAATCACGCGCGGCTTTTTCGCATCGGGGAAAAACCCGATGCCGCGCGCGGCAAGCCGCAGGGCAGGGGAGGTGGCGCAGACCGCGGCCACGGATTTCTCCAGCGCGGCAACCTGTGCGGCCGGCACATCACCGAGAAATTTCAGCGTGACGTGAAATTGATCCGGACGGGTCCAGCGGATTGCGCCCGGCGGCGAGTTGCGCTGCAACCGGTCCTGGGCGCGCCCGATTTCCCGCCGCACGTCCGGCGGGACGGCGACGGCAATGAACAGGCGTAGAAACCCGGCTGGACTTTCAGCGGCCATTTCCCCGCCAATCTGTTGCCCCCGGCGCCGGAGTTCAAGCTTTGGTTCGTCTCAACTTTAGCCAGGTTCCAGGTTCAAACAACAACCGGGAACCTTCCAACGTAAGCGGCCTGAGCGGAGGCCTGAAAGCTGGTCGAAAATAAATAAATTCTTTTTGTCGCAAAAGTGACCTGGATTGCACTATTTAATGACGATATGAATTCATCAGAGCGGGACGTCGGTCCGGATCGGACAGATCGGGATTATGTCGAGAGCAGCCGTAATGGTTGTCCGGAGCATTTTCGCCTGCTCGTGCAGCGTTATCAGAAACCGGTGTTTGCCTATCTGGCCAGCCGCATGGGCAATCCGCTGGAGGCGGAGGAGGCGGCGCAGGAATCCTTCGTGCGGGCGTTCCTGTCGCTGAAAACATTGCGGAAGCCGGAATCATTTTACGCCTGGCTGCTGGGCATCGCCGGGCGCGTGGCCAGGGAACAATTCCGGTCCGCCGTCCGCCACGAACGGGATCGTGAAGCCGCCGAAGTCATGTTGGCGGAGGCGGACGACGACGGGAAAGAATATCCGTTGGAAGAGGTAATTGCCGCGCTGCCGGAAACGTATCGTCAGGTGATTGTGCTGCGGTATTACGAGGGGCTGTCCTGTCAGGAAGTGGGGGCCCGTCTCGGCACACCGCTGGGCACGGTCACCAAAACATTGTCGCGAGCCTACTCTCTATTGCGGCAGGAGCTGGCCGCGCGCGAACGCGCGGAACAAACCTTTAACCAGGCAAATCAACCATGAACTGCGCCGAATACCGGGACAATTTTGTCGCCTTGTCGGAAGAGTTGCTGAGTGCTGAAGAAAAGCAGCAGTGCCTGGCGCATTTGCAAACTTGTGCCGGCTGCCGGGCTGAATACGAGGCCTTCACCAGCCTGCAAAAACGGCTGGTCGCCCGCGGCCAGATGGCCGCCAGGACAGGCCTTGTCGAAGCCGTGATGCGGCGGATTCGAATACCACAAAAACCAGAAAACGAAACCATTATGAGCATACTGATGAAACATCGTTGGGGATTTGGATTAAGCGCGGCGGCGGGCGCGGCGGCAATTGCGGTCGCCGCGATTATCACCCTGTCGCCCAGGGCCTTTGGCGTTGACCAGGTCATCGAGGCTTACGACCACGTCCGCTTTTTGCATGTGAAGACTTTTCCCGGCAGCCAGAAGCTGCCAAACGAATTTTGGATCAAAGCCGATGAGCAAGGCCATGTGGAAAAGGCGCGATATGACCTGCCGCAAACCGAAGATGGCGAGAAGCTTATTACTTGGACGCCCGAAAAGGCGGAAATCTGGTTCAAGAGCAAACATGGTTTCCTGATTTTGCAGACCAGGCGAATTGCGCCCATGATGCAAAGCCTGCTGGAACAAAGTCAGCCCCAACTGTTCATGAAAGGCCTGCTGGAAGGGCAAAAGACCGGCAAGGTCGGATTAAGCACGCAAGCGGGACCTGGCGATACGCAGGTGATCGTGGCAACCAATCGGGACGGCGAGAAGACGATCATCTCCATAGATAAGAAAACAGATCTGATCAGTTCCCTGGTGTTTTACCACCTGGAGGGGACCAACGAGGTTTTGAGCAAGCGAACGGAGTTCTCGGATTATAATGTGCCGATTGACCCAAAAATGTTTGAACTGCAGGACCAGTTGCCGGCGGATGTCTCGGTGGCCGACCAGCTCAACCAGGTAACCGGCGTCGCGCAGGGAAACCTGACGGATGAGCAGGCGGCGACGGAGACGGTGCGCCAGTTCTTCCAGGCGCTCATGGACAAGGATTACAAGCGCGCGGGCTTGATCTATGGCGGTGAGCAGGAAAAACATTTCAAAAAACAATTTGGCGTATCAAGTGTGACCAGGATCATCTCCGTAGGCCCCGCAGTGTTGCAGACGAACTGGGGCAAGCGCGGCTACCGCGTCCCTTGCAAGCTGGAAATGATGGAATCCGGCGGGCACAAGTTTGTGGCCGAGCCTGGTCCTTATGTGCGTCCCGGCGACGACGAGGCGCATCCCGACCATTGGAACATTAGGGGTGGAGTAAGCCTTGGACCGGGCGGCGGAGGAAGGACCGTCAACACTCTGCCCGACAACGCCAAATACGCGGCGATGAGCCCGGAACAAACCGCGCGCGCATTTTTCGAGGCCTGCAGCCGGAAGGATTGGGATGAAGCCGGGAAATTCATGCCCTACCTGAATGACCAACTGAAAGAATATCTGGGCGGTTTGAAGATTATCAGCGTGGGCGAATCGTTCCCGCCCGAAGATTATCCGGGAGGCCTGGCCCCCAGGGGCTTTCCGGGCCGCTATGTGCCTTATGAAATCCAACTTCCCGTGCAGGAGTTCAATGCGCGTGTTTCCAGGCAGAATGCAGCCAAAAGGTGCGTTTTGACAGGGTTCTATGACCGTAAGCTGCAGTTGCAGCAAGATTTCAAATGGACCGGCGAACCGGAAGTTTTGACCAACAACGACGCCTACGCCGCGCTGTCTCCCAAGGAAGTGGTGCGGGCTTACTTCGATGCCCAGTCGAAATTGGATTGGAACGAAATGCTCAAGTTTACTTCCAAAAACGACGTTGATACCACCAAAGAAGAAGCGGCCTCGGCGGAAAAATCCGGCGTGGATATCCGTAAAATGATGCCCGTATTCGAGGTGGGCGAAGCCACCTGGTCGCCGGAACAATCCGCCTGGTTTGTAAAATGCACCGCCACATCCACCAAAAAGTGGAACCTGGCCGTGCGCAAAGACAATTCAGCGAGCCGCTGGCAGGTGGACGGCGGAATCTGAACACGCCCCGGCCGGAACCGGGGCCATCCAAAACAGTCGAACGGCTGATAGCGTCCGTGGGTGACGTGCCGGACAGGCGTCCCGCCTGCCTGCATCCTTGGAATTTCCCCTACCGTCTGGAAACCCTCTGGGCGCTTAAGCAGCCGCCCGACAAAAAAACCGCTCAAAACTGCATTTTGTGTTAGCCGCTAACGCGCACCTTTCCATAATCAGAGTACAATCCCGTCTGAAGAAATTATGGAACAATCCAAAATCCGGGCACTCCGACATGGCCGGGAGCCTCCCAAATCAAGGTGAATCAAGACGAATCCAGATAAATCAAGGTGAATCAAGGCCCATTGGAATTCACACCTCCCGTCAGGATTCAAAACTTGAAACTTCAAACCTGAAGCGCAAAAATGGCCGCCATGCAGCTACCCGCCGATTATCACATGCATACGCCGCTTTGCCATCATGCTGTCGGCGAGCCGGTGGAATACGCCCGCCACGCCGTGGAAATTGGCCTGACCGAAATCGGCTTTACCGATCACTCGCCGATGCGACAGGACAATTTCGACGACTGGCGGATGTCCAACGGGCAACTGGACGAATACGTCGCCAAAGTCCGGCTGGCGCAGCAGGCCTTTCCGCAGCTCACCATCCGGCTGGGTCTTGAAGTGGACTATCTGCCGGGACAGGAGGATTGGATTCGCCAGCTTGCGGCGCGGCATCCGTGGGATTACTTCATCGGCTCCGTGCATTACGTCTCCGATTCGTGGGATATAGACAATCCGGCCAAGCTGTCCGAATGGAAAAAGCGCGACGCCTTTGAAGTGTGGTCAGCTTATTTTGAACGGCTGGCGCAGGCGGCGAAATCCCGGTTGTTCGAGATTATTGGCCACGCAGATTTGCCGAAAAAATTTGGCATCCGCCCCGCGCAGGATTGCCGGCCCCTCTACCAGCATTTTGCCGCCGCCGCCGGAGAAGCCGGTTGCGCCATGGAGTTGAACACCGCCGGCCTGCGCAAGGATTGCCGCGAAATTTATCCCTGCGCCGAACTGCTTGAACTCGCCCGGCGCCACCACGTTCCCATCACCTTTGGCTCCGACGCGCACGCTCCGGGGGAAGTGGGCATGAACTTTGCCGAAGCCGTTGCCCTGGCCCGCAGTGCCGGTTATACGGAAGCTTGCAGGTTCACCCGCCGCCAGCATGAGTTCGTCAAATTCTGAAACATCCGCCTCGGGAGCACCGGCCGGGCAAAGAGTTTTTGCGCTGGTCTGTGTCGTGTTGGCGCTGGGCACGGCGGCGCTTTACTGGCCCATCACCAATCATCCCTTCATCATCTTTGATGACATGCAATACATCGCCAGCAATCCGCATGTCACCTCGGGGTTGAGCGGCACGAATTTCGTCTGGGCATTCACCACCAGCGAGCAGGCCAACTGGCATCCGCTGACCTGGCTTTCGCATCAACTGGACTGCACGCTGTTCGGCGTCAATCCGGGCCCGCATCATTTCGTGAACCTCCTGTATCACGTCGTCAACACCCTGTTGCTGTTCGTTTTTTTGCGCAGCGCGACCGGCGCCACCTGGCGCAGCGCGTTCGTTGCGGCCCTGTTTGCGTGGCATCCCATGCACGTCGAATCTGTGGCCTGGGCGGCTGAACGCAAGGATGTCTTGAGCACATTTTTCTGGTTGCTCGCGCTGCTGGCCTATCTGCGTTATACGCGCGGCGCGGGTGGCGGCGTATCGCCCCCGCCAACGCGCGGCACACGTCACGCGGCGATTTATTATGTCGCCGCGCTGGTCTTTTGCGCCTGCGGCCTGATGAGCAAGCCCATGGTCGTTACGCTACCGTTTGTGCTGCTGCTGCTGGATTTCTGGCCGCTCAACCGGATTGACAGCCTCAAATTTCAGATTTCCAATTCCGGGCCGTCCGGTTGCCGACCCGTTGCGGTGGGCAGATTGGTATTGGAAAAAATTCCATTCCTCGCGCTGGTGATTGCGGGCAGCGTGGCGACTTTCCTCGCCCAGTCCGGCGGCGGGGCCGTATCCAAGATACAAGTGGGCGAACGCCTGGCCAATGCCGCGCTGGCTTACGCGCGCTACACGGCCAAGATTTTCTGGCCGTCCGATCTGGCCATTGTTTACCCGCATCCACGGCATTGGCCGGTGGTGTGGGCGCTCGGGGCGGTGGCGTTGCTGCTGGTCTGGACGATTTTATGCGCCTGTAACTGGCGCAAAACCCCATTCCTCGCCGTCGGCTGGTTCTGGTTTCTCGGCACGCTCGTTCCCACCATTGGCCTCATCCAGGTCGGCGCGCAATCCATGGCCGACCGCTACACTTATATCCCAAGCATCGGACTTTTCATTATTGTGGTCTGGGGCGCGGCGGAATTCTTTGCGGCGCGCGCCAGCGGGAAAATTATTTTGCCGGTATTAGGCGGCGCTGCGCTGCTCGGCTGCCTGGGGGCCACCGCCTGTCAAATCTCTCTGTGGCGCGACAGCATCACCCTGTTCCGGCACGCCATAGAAGTCACCACGGATAATTACGCGGCGGAAAATGTCCTGGGCAAGGCCTACGAAATGAATGGCGACATCGCACACGCCCTGTTTTTGTACCGTGCCTCGGTGAAAACGGAACCGCGTTTTCCGCAAAGCCAGTTCAATCTGGCCATGTGCCTGCTGTCGCTTGGCCAGACCACCGAGGCGCTCGAACATCTGCAGGCGGCCGCGGACCTGGACCGCCGCGACCCGGATGTGCAGTATGATTTGGGAATTTATTTTTCGCAGCACGCCAGTTGGACCAATGCCGCCAACTGCTTCAGCAATTCCGTCTCGCTGCGGCCTGGCTTTGCCCCGGCGCAACTCGCCTTGGGCGGCGCGCTGGCCAATCTTGGTCGCGCTTCCGGCGCGGCGCCGCATCTTCGCGAAGCACTGCGGCTGGACCCCGGACTGCTGGAGGCCAAAACCAATCTCGACCGGCTGCTGGGGGAACACCCGGAACTGCGCTGAAAACTATTTCCCCGTCGAAAACACCAGGTTTTTCCGACCGGCTGCCGGTTTGCTCCAGGCCGCCAGCTCCTCGCGCAACAGTTCCACCGGCAGGCCCACCACATTGCTGTAGGAACCGGAAATTTCGGAGATCAGCATTTCGCCGGCTTCCTGGATGGCGTAGGCGCCCGCCTTGTCGAGCGTATTTACCCGGGTGGTGTATTCGCGGATTTGACCGGCATCGAGCGGATGAAACAAAACGTCCGTGCTGGCGGCAAAAATCCGTTCCTGATGCCGGCGCAGATGAATCAGGCTCACGCCCGTCACCACCTGGTGGGACCGGCCCTGCAGCCGTGAGAGCATCCCCCGGGCATCGGATAAATTGCGCGGCTTGCCGAGGATTTCGTTGTCGAGAAATACCAGCGTGTCCGCGCCCAGCACCAGCGCATCGGGAATTTTTTTGGCCACGGCAAACGCCTTGCGATGCGCGTTGAGCTGGCACACCTCCAGAGGCGAAAGATGTTCGTGCGCCACCTCCACCACGTCGCCCGGCATGATTTGAAAGTCCACTTGCAACAGCTTGAGCAGCTCTGCGCGGCGTGGCGAAGCCGAAGCCAATATGAGCGGCGGCAATTTCACAATATCAATCTACCAAAAAAATCCGCAGTGTCGAGTGTCGTAAATTGGGGCACGATATTAGCTTCACCAGCTATGGCGATTGGTGCGTGAAGCGGGTCAAAGCCCGCCTGCCGGCTGAATTTGGCGTGCGTTTACTGCGATTTTCGGCTAATTCATCCCCATGCATAATGCCCGCCATCTCGTCAACCTCGCGCTCGTTGGCTTCATGGGCACGGGCAAGACCTCGGCCGGCCGGCTGGTGGCCGAGCAGTTGCATTTTGAATTTCTCGATACTGACGAAGTCATCCAGACCCGGACCGGGCGGACGATTGCCGATATTTTTGCGAAGAATGGTGAAGCGGCCTTCCGCGCGTTGGAACGGGACATGGTTGCCGAACTGGCCGCGCGCACCCAAACCGTCATTGCCACCGGCGGCGGCCTGCCTGCCAATCCGGAAAATCTCGCCGCCCTCAAGGCTCATGCGCTCGTCGTCTGCCTCTGGGCGTCACCGGAAAAAATCTGGGAACGGGTCCGCAACCAGTCGCA
>Ga0181520_10013034_pt1 | contig 10568 bp, 9 predicted proteins | sample PEATcosm2014_Bin_29_FD_132451 | JGI IMG/M metagenome (GOLD analysis project Ga0181520, IMG submission 132451) | Peatland microbial communities from MTU Mesocosm Facility, Houghton, MI, USA - PEATcosm2014_Bin02_30_metaG | ecosystem: Environmental > Terrestrial > Soil > Wetlands > Peat | place...
CATTGTTCTTCTCCTACATTTAGTGTTGATCAAGAACACCCACAACGCGCTCTCACCGTCTCGCTCCTGCATGCGCGACGAAACTGAGGCCATCGTCAACTACGAAAGAATTCTAACCGATCCCGGATCGGCTCGGCGCGGCGATGCGCGGCGAAGCCGTTCCCGGGGAAGGTGGCCGTAAGCCATCGTTCGTCACAAGAGAATTCTACAAGATCCCGGATCGGCTGGGCGCGGCGATGCGCGGCGGAAAGAAGCCCATCCGGATACGAATGGCTACCGGGCCGAGAGAAGGCAGAGTGAGACTGGGAGAGGAACGGAACCTTACGTTAGCCGTCGCCGACCTCGGCGCCGCTCGGGCGCGTCCGGATGTTCGACGACTCTCCAAACGATTACTGCTCCGTTATCTTCGTGCTTGAATTCGATTCGCGGCCAGACCGTCTGTCCCTTTTTCAACTTCCGCACGAAATCCCGCGCTGCGTTGGCCGCGGCAGCAGTCCTGCCCAAAGGGTTCTTGATCGACTCCGGCCAGCCGAGTCGCTCAAACTTGCTAAGAATGGTACAGATCGTCTTCGAAGTCGCCTTCATTTCATAGAGTATCTGGTAACCGAGTCTCAGTGTGCCGCAATTATTGGCTCCTTGCATGAACCACGGCACGTCGAGACGCCCTGTCAACGACGACATCCTGACTACCAGTGAGCGAATGCCGCTTCGTGCCAGTTCCGAAGCCGGACGTTCAAGAACCACCGTGTTGAAGAACACCGCAGCAAGCTGCCAGGGAGCCAACCGAAAACGCACGGTATCTTTCGGCGAAAAGGTCGTGCTGTAGGGAGTCAAGAACGTCTGCAATGCAGCGGCCGATATGGCGAAGAAACAGCCGTCAAAGACAAGCTGCCAGGGATGGACCGGAAGGTCCATGCCGTCGTGCGTCCACAGGCGGTCAGGCAGTTCGGCCCGGGCTTTGTAGTCCAGTGGGCCGTCATGACCCCAGAGTTTGCGATCGAATCGCACGCCAGCAGACGGGCAATGACGCGCCATGTCATGAACGATCCTGATCCATCCGTAATATCCATCCTTCCCGACAAGCGTGGCGTCCGTGTCGCAGAAAAGGGCGTGAACCTCGCCCGCCAATTTCTCGAACTTTTTGTACCCCTTGAGGTTCCCGTAAAAGCGGGCCAGGAAGCGTTCGTCCGGAAAGTGGTCCCACGAGTTTTCCGGTGGCCTAACATAGCTCTTCTTCCGGATGGCCTCCCAGCCTTCGTAGCGCAGTGGTATCCCGTGGTAGGTCTCCAGCAGATCCAGCTTGAGGCCGGGGAACTCTTTTCCCGCTTCAACAAACGCCCCATGCAGCGACTCCAGTCGCTCTTTGAAAGTCTTTTCTGCAGTCATCCCTGGACCCTGTCGTTGGTGGGCTTGTTCGCGGTCGGCAGCTGTCTTTCCTAACAATGGCACGATTATACCCCTCCACTTCGCTGGTGTAACGGTGACCGGATGACGAAATGCCAGTCAGGCAAGCTGTGACCCCGATGACGGTGCACTGGCTACCTCACGATAGAACCGCGGCAACCCCAAGCCGCTCCCCCAACTGTCGTCGACTGCCTCTGAGCCGCCTGACCCCGGCGACTGCGCCTCGGCCTCCAAGCAAGAAGCCGCGGCAAGCCCGAGCCGCCTCAACGCGACGAAGGCGACCGCCATGGCTGCTAGGGCGACGGCCAGCGGTGCCCGGATCAGCCGTCTGGGTTCGGGCGCGTGAGCGTCCCGGTGTCCGCCGCCAAAGATGCCCGTGTGTTCCGCCTCACCTGACCCCAAGCTGCTTCCCGAGCCATTCCACCGCTTCGTCGAAGGTCTTCTGTGGCGGCGGCGTGTAGTGCTTGTCGGCGATCGACGACGGCGCGTGCCCGAGGTAGAGATACCGGCAGGCATGGTATTCCTTGTTGTCGCTGAGCAACGTCGCCCCGGTCTTGCGGAGCTTCTTCAAAGTCACGCCGTCCTGCCCCTCGAACTTCTTCTGTCGGAACCGCCGCCAAGCGAGCCGGATACAGTCCGTCTTGATGACCTTGCCGTCATTGATGGTCTCCTGATAGAGCGGTGTACCGCGCTGGCTCAGCAACGCCAGCACCTTGTCCTTGCTGCGATGCGTCCGAAGGAGCTCCCAGGTCTCTCCCCACAACTTGTACTCGATGGTCGGTGTGTCAGCCTCGTCCTCCTCCTTCGTCCTCTTCCGGACGATCCGCCCGTCCCTGATCTCCGACTGCTTGAGGCTGGCGATGTCGATCTGCGTCATGCCGCAGTTCAGGCACAAGAGGGCGTAGAGCCGCAGCCGGGAATGCGGCGGCGCGGCAGCCAGGATGTTCTTGACCTGCGCCAGGTCGTAAGGCTTGGGTTCCTTGTGCCCGACGGCGATGCCCAGTTCGTCGAAGTTGCGAGGCATCTCCATCCGGCGCAGCCGCCAGCGATCTTTGATGAATTGTTTCAAGGCGTTCATCCGGCTCGCTCCCGTCTTGCGGCTGATCTTCTTCTTTGCGATCTGGTCGAGCTGTTGCCCGCGGTAGGCTTTGAGGGTCGCTTCGGTGACGTGGCTCAAGGACTTGCCGCCCATCAAGTCCTCAAACGGCTTGAGGCAGTGCCGCAAGCTTTCCAGAGTCGCGGGCTTGATCTCGCCCGCATGAACCTCTGCCTCCTTTCCCGCCAGGAAGTCCTTGACTTGATCCTTGATGCGGTCGCCCGCCGTCCCCTGCCGCGACCGTTCGAGGATCCGCTCTCGCTCGTTCCATTGCTGGGCGCTGTGCGTGGTATTTGACAGTTGCATCTTCAAGTCCAACGTGATGTGTTCGGGAATGGTGCCTGTCCTGGCATACTCCCGCTGGGCCTCGATGAGGCGTTGGGCTGCGGTCTTGGCGTAAGGATCACCGGTGTACTCGTACCAGTCGTACTGCATTTGCAGCTCTTTGATGGCCCACGGGACCGGTGTCGCCCGCTGACCGTCCACTTCCCTCTTTTTCACCAGCCACCACTCGTTCGCGGCAGCAACGCTTTCAGCCTTGGTCGGCGGAACCTTCAGTTCACGACAAGATATAAGGTATCGAACCTTGCGGTAACGTTTGTACCAACGGGCATACTTGGGATCCCAGGTCATCAACGGCTTGACAGCCATTCTGTCCCTCCTTGAAAAGACCTCTTGGCGCACAAAGCCACACGCCACAAGATGATTATAGTGTCCCGATCCAAGTAGTCGAGCGATTGTGGCCCATATTGTGGCTTACTTGCCTCAGATATAGGCGAGAAGAGCCACAATGCAGTATCATAAGTGCATCACTTGTAATGGCTTACGAACTGTCAGTTGTGGTTCGGGACCAAGAGGTCGCTGGTTCAAATCCAGTCGCCCCGACTTTACGTAAATCCCGCCGAAATCAAGAGTTAGATTACCTGTCGACGGTCGGCAGTGCGGCTCCAGGTCGAAACGAAAGCGCGTAAATTACGCGCGATTTTCGATGGAGGTTGCCCATGCCCGCCAGATCGGCACTCGTTCCCAAGTATTGCCTTCACAAGCCCAGCGGACGCGCGTACGTCCGCATTCGGGGCAAGGTCGTCTACGTCGGCCAATACGGCACCGCCGACAGCAAACAGGAGTACGGCCGGCTCGTGGCCGAACTTGCGGTCAGGCCCACATCGCCACTGCCCCAGGCTGGCGACAAGATCACCGTGATCGAGATGTGCGTCGCCTATTGGGAATTCGCGCAGCGGTACTACTGCAAGAACGGACGGTCTACCAGCCAGGTGCACATCATTCGGCAGGCTCTCCGCGCGCTGAGAGAATTATACGGTCACACTCCTGCTGCCGACTTCGGGCCGTTGGCCCTGCAAGCGGTGCAATCGCAGTTGATCGAGCGAGACTTGGCCCGCAAGACGATCAATCACTTCTTCGGTACGATCAAACGGCTCTTCAAGTGGGGGGTGTCACAACAACTGGTTCCAGTGGCCGTTTATCAAGCCTTGTTGACGGTTCCCGGCGTGCCCAAGGGCCGCACGAAAGCCCGAGAGACGTTACCCGTGCTGCCCGTGGCCGACGAGGTGGTCGATGCCACGCTCCCCCACCTACCCGTGGTGGTCTCCGATATGGTCCGCTTCCAGCGGTTGACGGGTGCTCGGCCTGGTGAGGTCTGCCAGTTACGACCGTGCGATGTGGACCGTAGCGACGAAGTCTGGACGTATCGACCCGAGTCACATAAGACGGAACACCACGGCCGCGAGAGGATCATCTACGTCGGTCCGAAGGCCCAGCAGGTGTTGCTCCCCTACCTGCTGCGCGATGCCCAGGCCAACTGCTTTTCCCCCGCTGAGAGCGAAGCAAAACGCCACGAGGAGCAACGGGCATGCCGAAGGACCAGGGTACAACCGTCTCAGCGGAATCGCCGGAAGGCCCGGCCGGTACGTGTTCCCAGGACGGCCTACACGAAGGACAGTTACAATCGGGCAATCAGCAGGGGTATTGAGAAGGCCAACAAGCAGCGGCGGGAGGAAGCCGGCGACATGGGCATCGAGCCGATGCTTCTGCCGCACTGGCATGCCAACCAACTCCGGCATAGCAAGGCGACGGAGGTGCGTCACCAATTCGGCTTGGAGGCCGCCCAAGTGGTTCTCGGCCACGCCAAGGCCGATGTGACCCAAGTCTATGCCGAGCGTGACGCTCGGCTCGCTGTGGAGGTTGCACGGAAAATCGGATGAGGCAACATCAAATACAGGTTGCCGGGTTGCGGCTGATTCCCGCTCAGGACGGCCGGCGAGCCGTGGTTCTCACCTACACCACGACCGCCGGTTGACCGCCCGGAGAAAGACAAGCGAATCATGAGAGACGATCGATTCCCCAGCGCTGTCGTTTTGAAATCGCTAGCTACGATGTCAGAGAATCTGGCCGCAATGCTCGAGGATCGAATTAGAACGATCGACCTACCAGGCTTTGAGTACGACCCAAATCGAGAGCAATTGGTTCGGAGTGTTCAAGGTATCGGGAAACTCTTGGACAAGCAGCCGGCACAGCGCGCAGATCCAGGGAAGGACTGTCCCATACCGCTGCTCACAGACATACCACGATTGCCACCCGTGATCGACTGGCCGAAGTCCGTAACACAGGCGTTGCATGCGCTAACCGCGAACGTTTTGAAGATCTGATTTCAGCGGGCTGGGATCTGGTTATCGTTGACGAGGCCCACCGGTTGGGCGGAAGCACGGACCAGGTGGCGCGTTTCAAACTGGGCCAAGGGTTGTCGGAAGCGGCGCCCTACCTCTTGCTGCTTTCGGCCACCCCACACCAGGGCAAGACCGACGCTTTCCACCGACTGGTCTCCCTGATCGACGCCCATGAGTTTCCAGACGTAGATAGCGTCACCCGCGAGCGGGTCCAGCCATACGTCATTCGCACTGAGAAACGCCGCGCTATCGACGCCGAGGGGAAGCCGCTCTTCAAGCCCCGCCGGACACAACTTGGCCCCGTTTCTTGGGGAGAACGTCATCGCGATCAACAGATTCTTTACGAGGCAGTCACGGAATATGTCCGCGACGGATACAACCAAGCCGTGCGGGAGAAGCGAAGCTACATCGGCTTCTTGATGATCCTGATGCAGCGGCTGGTTGTATCCAGTACGAGCGCCATCCGCACGACGCTCGAAAGACGACTTGAAGCGATCACCGCCCCACAGGACCAGATGACTCTGTTCCCGCTCTACTCGGACGAGGAATGGGCGGACCTGGATGGACAGGAACAGATGGAGACGCTGCTGCACACCCGCCTAAAGGCGCTCAAGAACGAACGGGCCGAAGTCAAACTGCTGCTGGAGACCGCAGCGAATTGTGAACAGTCGGGGGCGGATGCGAAGGCTGAGGCGCTTCTTGAATGGCTCTACCGCCTTCAATCCGAGGAAGGTGAGCCAGAACTTAAGGCGCTGGTGTTCACCGAGTTCGTCCCCACCCAAGAGATGCTTCGGCGATTTTTGAGCGAGCGAGGATTCTCTGTCGTCTGTCTCAACGGCTCACTGGACATGGAAGAGCGCAAACGGGTTCAAGAGGCATTTGCCCGCGAAGCTCGCATCCTCGTTTCGACGGACGCTGGCGGAGAGGGCTTGAATCTGCAGTTTTGCCATGTGGTTGTCAATTACGACATGCCCTGGAATCCCATGCGGCTCGAGCAACGGATCGGACGGGTAGATCGTATTGGGCAGACGCATACGGTTCGGGCGATCAACTTTGTCTTCGAGAACTCCGTCGAGCACCGGGTCCGCGAGGTCCTCGAGCAGAAGCTGGCCGTGATTTTCGAGGAGTATGGGATCGACAAAACCGGCGACGTCCTCGACTCGGCCCAGGCGGGCCGGATGTTCGACGAGATGTACGTGGAGGCGATCCTCAATCCTGAAAAGGTGGAGGACTCTGTAGGCAGCGTGGTCGCCCGACTTCAGGAGCAGGTTCAAGAAGCTCGCATGACGGGTTCGGTACTCGGCGCGACGGAGGACTTGGGGCCAGGCGAAGCCCAGCGCCTCTTGACGCACCCATTACCCTATTGGGTCGAGCGTATGACCGTGAGCTATTTGAAAGCGTACGGTGGCCAGGCCGAAAGGCGAAGCCAGGGCTGGAACCTCACATGGCCGGATGGCGAGACATATTCAAACGTCGTCTTTACTCACAAGGAAGCCGAGAAGCATCCAGCCGCCCGGCATTTAACGCTGGAAGAGCCAAAGGTCCGTGGCCTGGCCACGCGGCTCCCCTGTTTCGTACCAGGTCAACCGATCCCTGTCGTGGCAATCCCGGGCATCGCCAAGGAAGTCCAGGGCGTATGGTCTCTGTGGCGGATCGCCATCGCTGCCATGCAGTGGAACCGGCGGAGAATCATGCCTCTGTTTCTGGCCGATAACGGCAGGGTCTACCTGCCAACGGCCAGGCACGTCTGGGATCAACTCCTCGCGACAAATCCGCAGGTGCGGTCGGTGCTTGATGCCGAAGTCTCACAGTCATGCTTCGGGAAGTTGCAGAAGGCAGCAGAAGAACACGGCAAACCGATCTACGAGTCGCTCGTGCAGGAACACCGGGCCCGCATGGCACGTGAGCAGGAGAGGGCTGACTACGCCTTTGCAGCACGTCGCCGAACCATAGAGCGGATCGGCTTGCCGCAAGTCCGACATCATCGCCTGAACCTGCTGGCTCACGAGGAGCGGGTGTTCCTGGAGCAGCTCGCCCAAAAGGCTCAGGCTTTTCCCGAGATGGTGCCTTTGCTCATAATTCGGGTGGAGGGTGGCGGTCATGAGTAGTTGGCGAGACCAAATCCTGAAGGAGTTCACGCCAAACGTAGCTCGGCTCACCCTTGTGGCGGACCCGGACGGCCTATTGCTCGAAGAAGGGATGCTAGAAGGCATCCGGGAACGGGGATTCGAGTTGATTCCCTTCGACGATCACATCGCTTTCCGCTACGCCTACGAATCAAAGTTTCGGTCTCGTTGGGACCAAGGCGAACAGACGGACCTCGTGGTCGTATTGCGTTCCGAGGTTAACGATCTTGGCACCCTCCCTCATGACCTGCTTCAGGCTGGTCGCAAGCTCTCTTTCAATCTGGGCGATATCTTCCCGAACCTCAGCTACCCCGTGGTAACGGCCCTTGATCGCGGAGACTTGGATGCCTTGTATGATGCGCAGAAGCGGCATGCGCCTGGTCAACTCGGCGATAACGCTACGAAGGAGTTCGTCCTCCGGCACGTCTTCGACGTTGCGCCAGAATTGATCAAGCAGCCCTCGGATCTGCTGCGCGCTCTTCTTCGCCGCCATTACGGCAGCCAGCGAATCCCGGCTGCCATCGACGCACGGTTTATCCATATCCTGCGTCAAAACAACACCTTTGACAATTGGCCAATCGAGACGCTTGCCACAGATCGGGAGGCATTTTTCGTCTTTCTTCAAGAACGCTGGCCGATCTTCCTCGACTGCATGGCCGCCAAAGGCAAATCATCGGGTGTTCGAGAGGGTGAAAGGGCCGACGCCCTGACCATCACGGGCCCCGTCGATCTGCCCTTCGAGCATCCGGACATCCGGGTGTACATCGACAACCTGTTTCTCGAGGGATTACTTACCTCCGTTCTCCATGAACACGCAGGGACGCTTGCCAAGACGTGGGTGAGCATCGGTGTACGCACTGACCCGCTGGGGGACCGGTCCCGCCGCATAGCCAAGCTCATCGATGGTTTGCGGACATCCATTCCGGCCGAGGACGCCAAGCACACCGATTGGTTCCATTTTGCCCGCGGGTGGGCAGAACTGGTCCTGCTGTCGACAGAACAGGACGCCACCGCATCTGAGAAAACACACCGGAGCATCACAGGGCTACAGGCCGAGGTGGATGCCAGATTTGCTGTGTGGCTCTCGAAGCGATATGCCGGTCTTGTCAACTTACCGCCAGTTCCTCCTGTAATGCTGCACCACATGCCGCGGTTTCTGGCGCGCCAGATGGAGGATCGCAGTGCCAAGATAGCGCTAGTCCTCGTAGACGGCCTTTCGCTGGATCAATGGTTTGTCGTTCGTGAATCGCTGGCCACACGCCAGCCCAATTGGGTCTTCCGCGAGCACTCGATCTTCGCTTGGATTCCATCGATCACATCAGTGTCCCGGCAGGCCGCCTTCGCTGGGAAGCCGCCACTTTTCTTTCCCAACAGTATCCAGACGAATGACAGAGAGTCGGCGCTTTGGACGCAGTTCTGGGCCGATCAGGGGTTGCTGCCGAATGAAGTCGTGTATGCAAGAGGACTGGGCGACGGCAGCTTGGAGGACATTTCGGACGCCCTCGCTCATCCCAAGGCACGGATTGCGGGGCTCATCATCGACAAGGTCGACAAGATCATGCATGGAATGGAGCTTGGGTTGGCAGGCATGCACAACCAAGTGCGTCTCTGGAGTCAGCAGCCTTACCTGAGTTCACTCCTCGATATGCTCTTTAGTCGTGGATTTCACATCTACTTGACCTCGGACCACGGAAATGTCGAAGCGACGGGGTGTGGCCGGCCAGCCGAAGGGGCCGTGGCTGATTTGCACGGGCAACGTGTCCGAGTGTATTCTGATGTGATTCTTCGCAGCAAAGTGAAGGAGCGGTTCGCAGCGGCACTTGAGTGGGAGCCTATCGGTCTCCCAAATGATTATCTGCCGCTCATCGCTGGCGGTCGGCAGGCGTTTGTCGGCGAAGCAGACCACATTGTCAGTCACGGCGGGATTTCCGTCGAGGAGATCATCGTCCCGTTGATCGAGGTGGAGAGGAGGAGCGTGTGACCGCAAGCAGGGATCGCCGATTCACTCAGATTGGGATAGACCGTCTCGTTAGACTGATGTGGTTGGACAAGACAGCGTCTCTGTGCCTTGCCGACAACGACGCTGAGGCAATTGGAGCCATTCTGAAGACGGATTTGAAGGACCATTTCCAGACTGAGGAATCCACTGTTCGCGGCTCAATTGACAAGTCAATCACAGTCTTACTCAAGGTCTGGGTCAGGGTGCCGTCCGAGCTGCAGCCACTACGGAGTGGCGGCCTTGATTTACTAAAACGCCTTCCCCGAAGGGACCACGTCGCCGTCCATTGGGGAATGATCATGGCCGTGTACCCTTTCTGGGCAAGTGTTGCATCACAGGTCGGCCGCCTCCTGAGATTGCAGGGTTCTGTGGCCGCTGCTCACGTCCAGCGCCGGGTTCGAGAACAGTATGGTGAGCGGGAGACCGTGTCTCGCCGAGTGCGATACGTGCTTCGTTCCTACGTGGATTGGGGGCTACTGAACGAGACCGAAGCGAAAGGGGGCTATAGCGCCGGCTTGTCGTTGTCTGTTGAGGATCTTCGGCTGATCGCTTGGCTGGTGGAGGCTTCGCTACACGCGAGACACGGCGCCACCGCCCTACTGAAGGATCTGACCGACAGTCCTAGCCTTTTCCCGTTCCGCTTGAAACCAATTCATGCGGAGAAACTGCTGGTGACGTGCCCACGCATTGATCTACTGCGACACGGCTTTAACGAGGAACTCGTTGTGCTTCGCCAGCAGCCCATGAAGGGGCATTGAAGGTCACGTCGCAGCTTACCGAAACACTGTCGTCGTGGAATCTGGCATGAGCCGCGTACCTGATTTGCCTGCCAGCGGGATGCTCCACGTGAAAGTCGCGGAAGACTGCATGCTGGACGGTGGCACCTGGCATGTGACGACGGATCAGCATGGGGCACCGACCGCGCAGATCAGCCCTCCGGCAATCCCTATGTTCCAGCAGGTCGTGGAGTACCTGGAGGCCAAGCCGGTGCCGCCGAGCGGGACCATGCGGCGGGCCGATGAGGCCAGGGCTGCGGTGGCGGTGTGTCTGCGTTGGGGTTCATACTTCGCCGTTCTGGCCGACCCGGCAAGGCCCGATGCGCCGAACATCGACGACGGGCAGGTCAGCCAGATTGCCGACGAAGAAATGGCCCGCATGAACGTCGAGATTTCAGCGGGCGTGGCATGGTGACTGACCCTGGCCGGTTCCGACGACCGACGCTGCTTCGATCTTGTTGCTCGCACCCTGACATATCTCCC
>Ga0181520_10013035_pt1 | contig 10567 bp, 13 predicted proteins | sample PEATcosm2014_Bin_29_FD_132451 | JGI IMG/M metagenome (GOLD analysis project Ga0181520, IMG submission 132451) | Peatland microbial communities from MTU Mesocosm Facility, Houghton, MI, USA - PEATcosm2014_Bin02_30_metaG | ecosystem: Environmental > Terrestrial > Soil > Wetlands > Peat | place...
GCCGTCGGCCTCATCCCTCTATCACGCCGACACCCTCAAGTTCCATCCAACGCCCCATCGAGCAACCTCTGACCCGGCCCTCTCTCGCCGCGAAAATGGCCCCCGCGCCGGCCGCCACCGACAGGCAGCGATGTCCTTTGCGACCAGATCGTGTCACTGGACGCATATCAACATTGGTTCGACTCTGCCGACACGGGCACGCGTCCGGACTTGCTGTGGATCACCGCCCGAATCGGCGGCGACGGGCGTCTTCGCTTGGATCTGCGCCTGATCGAGTGCAAGTTGGCCAAGATGTCGGACGCGCATCTGGAAAAAGCGCGTGAGCAGCTCGAAAATGGCGTCCGCCACCTGACGGCGGTGTTCATGCCGCAGGTCGACTTGGGCTCGGTCGAAGACGAACGGCCGGATCAACGATACTGGTGGCTGCAACTCCACCGTTTGATCGCCAGCAAGGCCGAGATCGTCAAGAAGGACCAGAAACGCGTGCTCACCGCGCTGGAGCGATTGGCCGAAGGCGATTACGACATTGAATGGCGGGCGGCCGTAATCACATTCTGGACGGACCAGGCAGCCGCCGATATCTCGCAGGTTGACACATGGTCATACCCGATTGATGGGCAGGAGCTTGGCATCGGCGTGGTTTCTGCTGGGAGTGAGTTCGTCCGTTCGCTGTGTGAAAGTGGGAAAACGGTGGATTTCCCCTGGCAAGGCGGGCACGTCGCATTCCATGCTGCCGTGCCGATAAGCCCGAAAGGCCCAGATGATGAGTCGGAGGAAGGATTGTCTGCGGGAGCCACCCTGCCGGGCGACAAGCCCGCGCCAAAGCCTAATGCCAAGCCGCCGGTGGAATCGCAGGAGCACGGTCACAAACCTGCGAAAACGGCCGGCGGCGACCAGCACGAGATTCACGCCAAACCGCCGGCAATACCCGCCAGGATTCTGCTGGGCACGACCGTGACCGGCACCCGAAAGGTGCATTGGGAGTTCGGCCATAAGGAGTTGAACAACCGGCACATGCTCATCTTCGGCTCTTCCGGGATGGGCAAGACCTACACGATCCAGTGCCTGTTGTGTGAGCTTGGCCGAAGCGGTCAGAACTCCTTGATTGTCGACTACACAAACGGTTTCGTCGATAATCAACTCGAAGCAGAGTTCAAGCGGGTCCTTTCACCGACACAACACATTGTCCGCAAGGAGCCGCTGGCGATCAACCCCTTCCGTCAACAGGCCGAGAGGATTGGTGACGAACTGTTACCAGAAGGCACGTCGGCGACGGCCCAGCGCGTGAGCGGCGTCTTCTCCGAGGTTTATAGTTTCGGAGACCAGCAGAAGTCGGCATTGTATCAGGCGGTGAAATCGGGGCTGGAGAAGGCCGGCAATGCCGGCATGACACTTGAGGACCTGATACCAGGGCTTGAAGTGCTTATTGAAGACAAGGGCACCGTAGGCCAGTCCACGGCAAGCGTGATCAGTAAGATTCTGCCGTTCCTGGACCAGAATCCGTTTGGAAAAGAAGACCCCGAGAGTTGGGAACGATTTTTCGCTGACGCCGTTCATCGCTGCCACGTTCTTCAGCTTGCCGGGTTCATGAAGGATGCCGGCCGCCTGGTGACGGAATTCAGCCTCATCGACCTGTACTGGTTTTATCGCGGACATGGCACGCAGGTCAGCCCCCGTGTAATTGTGCTGGACGAGGTCCAGAACCTTGACCACCGCGAAGAAAGTCCACTTGCACAGTTGCTGCGCGAGGGCCGCAAATTCGGATTCTCCCTGATTCTGGCGACCCAGATCATGAGCAATCTTGAGAAGGACGAAAGGGACCGGCTTTTCAATGCAGCGCATAAGCTGTTTTTCCGCCCCGCGGATACAGAAATGAAGACCTACGCGGATATTGCTGCCGTGACGACCGGCGAGAAGGCGGATCTATGGCTGAAGAAACTTTCGGCGCTCAAGAAGGGCGAATGCTTCTCGCTTGGCCCCAGTCTGAATGATGCTACGAAAAAGCTGGAAGTCAAAGCGTTTCATATCCGCATAGCCTCCTTGGCGGAGCGATTCGGCGATGCCTGAAGTCAACGAGCACAACCGTTTGCCGCGCAGTTTCCACATGTCGTTCAAGCCCGAACGCCAGTACATCAATGCGCTTCTGCGATTCGCGGCTTCCGACAAGGAAGGCGACCATCAGGCCATCGCGGCTGCTACCGGCATTCCCACTGGCGAGTCGAGCGGTAAAGTGCCAGCGATCTTGGACTACTGTCGTGGTATGGGACTGGTGCGGCTGGGGGGGCAGGAACGTAGTGCCGTGAAGAAGCCAGAGTTGACGACGTTCGGCCGTGCCGTTCTTCTCGAAGACCCATACCTCAAGGCAGGCATCAGCCAATGGATTGCCCATTTGAACCTGTGCAGCCCCGTCACGGGCGCCGATGTGTGGTATCAGACGTTCTTCCGTGGTACTCAAGCATTAGGCATGACTTTTGACAGGGCGAGTCTGGATACCTATCTGGGCCTGATCTACGGAGTTGAAAAGGGAGTGGTCGGGCCGATGGTCGGGATGTATGAAGAAGATGCCGCGTTCCATGTGTGCGGAGCGTTGTCTGTAATTTCGGGGCGCATCGTGCGGAAACCGTCCGCCTTTCAGGCCAAGCAGTCGAGGAAGGCAGCGTACAGCGCTCAGACATGGTACATCGAGTAGTGCTGGACGATGGTACTCGACGAGATCCTGAATCGCGTCTACGTCATGCGCTGCCAGCTCGTCCACGGGGCGGCACCTACGGCGGCAAACTGAACCGGACCTCGCTGATGCGATGCGTGATGATGATGCAGCGGCTGTTGCCGGCACTGCTGCTGGTGTGGATCGACGTAAGCGTCAAGGAATCGCCAGCGCCTGCGCGGCAGGAGTGAAAGGGAAAAGAGGCAAACGGGCAAACTATAACACGGCCAGATCCCATTGCATTACAGAGTCATGGCGACGCGGAAGCCCGCGTCGTCGAGCGGGCCGCCTGGTGAGCGGCAGACTCGCTTCGCGGAACAAGTGCCATCCGGCCTGATGCCCCAGGAGCCGCCACGAAGGACACGGCGCTTGCCCACGGGGCCGACGAGGACTGGGGACCGATGTGCTACCGTTGCACCGCCCTCTTGTTGATTCCTAGTCGTACCAGCGATTTTCGGTCCGCACGCCTCGGCGTCCTTCGGGCAACCGACCTCCCTGTAGCGAAATCAAGTCATTGGTCGCAAGGATCAAATGAGCGTAGATCACCGCTGCGCGGTGATCTACGCTCCAAAGACTTTCGGGCGAATCGTGAATGCCGGTGTAAAACTCCGCCTTGCGGCGGGACGTTCGACGGTCCTTCACAATGACAAAGCGAAGCGCCCTCGAAAGGTGTGAGGCTCTGACCTCGGCACGGCGGTATTTCGTTGCGCTCATCGGTCTCCTCCTCTGCTCGCAAGCATGAGTATAAAAAGGATAATCAGGAATACGACGACGCAGTGCATTACAGTTTCCTCACAGGATAACCAGCACGCCCCATGAATGAATCAACCATGCGGGGGCGGCGGTCCCAACTCCATGCAAAAGTCCCGTTGTTCACCAAAGCTTCGTCCAACAGCGACAGTTGGGCCAGGAGGTATAGGCAGGACATGCAAAGTCGCCCAATTCCGTTGACGGTCAACGAGTCCATGACTTGAGGATAGTCGGCATAAGTGCCGCCACAGCCGTCACAATGGAAGCCGTGAGAGCGAAGACCGAACTGCTCGTTGTCTGCCCACACCTTGCCGCGATAGTCTCGTAAAAACTTCCACGCGGCTTGGCGGCGTGCCGGATCATTGAGGGCTACAAGCTGGATGCGGGCACAACGGTAGGCGCAGCCGAAGCAAACAAAGCCAACACCCTCAACGGGCATGACTTTGGTGTTCTCGGGCACGTCTACATAGTTGCCATCGCATCCGGCGCAGGTCACAACGCCCTCAACAGCGTGCCGTACTGGTCCGAAGGGATGGCCCTCGCGGAAGATTTCGCCACGGTGTTGCTGTAAATGTTGCCGAATCTGTTCTACTTCTTGCTTATTCATCTTTCTTGTGCTTCCACGGCTTGAGCCAGTTCCCGTCGCCGTCCTTTTCCCACTGCTTGCCAACAGCACCCATGAAGCTGACAAAGGCAATGGAGGCGAGACCCTGCAATACCAGCCCGCCGATCACCAACGCCTTCACCAAACCGCTGGGTTCTTGACCCTGATTCTGCTCGCTCATGATTTTTCTTTCTCTTGTTTGTAAACGCCCACCCCGGCTTCGCCGGGGTGGGCCTGATAGCCCCGATCCTCACAAATTGCCCACCGATCTCAGAAATGCATCTCAGGCAGTGCGCCGTCGCCCTCCGTTGCACGGCGCGATTGCTCCTCTGCGAAAAGGGCGTCGAACCGATCCCTGTCGGATGCCAGTTCCGCAAGCAGGACACCGACATCCTTGATGGTGTCGGCCAAGTAATTTGGTTCCAGAGCAACCAGCCACTCGCGCAGCTTCGTGGCTTGCGTCATTGTGGTTTGGACGCGGAGAGAAGAGTAGCAGGCATCCTCCATTCCCGCCTCGAATAGCTGGCGAGTGGACTGCGCGTATTGTCGGATGCCATCCAGCAGCATCCATGCCCCGAAGATTGAGAGGGCATAGGGATGCTCGGTGTCGTTGCCCTTTGAAAGCGTGAAACAGGCCCTTATCATTTTCGTTTTCCTTCTGTATTGAACAGGGAAGGCAGGACGCCCCCGCCGCGAAGCGGCGGGGGCGTCTCTCAGTAACTCAGCCGATCCGCTCCCCATGCTGGGCGGCGGGGGGCTTCCGTCACAGATCCACCTTCCGCATCGCTGCCTGATATTTTCCCTCCAACTCGTCGTCCAAAGCGACGTGCTGGTAAACGGCCAGCGTCTCGCGGCGGGCGTGGCCCGTAATCAACTGAAGCTCGGCATCGGCCATGCCTGAATGCTTGGTCAGCCAAGTGATGCACTGGTGTGGGAAGGAATGGGGCGTGGCCTTGACCCCGGCTCTCTCGGCATAAGCCTTGACGATCTGCTGCACCCTGCGCGTCGAGTACCGCGTGTTGCGGCGAGTTTGGAACAGCCACCGATTGTTCGGGTGGGCCACGATATGCGTCCGCAGTGCCGTGGCGAAGGTCTTGCCGAACAGAACATATCTGTCCCGACTGCCTTTGCCCTGGTTGATGAAAATCTTGCAGTTCTCAAGATCCACATCCGCCACCTTGATCCGGCATAGTTCTGAAACCCTGGCCCCGGTGTAGAAGACCAGCCTCAGCAGGAGACCATGCTGGGCGTCACCGGCCTGGTCGACCGTCCGGTAGAATTGCCGGAAGTCGTCGGCGGTGAGAACGCGGGGCAGCTTCTTAGGTCGCTTGGCTGGCCGCAGGTCGCATTTCTGGCGGACTCGCTTGGAGATATAGCGCCAAGCGTCATAGTCCAATCCGTACCTCCTGACGATCTTCGCGATCTGGGAAACGATCTCAGATTTCGCCTTTGCAGTTTGGGTCATGCAATTGACCGGCTTTTCCTTCATGTTCAATACCTCCTGACGGGCAAAACGCCCGTTCTACTTCGTGAACCACGCGAAATGGGAAATTGGATTTGCCGACTGTATTCGGCGGGGAGCAGAATCGTCGTGGATCTGCGATCTGCTTCCGTGATGATCCAGACCCACCGGCCCTTCATGGTCTTGCAGGCCGACAGCAGCCAGGTGCCGAGGGCATCCCGGCAGACGGTACCCCAGTCACCGCCGACATGACGATCCAGAAAGGAGTCCTGGGTTTGGCCGCTATCGTGGATCGCGTCCAGGGCGGCGGGAGTGGCAACGACGTGCCCGAGTTGGAATAGTTGCTTCACTTTCTTTCAGGGGGGTTAAGGAGGTTTGGCTCGCCGCCGCCAGCCCCAGTGATGTACAGGGGGACTCATCAATGACAGGCGGCGGCGAACCTGTCCTCGACGCTACTTCTTGGCCCGCAGGTGGAGGAACACGCGGCGGATCACTTCGCCGTGGTCGCCCGGCACTCCAGCGGGATACATCTCGGTCAATGCCTGACCCACAGCTTCATTCGTCGCGGTCAGGCCCAGCGACTTCATGGCCTCGACTAATTCGGAATGGTCATCGTGAATGGGCTGGTCATGGGCTGCCGGTTGCGGTTGCCTCTGTTTTCTTGGCTTTCCATTCGTCCGCATCCGGTTAAAAATCACCGGCTGACCACTCAATCCGATTCCCGTTGCCCGAATTTCAAGACACTTCTGCTGCAATTCCAGATTGAAAACAGGACGCTTGCACGACTCATGCCGGGTTGGGCGCGGGAAGACACCGGATTTCATAAGGGCGAAGAACCGGCTTTTCGACAGCGACACTTCTTCGGCCATTTCTACGACCGAAATAAATGCCTTTCGGGACGGCTGTTGTACTGACATAGGACTGTTTTTGGATGAAAGTAGGGTGGTTTGTGGGTGAGAGAAGGACCGTAGTAAGACCCTTCCAGCACTGTTTCAGGGTGGCTTGTGCCCGCAAGTAGGCCGCATCTACGACTATTTCTGGACGGTTCCAGTTACCAAAGTAGCCAAGTGTTCGCGTCCCAGTTGACTCAATTGCCTCAGTCCTCCATCCGTTTTCAAAATTAAACCCGACCGCAAAAGGAAGGGTTCAACCGTTTTGGTGAGGACTTTGGTGCCGACGCCAAGCTGCGAAGCCAGCACATTGAGCCGCTGGCCCGCCCCGTCCAACAGCCGCAGGTATTTTTGCTGCATGATGTCTAGCCCCAAGTCGCTGATCCGCTCGATTTGGCAGGCCGTCAGCAAATGGGCCACGGTGATTTGGCTGGCACCTTCCGCCATCTGGCAACGCCGGGCACTCTGGAGCAGGCGAATAGCGATCCTGGGGGTCTGGTGGCCCCGGCGTGCAATTTCATCGGGCAGTTCCGGTTCATATTGCCATCCCATCGCCAGGCATCGCTGCCGAACAATCTGGGCAAGTTCCTGGTCGTCGTAGTAATCCAGATGCAAGACGATCCTGAATCTGTCGAGCAATGGCGCGATTAAGCCATCGGGATCGGTCGTGGCCCCGACCAATGTGAAATCGCTGACGGGGATCGACTGGACCGTCTTGCCGCAACTCAGGTCGATACGCCGCTTATCCAAGACCATGAGCAATGCGTGCTGAATTGTCGGGTGGAGCAAGTGAATTTCGTCAAGGAACACAATCCCGTCCGATGCCTCCAGCAGTGTGCCATTGAGTTCGGCGGTGTTCGTGATGCTCTGGGCCAAAATCTCCTTGCATGAAACGGCGAGAGTGTTTGCCAAGACCGTCACAAGGCAACTTTTTCCAAGACCCGGAGGCGAGCAAAGCAAGGTTTCGTCAAGCCGTTTCTTCTCTTGGAAGCTGGCTTCGCAAGCAATATCAAGAGCTTTTCTTACATGGGTCTGCCCGATGATCTGCCGGAAACTGGTTGGCTGGATGTCCCGAAGGTCTTTCGGGCTTTCGTTGTCCATGATTTTCTCCGTACCAATAAATGCGCGAACTTGCGAAGGGGTGTCAAACGTACTGAAGATGAAAGAACCACAGGAAAAGTTCAGGAGTCCCTTTTATGCAAAAGGGGTGTCATCGAAGAATTGCCGCAACAAAGCCTGGAGATTTAGATTCCGAAACATCCCTTTAAGAAGAAGGGGTGGTAGGGCTTCTAAAACGGCCGGGGGACAGGAGTCCCAAAGGAGGTTTTTTCAAAATAAATGATCGATTTAAGGAATTGTCTTTGGGAGCGATGAATCGGGAATCAAAACCGTTTCCTGTACACTGGTACTTATCGCCACCGCAACCAGCGGGTTCGATGGTCGTGATGCCGTGAGGATGTACAATGGAACTTATGGGACGGGCAAAAAAAGAAGCCCCATCGCCAGCTTTCGCTGGCGATGGGGCTTAGTCCTAATTGTAGCAATCACGCTGGAAGTTTTCCCAGTCCCGTTGAAGCTCCCGCCTGATCTGACTCACACGGCCATCCGAGAGGCTAGATTTCTTCGATGCCGCGCGAGTTGACTCCCCGGTGGCGAGCAACTTCGCCAGCTTCCGCTTCCGCTTGTCAAGGCGTGCCAACCAAGTTTCATAGTCACAGAGAAAGCAAGCCAGTTCTGCCGGGTCAACATTCGGTGCCGCCAACTCTTCTTCGAGGCGAATTTGGACCTGGACGAACTTCGGACGCTTGGCTTTCTTGGGTTGCCATCCCGTGCCGATGGACCGGATTGACGGCCGGAAGTGCCTCCCAATGGCGACACGTTTCACGGCAATTTGAGCAATCGCGCCAGCCGCGACTTCCGGGGCCGCGCCCCGCTCTAACTCCCAAGCTGTGCTTGAACAGTCGTCAAGCAACTCTCTGAGATTGCTTCGGCCTGCAAACCTGTGCCGCCCAATCAGGCGGGCTTGTCGCATGGCCGAATCTGACCTTGAGGCCATAATTGTTCTCCGTTTGTGAGGGTGATTGAAACCAACTACACCCTCTTCATGTACACGGGAACTCATGGCCTAAATCTGCGCTACCACCACGGCATATAATCTTGCCGCCGTTGTGCGCACACAGAGCGGCAAACCATTTCCAAAACCCCAGGAGAGAGAGTATGGTAGCCCCCGTTCACGAAGAGTCAGTCAATACGATCCTTGTCGTGCAAACCGCCCGCCGCGATGGTTTCTATCTGGCAATGCTGCCCGATGATCTGGACGCGAAACAGGTTGACGCCGCGTTTCGAGAAGCCGGAATCCGGCCCCGCAAGGTTGGCGAGGTCAAGGACTGGCGAGAGACATCGTGCGGTCTGTGCGTCACGTTTGTGCCGGTTCCTATGCGCGATTGAGCGCGGGAAAATGTACAAGGGGACTCATAGGTGCAGAAACAACACAGGCCACGGCTTTCGCCGTGGCCTGTGTTGCTGTTATTTGGTGAGTGGTTAATCTCACTAAGAGTATATAGTCTCCCGTCCCGCGTTTTTCATTCGGCTTCTTCCACATCAGCTTGTGACGGGCACTGGCATTTCCATCACGGAAAGCGAGGGCGGCAAGAATACATAAGGCATGAGAACATTTTATGAATACCTTGCGGACCTTGCCCTTCTTTCCCGTCTGACGGAGGCGTACTTCACGTTCGATCCGCAGGCATACCGACAATTGTTCGAGGACGAACTCGAGAAAGTCATTCAGCGTGCCGATCCGGCTCATCGGCAAAGCCTGGAGCAGTTGCGCGGACTCGATTGGGTAGGATACATCGCCAAGGGTCTGCGGAATGCGGGCTTTCGGGACCAGCGAGAAGTGCAGGAGAGAACGCACGACATCGTCGTGAAATTATTGACCGGCACATTGTTTCGCGGCTACGACGTTCGCGGCGGCGATGATGGCGAAGCCTACCTCTTGAAGAGATTTGCCAGGGCTGTTGCCAACGGCATACGGAATATGGTCGAAAAAGAGCGGAATAGGCGTCGTCTGCTGCCAACCGTTTCTATCGGCCAGGACTACAGGCCGGGCGATGACGATCTGCCTGATCGGACATCAGCCGACGACGACGAGGGATTGATTGATGATTTCCGCCGATTGGTCGGCCAGAGGCTCGGCAAGCTGGGGTGTGCCGTCCTCGACGCGCGTATGGCGGGCGACGAAATGAAGAGCCTGGTTGGGCGACCGTCCCTCGGCAGTCCTGGCCGCTTCGTCGTGAAACAGGTTGTCCAGCAAATTAAGGAATTGGCGAGGGAATTTGCCCAGCGGCACGGCGATCCGGCATTCACGCGTGAGATTGACCGGGCGATGGAGCGCGAGGGGGCGACGGTCCAGAAGCGGCTGGCAACCGGGGCGGCCCGGCAGTCGCCTTCCCTGGTGTAGGGCGCGACCGATGATTTTGACCAAACATCCTTTCAACTCGTCCTGCCCCGCCAGATACTTCCCGGTGTGCTAGGGACGATGATCGTGTTGATTTCGTGATCGTGCCGGATGGGGCCCAGAATATAGGTCGTCTAGCGACGGGAAGGCTGGTTCGCCATCGCCGTCATCCTGCTGGGAAATCTCCTGGTCGGCTCGGCCTGTCGGCCGCCGTTCGCAGAGCCTGCTGAAAAGGGCTTTTCTGGGATATATCCTGAGCTTACCGGGGTACGCATGAGTATATATATACACGGCAACTTATCGCACCGGCGCGGAACACCAACTGCCCGCCGAGACGCGTGCCGTAGGACATTTCCCAGAAAGGCGGCGGGGGCTGAGATGTCTTTGGCGGTTTGGGAGCGAAATCTGGGATACATCCTGGCGTGTTGAACCCGCTGGATGGCGGTTGCGCCCGCAGCGTCGTACAATGGTCGTCGTGCGCATGAAAAAATGGTTCGGCACGTCGTAACAACTGCCGGAATCGCCCGCCGACCAGGCTAGATACTTCCATGCAAAGAACCCCATTCCCCAAATCAGGGCTAGCGCGCACTCTGCGTAATTCTGGCAAAATAGGTAGAGTTGCGCTTTGGGGTGTAATCCGGTATAACAAAGCTATCGTTGTGGTTTCTTTGTGTATGTGTAATGGAGTACTAAC
>Ga0181520_10013036_pt1 | contig 10567 bp, 11 predicted proteins | sample PEATcosm2014_Bin_29_FD_132451 | JGI IMG/M metagenome (GOLD analysis project Ga0181520, IMG submission 132451) | Peatland microbial communities from MTU Mesocosm Facility, Houghton, MI, USA - PEATcosm2014_Bin02_30_metaG | ecosystem: Environmental > Terrestrial > Soil > Wetlands > Peat | place...
GCTGCGGCATTCGTCGCGGCTTCGACCTGGCAGAACCACTGGCGAAGAACCCCCACCTCCGTCCTCCCCCTGAGTACATGGGGAGGAGGAAGAGGCGGTTGCCCGGAAAATCGGGCACTCTCGCACACCGACGCCTTGAGTCTTTGCGAGTGTTCCTCGATGGTTGGCGGTATCATCTGTCGGATGCCGCGACGACCGATTCCATCCATGCCCGCCGGAACTGCGCTCACGACCCCGCCGGGTGCATGGCGATCGCTCGCGCGCGGGCAGATGCTTGGCCTGTTGCTGATTCTGGGACTGGCGGCAGGGCTGCGACTCTATGCGATAAGCGACAGCAGCTTCTGGCTGGATGAATTTTGCAGCATGGAAGTCTCGACCGGGCGGGGATTGGCTCATGTCGCATTGCCAACCAACGTGTTCATCGCGTCGCCGGGATCGCTGACATCGCTGGCAGGCGCGCGGCCGTGGTGGTCGATCTGGACGAGCATGCGCCTGGATAACCATCCGCCGTTGTATTTCATCCTGCTGCGATTTTGGCGGGATCTATTCGGGGAGGGAGACACGGCCGCTCGCTCAATGTCGCTGATTCCATCGCTGGCGGCGATCATTTTTCTGTTCGATGCCGTGCTGGTCTCGACGCGCGTGCCGTTGGTCGCGCTGGCCGGCGCCGCACTGATGGCCGTCGCGATGCCGCAAGTTCATTTCGCACAGGAGGCTCGCGGGTACAGTTTGCTGGTGGCAACGGAGTTGGCGGCCTGCGCCGCCCTTGTGCGATGCCAATGCCTGGGATTCTCCCCGCGCCGCGCCATTGCGATGGCGTGCGCTGTGCTGGCTATGCTGCTGACGCACTATTACGCGGTGGCGCCACTGGCCGCATTGGGAATCTACGCACTGTGCCGGCTGCGTGACAAGGCCCGGTTCAAGGCGATCGCCGCTATGTTCGCGGCCGGTCTGATCTTCGCGGTTGCCTGGGGACCGTTTCTCTGGCAGCAGCACAGCAGCGTCGCGGCGAACAATTCCTGGCAAATCGACGGTTCCTCGAAGCACGTATCCATGACCGTACTGAGAGCCGCGGTGCTGCCGCTTCGGCTTCTCAGCGAGAACCTCGCCGTGATTTCGCTCGATCCCGAGCGGTACTGCGCGCTGGCGCCGATTGCGGCGATTGCCTACGTCGCGCCGTTGTTTCTGTTGAGAAAACGGCCCCACTTGCTGCTCTGGTATCTGATCTTCATCCTGCCGGTCTGCATGGTGATGGCTATTGATCTGGCCGATCACCGGCTCCAAACCTCGATCGTTCGCTACACGCAGCTTGCCGGCCCCGGCCTGTATGTTCTGATCGCGGCGGCGTTCGCTGAGGCAAGGCCTCGCTATCGGTATCTGTTTCCCGCTGTTACCGGCCTTGCGTGCCTGGCGACGATCAGCCGCGTCTACAGTTCGGATACGGATTCGCAACTTCTGGCCGACGCCCTGAACGCGGATGCGCACGCCGGTGTGCCGGTCGTCTTCGCCAGCGCCGGCCGGCCCGATTGGTACGCGGGCGCCCTTTACCTCATGGTGTCACACTACGCCGACGTTCGCGGCCCCATCCTCCTGTTGACGCGACCCGCGCCCCCTGGATGGGATCAGTGGTTGCCGCAACAAACCACGCTGCGACTCTGGCTCGTCTGCGGCAGGCCCATTGACCGGCCGGATCGGCTCCTTCCTGGAGTCCCAACTTTGACCGGGCCCGACAACCACGTCTTTTTCCCAGCCATGGGAGCCGATCTTTGGAAGATCGATCGCCCGCCGGCCGCAGGCGCACCTTGAGCCCGTTCTATCCCTTCTTCACAACCCCCAGCGGCAGCACCGTCGAGCCATAGACTTCATTGAGAACCACGGCCAGACCGGTGTACATGGCCGACAGGCCGCAGAAGATCCCTTCGACGCCGGTGATTTCGGCAAATCCGCCGCCTGGCGAGAGTTTGAACGCGTGCTCGCTTGCCAGAAGAAAGAAGAGCACGACCAGCGAGCCGAAAACGACTTGCAGTGCGCAGTTCAAACGCAGCGTGCCGACGAACAGGCCGAGCGTAAACAACCCCCAGATTCCCAGATAGCTCGCCCAGGCATTGTCATCCGGACCGCCGAGGGCATCGCTCTTGGGCAGCAGGATCAGAGCGACCAGCGACAGCCAGAAGAAGCCATAGGAGATAAACGCGGTGGTGCCGAACGTGTTGTTCTTCTTGTATTCCATGATCCCGGCGATGACCTGTGCCGTTCCGCCGTAACACAGCCCCATGGCCAGCACCATCGTATTGAGCTTGTAAAGTCCGGCGTTGTGGAGGTTCAGCAGAACGGTTGTCATGCCGAATCCAAACAGCCCCAGCGGCGCCGGATTGGCCGTGGTGTCTTTGACTTGCATCAAGCTCGCTTCCGCCATGTCGTCTCCTCGGTTATGGGTTTTTGCTCGCGGTCCGTTGATTCATATGGCCGCCGAGTGAACCAAGTCAAATTCGGCATTGGCGACCGGAGGCGGAGATCAGGCGGTTGAGCGTGTGCTGTCGCGGTCCCGTTCTTAGAAACTGCGGCTGATTACGGATGTGCCGCATCCGGCCCCATCGTCAAGTCGAAATGTTCCTTCAGCGGCGCGATGATCTGCAACAACTCCGCCAGCACGCGAACCTGCGATTGGGTCGCCTCCACGCGGACGAGCTTCTCCGGCGGGTAATAGTCCAGCAGCGGCTTGGTCTCGACGTCGTAGACCATCAGCCGTTTCTGGATCACCTCGTCCTTGGCATCGTCGAAGCGGTTTTCGCGAAGGGCGCGGCGGCGAAGCCGCTCGACCATCTTGTTCAAATCAGTGCATGACAGGTGAATCACCTTGAGCACGTCGAGCGTCTCGGCGAGCAACTCGGCCTGACGCACGTTGCGCGGGATTCCGTCCAGAACGAGGATTTCTGTCTTGGGATGAAACTTGTTGATCATCTCCAGGCCGCGCATATACGTCTTCCACACGTCGATCGTGATGTTGTCGGGCACCAGCTTTCCCTGGCCGGCGTATTGCCAGAAGATTCGGCCGATCTCGCTTTGCAGATCGAGAGATCGAAAAATGTCGCCGGTGGCGCTGTGAAAGAAGCCGGGGATGTCGCCGATGATCGTGCCCTGAGTGCCCTTGCCGCTGCCGGGCGCCCCGAAAAGTATGATCGACTTGTATTTCATTGAGCGAATTCCGTTGCTCGGCTCGATCGCCGCTTACCCTTCATCGTGTTCTCGCTCGCGCAGCCGCGCCAGCACGCTGAAATCCTCCAGCGTCGTCGTATCCCCTTTTATTTCGGACCCGGCCGCCAGTTCCTTGAGCAACCGCCGCATAATCTTGCCGCTGCGGGTCTTGGGCAGTGAGTCGGTGAACTGAATCTGGTCCGGCCGGGCAAATCCGCCGATCTGTTTGGCGACGGCGCTCAGCAGTTCCTTTCTGAGTTCTTCGCTGGGCCTGACGCCGGCTCGCAGCGTTACGAATGCCGCCACGCCCTGACCCTTCATGTCATGAGGCATGCCGACCACGGCCGCCTCGGCAACGGACGGATGCGACACCAATGCGCTTTCGATCTCGGCCGTACCCAGTCGATGGCCCGATACGTTAATCACATCATCGACGCGACCCATGATCCAGAAATAACCCATCTCGTCGCGCCGCGCGCCGTCGCCGGTGAAATAGAAGCCCGGAACGTCGGACCAGTATTGTCGCACGTAACGATCCGTGTCGTTCAATATCCCGCGCAGCATGGACGGCCACGGCCGGCGAATCACCAGCAGCCCGCCGGAATTCACGGGCACTTCCTTGCCCGACCGGTCCACCACCGCAGCATCGACACCGAAGAATGGCAACGTGGCCGTTCCCGGCCGGCATGGCGTCACACCCGGCAGCGGCGTGATCATGATCGAGCCGGTTTCCGTCTGCCACCAGGTATCGACAATCGGACACCGCCCCCCGCCGATCACCTCGTAATACCACATCCACGCCTCGGGATTGATCGGCTCCCCCACCGATCCCAGCAGCCGCAGGCTCGTCATTTTGTGCTGATCGGCAAACGCCCTGCCGGCCCGCATGAACGCCCGAATCGCCGTCGGCGCCGTATAGAACACGCTCACGCCATGCCGCTCGATGATCGACCAAAACCGCCCGAAATCCGGAAAATTCGGCGCCCCCTCGTACATCAACGTCGTCGCCCCGTTCAACATCGGGCCGTATACCACATAGCTATGCCCCGTGATCCATCCCACGTCGGCCGTACACCAATACACATCGTTCTCGTGCAGATCGAACACGTATTTGCACGTCACGTAGGCCCCGACCATCAGCCCGCCGGTCGTGTGAATGATCCCCTTGGGCTTGCCGGTCGATCCGCTGGTGTACAGGACAAACAGCGTATCCTCGGCGTCCATCGGCTCGGCGTCGCAGCGATCGGATTGACCGGCGATCGCGTCGCTCCACCAGATGTCGCGGCCTTCCACCCAATTCACCGCCACGCCGCTGTGCTTGAGCACGATCACGCGCTTCACCAGCTTCGTCTTGGCTAGCCCTTCATCGACGTTCGCCTTCAGCGGGACGATCTGCCCGCGCCGGTGTCCGCCATCGGCCGTGATCACGTATTCCGATTTGGCATCATCGACGCGATCGGCGATCGCCTGGCTGGAGAACCCGCCGAAGATCACGCTGTGGATCGCCCCGATGCGCGCACAGGCCAGCATCGCAACGGCGGCCTCGGGAACCATCGGCATGTAGATGGTAACGCGGTCCCCTTTCTTAATGCCCAGCGACTTAAGCCCATTGGCCAGCCGGCACACCTCATCGCGAAGCTGGCGATAGGTCACGCGGCGAATTTCCGGCCCGTCGGCCGCGACAGGTTCGCCTTCCCAGAGGATCGCCGTCTTGTCGCCCCTGCCGCGTTCGATTTGCACGTCGAGGCAGTTGTACGACACGTTCGTCTTTCCGCCGACGAACCATTTCGCATTGGGTAGTTTCCATTCCAGAACGCCGGTCCATTTGCGGAACCAGTGCAGTTCAGCCGCGATGTCGCCCCAGAACCCGGCCGGATCGTCCAGCGACCGCTTGTACATCGAATCGTATTGCTGTCGCGAAGAGATGGTCGCCTTGGCCGCAAAATCGGCAGGCGGCGGGAAAACCCGCGTCTCCTGCATGGTCGATTCAATCCCTGACTGCGTTTGGCTCATTGGTCCTCCAGTATTCGTGGCCTTTTGCATTTATCCGCCCAGCCCGTACCATGCCGGGGGCGAGAGATTACTCCCGTTTAGGAATCGTGCATGCGGATTGAGACGGACATTCACGCTCGGCCGGGGGGCCGTTGATGAAAGCCACGACGGACAAGCTCTCGCCACCGATCGCACCGGCCCGGCCGGCGCGATCGCGTTGGCGGCCGATGCGCTGGCTTTGGTTCGCCGCGCGCAATCTCATCGGTTGGGTGCTCATCCTCATCGCCGTGCCCGTCGGTGTCTCCATTCCCATTCCACTGCCGCTCGGATTTACGTTGTTCATTATAGGCACGGCAATGGTCTGGCTGCCCGGCAAGCGGCCGATGGTCGCCCGCATTCTGGCCGGCAAGCCCATCGCCCGCCAGAGCATCCGGGCCTCGCTGTTCAAATTGGTCATGGCCCTGGGCATTCCCGCCGCCACCATGCTGGCGATCGGGCGCTGGAGCGTGCCGGCATTTGCTCAGCCGCTTGTAGCCCAATCCTGGCGCCGCGGTGTTCTGGCTATGCTTCTGGCGTTGGCCGCATGGAGAGCCAGTGACTGGTTCATGATTGCCCTCAGTCACATGCTCCGCTTTGTGCCATCAGTCCGTCGCAAGATACGCCCCATGCTCCACCGCCGGGGAATTCGGGGCGGGCCGCGCGCCCGGATTCGCCGGCCCACACACAAAGTGCCGATCGCGTCCCAGCCCGCCGAGCCTTGTATCGCTTCGGCATTGCTTCTCCCCGGAACTCCACCCGCATGACACGCGCCACACCGCCAGCGAGCGAAAATGTCGCGAGCCGAAAACGCTCAACCCGGCACATCGTCGGCGGCCTCATCACCATCGCCGGGCTCGCCTGGGTCATCTACAGCGTCCATAAGAAATGGCACGATGTCGGCCCCCGCATCATGGCCACCAGCCCGTCTCGATTCATACTGGCCGCCGTCATGTTCGCACTGTTCCTCTTCGTCATCCGCGTTGTCTCCTGGCGGCTGATCATCAAGGGGTTCGGGCATCAACTCCCGTTTTTCGCCGCCGCACGAATCTGGGCCACCAGTGAACTGGCCCGCTATGTCCCCGGCGCCATCTGGCAGGTCGTCGGTCGCGTCTATCTCGTCCAACCCTACGGCGTGGATGCCATCACCAGTTCCACCAGTCAAATTCTTGAACTGTCCGTCTTCCTGCTTGCCAACGTACTTCTGGCCCTGGCCTGCCTGCCCGCCTGCGCCGGATCCGCTCTCTTCCAAGGCGCCAGTCCCCATGATCAGGCCATCGCCAAAGCCGCCTTGATCACCGCCGCCGCTCTCTCCCCGCTCCTGCTATTGCTGCTGAATCCCCGCATCTTCTACGGCCTGACCAACCGCGCGCTGCGCCTGATCGGCAAGCCCCCCATCTCCACGCGCGTCGGCGGCCGTGTCCTGCTGCGGCTCATGGCCCTGGCGCTGGGCGGCCTCGTCTGGCAGGGTCTGGCCATCTGGGTTCTCATCGGGCAAAAGAACGCTTTGAACATTCCCCTCGATCGCATCGGCCTGATCATCGGCGCTTACAGCCTCGCGTGGAGCTTTGGCTTCGTCGCGGTCTGGGCTCCGGCGGGCCTTGGCGTTCGCGAACTTGTCCTGGTCACCAGCCTGCGCTACGCCCTTCCCAGCTCGGTCACAACCGCCGGCGATGACGTCTTTCTCGCCTTCATCGCCGTTCTGCTTCGACTCTGGACCATCGCCGGCGAGGTCATCCTCACCAGCATTGCCTATATCCTCGACCACCGCGGTGCTTTGGGCCTGCCCGACGCCCCCGGCCGTATCGAGAATCCCCGCACAAGCCCGACTCGCCAGAGCGATGCGCCCACCAGTTGAATGCCACCGGCAGCATCGCCTTGCATGACATCCGCATTTTCAGATTCCGAATCCCAGATCCTTCACTTACTGACCCTGTACATCACCAGCAGAAACACCAGCCACGCCGCGAAGATGACGCACAAGACGACAAACAGCCGCTTGTGCGGCCGCATCCGCAAACCGTACACCGGCCCGGGCGGCTGTTGGCTGTTGCCCGCCTTTGGTGCTTGCGCGGCGTCCTCGCGGCTAGCCCCCGATCGAGCCTTCATGCCTTGCTCTCGATCCGGTACTCCGATTCCAGCGCCGACTCAAAATCGTAAACCCGGCGGAAATCCTCGACGCTGTCCCCTTCGGTCGTCCGCAATATCCCGCAGTCGACCAGCTCGTACACAATCCGCCCGAAATCGAACGTGCAGGTGATGTTCCATCGCCGCAGAACCGCCGTGGCCATCATGCCCCACTGCTGCCATGCGTACTCGCGCAACCCCTGGCACAATTGCTGCCCCGTTACATGCCGCGCACGGTCCTCTTCCTCGCCGCCGCCCTGCAATTTCGACACCGTATAAGCCAGCCCGCGATTGACAAATTCATACGCTTCCGGCGGATAAACCCCGCCCCGGCTGGCGATCTCCTGAAACGTCTTGGGGCGAGCCTTTTCTGGTCCCGTTGGCATGAACTTATTTTAACCAACTATGCCCGCGACGCCAACTGCACACGGTGGACAAGTCGGCAACGCAGGCGCGACTGACGGGATCAAAGAAAGACGCCCCCATTAACCCCAAAGTGCTTGGCCAGTTTCCGAGCATGATCGGCGGTGATGGGACGATCGCCCGACAGAATCATGGAAACCGCGCTCGCACCCAGGCTCAGAAGCCTCGCCAAATCGGCCTGCTTCATGCCCCGACCGTTCATCAGATATTTCAGCGCGTCAAGCCCCGAGGACTTGTCGCGGTCCATCGCATCGGCGATTTCCTCGGCCTCATACGCTTCGCTCAACAGAATCAGCGTGGCGAGATAATCGTTCTGATCCCGCGTCCGATGGCCCAGCACCGCCAGGCGGTCGATGACTTCCCCGGCGTTTTTCAGATCGATCCGGTCATTGATCGGCCGCAGTGGATACAACGAATTCAACTCGTTGAACCGCGTTGGCATCCGGGCGGGAAGATGGCTGGTTGACGGCTTCATAACTCATCCTTCCATCTGTCCTTGTCGTATTCCCTGTGACCGAAAATACGCAAAACAAAAATCCTGGGAAAGTCGTAGTGGATCGCGGCAATTGTGAAATATCGGCCACTGTCAAAACGCCATTCACCGCCAGTGAATCAAACAGCAACCTTCCGCATGCGATACTGGCGAACTCAAGGTAATTTACCACAGCGTCAGTTGCTTTCCACCCGGCCGGCGGAACGATGCTATCGAAAGCTCCGGCGTTGAGCGATCCAGTCCAGCCCGGCGGCGGGCCAGGCGGAACATGGTGCGGAACTGGTCCGCCCACAGGCCGGTGCCGCGCATTCTTGTGCCGAATCGCGGATCGTTCAGCTTTCCCTCGTGCATCGAACGGATACGGTTGAGAATCTTCTCCCGCCGCTGCGGATAGTGCCGCATCAACCAATCCGAAAACAGCGGAGCCACCGCCAGCGGAAGTCGGATCGGCGTGTAACTGGCGTACGCGGCGCCGTGCTCGGCGGCGGCTTGCAGAATCGCGGGAATCTCGTGATCCGTCAGCCCCGGAATCACCGGCGAAACCATCACGCCCACCGGGATGCGCGCTTCCGACAACGCCCTGATCGCCCCCAGCCGACGATGCGCGGCCGCGGCGCGCGGTTCGAGCCGGCCGCTCAAATCGTTGTCCAGCGTCGTGATGGTCACGAAAACGGCCGCGGCCCGCACGCCTGCAAGCCGGCCGAGAATGTCCGTGTCGCGGGTCACCAGCGCGCTCTTGGTCACTATGCACACCGGGTTGTTGAATTCCGCCAGCACCGACAGGCACGCCCGCGTGATTTCCAGCCGGCGCTCGATCGGCTGATAGGCATCGGTCACGCCGCAGAAGCTGAGCGTCCTGGGTTCCCATCGCGGGCTGGACAGTTCCTCGCGCAAAAGCGCCGCCGCCTGCGTCTTGACGAGGATCCGCGTCTCGAAATCCAGCCCGGCCGACAGACCCAGGTATTCGTGGGTCGGCCGGGCATAGCAATAGATGCAGCCGTGCTCGCAACCGCGATAGGGATTGACGCTGGCGTCGAACCCGATGTCCGGACTGTCGTTGGTGGCGATGATGGAACGGGAAGAATCGACAAGAAACACGGTATCGGCATGGATGCGCTGGTCAGGATCAACGCCGGCCGATTCCGCATCAGGCTCGATGTGAAGCGACTGGAACCGATTGGCGGGATTGTCCGCCGCACCGCGCCCGTGAATCGTTAATGGAACGGCCATCCCCGGATCATACCTCGATGGCCCTCTGCCGACTCGGCCGGCAAAGTCGCCACAGCAAACCCGCCTCCATACCCATCACTAGGCAATCCACCAGCGCGATCGTAACGCTTTGAATACAATCAACTAACCGCCGAAACGGATCGCATCGAGATTTTGGAAATCGGGACATTTTTCGGTTGCCAGTTGCCGCGGCCGAGCTATATTGGACGTAGCGGTTCGCTGGAACTGCAAAGTTGAGTCTGCAATGGATGGGGCAGACGGAGCGGTGGAAAATGCGATCCGATAAATGGGCAGCGCCCCTGTGCGTTGTCGCGGCAGCGTCAGTATTTGTGGCCAGCCTGTGTGCGCTGGTGTTCGGCGGCCGAACCAGCGGCAGCGAACGCCTTACGGGCAACTTGCAAACCCAGCCCGTCTCGGTCGTCACGGTGTCACAAGACACATCGACCGCCCGCCGCTGAGCCAAAGCCGCTCGCCGGCCAAAGGGCGTTGGGCTATCCTGCTTCCGCACAACTGCCCCTGTGCCGTGGCTTTCCCGCCGGTCCATTTTCCCCACGTTTCGCTCCTATCTCCTTATATATTCATCACTTCGCTCATTTTCCGCCTTTGCGACGCATATCAACCAACCCTCGTTTCCAGCCGAATATCGCGGTTTCACGCCCCATCTGCGACGAAAAAACGCCCGAAATGTCTCGAAAAAGTTCGAACTTGGCCTGAAAAAGTCTGAACTTGGCCCGGCCGAGTCCGATCCGGGCGCGCCAAAAACGGGATACCAACCGCCGAGCCGCCAACGCCAAGCTGGCCGCGTTCGTTATCCATTATCCAATGTCCATTATCCATTTCCGGCCATGTCACCAAATGAAACCGAATGCAGCAGAGGGGAGGTGGGGGGTGTCCCGGAATGTCCCCGAATGCCCCGGAGGGGGGGTGGGGGGTAGGGGTGACAAGGTGACTTGGTGACAGGGTGAGGGTGTGACACGCGGCCGGGGGGGCTGGTCGCGCGTCTGGAGTGGCGATTGGACGCTGTGGCGTGGGCATTTTACCTTACATTAACCTAACTTGCGACAAATTGCA
>Ga0181520_10013037_pt1 | contig 10567 bp, 8 predicted proteins | sample PEATcosm2014_Bin_29_FD_132451 | JGI IMG/M metagenome (GOLD analysis project Ga0181520, IMG submission 132451) | Peatland microbial communities from MTU Mesocosm Facility, Houghton, MI, USA - PEATcosm2014_Bin02_30_metaG | ecosystem: Environmental > Terrestrial > Soil > Wetlands > Peat | place...
AAAATACAAAACGAAGCCACCAGCGCCACCGGCCACCGTCACAAACCGTAGCTTCGGCGCCAGCCGTTAGGTCTTCCTGCATGCAGAACCTGCAGATCAACTCCCAGCGCCTTTGGGATACGCAGATGGAGCCAGCCAAGATAGAAGCAAACTCGAAGGGCGGCATTTACCGGCTGACGCTCACCGATCTCGACCGGCAGGTGCGCGATTGGTTCAAGGCGCGCTGCGAGGCGCTCGGCTGCACGGTCACCGTCGACGAAGTCGGCAATATGTTCGCCCGCCGTGCCGGCAAGAACGACAAGCTGGCGCCGATCGCCATGGGCTCGCATCTCGATACCCAGCCGACCGGCGGCAAATTCGATGGTGTGCTTGGCGTGCTCGGCGCGCTCGAAGCGATGCGGACATTGCACGAGACCGGCTACGAGACCAACGCTCCGATCGAGATCGTTAACTGGACCAATGAAGAGGGCTCGCGCTACGCGCCGGCGATGCTGGCCTCGGGCGTCTTTGCCGGGGCGTTCACGCCGGAATTCGCCTATTCGCGCACGGACCGCGACGGCAAGGCTTTCGGCGATGAATTGGCGCGGATCGGCTACAAGGGCGGCGAGAAAGCCGGCGCGCACAAATTTGCCGCGATGTTTGAACTGCACATCGAGCAGGGCCCGATCCTGGAAGCCGAAAACCGCATGATCGGCATCGTTCAAGGCGTGCAGGGCATGCGCTGGTACGAGGTCACGGTGACGGGTGCGGAGGCGCACACCGGCGCGACACCGATGCGGTTGCGCAAGAACGCACTCCTTGGCGCAGCCCGCATGATCGAGCGCATTGATGCGATCGCGCTGGAACATACGCCGAACGCCGTCGGCGCCGTCGGCCTGATCGAGAACCGGCCGAACAGCCGCAACGTCGTTCCCGGCGAAGTGTTCTTCACCGTCGATTTCCGCCATCCCGACGACAATGTCCTTGACGTCATGGAGGCCAAGCTCCGCGCATCGCTGACCGATATCCTGCAGCCGCTGAAGCTCAGCTACAAAGAGACGCGGATATGGGATTCGCCGGCGGTTAAATTCGCGCCGGAATTGATCAAATGCGTGCGCATCGGCACCCAAAAGGCGGGATTTACGTCACGCGATATTATCTCCGGCGCCGGCCACGACGCCGCCTACATCGCCCGTGTCGCGCCAACGACCATGATATTCGTGCCCTGCCTCGGCGGCGTTTCCCACAATGAAGCTGAATCGTCGACTCTTGAGGAGTGCGCGGCCGGCGCGCAGGTTCTGCTCAACGCGGTTCTGGAATACGACCGGCGGCTAGGCTGAAGCGCGGGCCGCGCGCACCGCGCTTTTCCAATCGAAGTCTGTAGCGCGACCTTCGACGATGGCGTAAGCGCGCTCAGTGGTCGCGTTCAGCCGCTCTTCGACCAAGCGCCGCATGGTTTCGACCGTTTCGTCGTCGGCTTCCGCCGGCACCCGGATCGGCTCTCCGACCGCAACCGCCAGGCGCCCGAGCGGGAGATTGATGGCGGATCGATCCCAGTTATTCAATTGGATGCGGCGGCTCGACGCCACCGCCAAGGGAATGATCGGCCGCCCGGATGTGCGCGCCAACAGCACAATTCCGCGGCCGGCAATGCGCGACACTTTCGGAATATCGGCGGTAAGGGCCATGTTGTAGCCCTGCGCCAGCGCTTCGAGCATCGCTTTGAAACCGCTGACGCCGCCCTTGCGATGAAAATCGCGACCGCTCGTTCCCGAGCCGCGGATCGCGTCGACGCCGAGCCGCTTGGCGGCGATGGCATTGATCTCGCCGTCGCGATGACGCGAGATCAGAACCTTCGCGCGATGCTCGTCGCGCCGAAAGAACGGCACCATGAAATGCTGGCCGTGCCACAAGGCGATGATCACCGGAAGATCTGGCGCGATGCGGCTATAGAAATCCGGCGGATCGATTGCGACAGAATTCGTCTTCCACACCAGGCGCAGATATTCGGCCGCCAAGAAGCCGACCGATTTTTGCACCCACGGAATAGTCCCCAAACGCCGCAGTTTCTTCATTCGTTGCCCGGCCGCCGACGCTGTTTCTACTCGTCATCCCCATGCCGATCAGGCGTGTTTTGGCGCCTTTCCCGCGGCACGGCAAGACGGCAGGTTGCGCGCACACTGCGCGGATAATCAGCGCGTTTTCTCGAAAATTTCGCGACCGATCAGCATGCGGCGGATTTCGCTCGTGCCGGCGCCGATTTCATAAAGCTTGGCGTCGCGAAGGAGCCGCCCGGCCGGAAAGTCGTTGATGTAGCCGTTGCCGCCGAGGCATTGAATGGTTTCGAGCGCCATCCAGGTTGCGCGCTCCCCAGCGTAAAGAATGGCGCCGGCGGCATCTTCGCGCGTGGTCTCGCCGCGATCGCAGGCCCGCGCAACCGCATAGACATACGCCTTGCTCGCACTGAGCGTGACATACATGTCCGCAAGTTTGGCTTGGATCAGCTGGAAGCGGCCGATCGGCTGGCCGAACTGGCTGCGCTGGTGCACATAAGGGATCACCAAATCGAGGCAGGCCTGCATCACGCCGATCGGCCCCGCGGCCAACACCGTGCGCTCATAATCCAGGCCCGACATCAGGACATTGACACCGTTGCCGACGACGCCGAGCACATTCTCGGCCGGCACCTCGCAATCGGTGAAGACGAGTTCGCCGGTGTCGGAACCGCGCATGCCGAGCTTGTCGAGCTTCTGTCCGGTGGAAAATCCCTTAAACGACTTCTCCACGATGAACGCGGTGATGCCGCGCGCGCCGGCGGTCGGATCGGTCTTGGCATAAACCACGATTGTTTCCGCGAGCGGGCCGTTGGTGATCCACATCTTCGCGCCGTTGAGCACATAACGGTCGCCGCGCCGATCCGCGCGCGTGCGCATGGACACCACGTCGGAGCCGGCATTCGGCTCCGACATTGCCAGCGCCCCGACATGCTCGCCGGAGATCAACTTGGGGAGATAGCGTTTTTTTTGCTCCGCGCTGCCGTTGCGCCTGATCTGGTTGACGCAGAGGTTGGAATGCGCGCCATAGGACAGGCCGACCGCGGCCGATGCGCGCGAAATCTCCTCCATGGCGACGCAGTGGGCGAGATAACCAAGCCCGGTGCCGCCCCAGTCCTCTTCCACAGTGATGCCGAGAAGCCCAAGAGCGCCGAATTGCGGCCACAACTCCCGCGGAAATTCGTTCGACCGGTCGATGTCGGCGGCGCGCGGCGCGATCTTTTCCTGCGCGAACGAAGACACCGTGTCGCGCAACATGTTGATGTCGCTGCCGAGGCCAAAGTCGAGGCCCGGAAGGCTGTTCGGAATCATCGCAACGCTCCATCCCGGGATCGCCGTAGCGACCGACGGGCGTCGTGCTGACGATAGCGGTTAGCCGAAGCTCTGTCAGCGTCGCCAGGGAGGTCAGGCGACCGCGGCCGGCGCAGGCGCCAGCATCCGATCGATCGCCGCGGCGGGACCGGGCCTACCGAACAGGTAACCCTGCATCTCGTCGCATCCGGCAAGCCGCAGCAGCACCCGTTGCTCCTCGTTTTCCACCCCTTCAGCCAGAACCTTCATGCCCAGTGCGTGCCCGAGCGTCACGATCGACTGGACGATGGCGCCCGCGTTATTGGAACGGCCAAGCGAGGTGGCGAAAGAACGATCAATCTTGAGCCGGTCGAAGGGAAACTTCTGCAGATAGTTTAGGCTCGAATAGCCGGTACCGAAGTCATCGAGGGCGAGCCGCACGCCAAGCGCTTTCAATGCCGTTAGCCGGGCTTGCGCTTCCTGTGGATCGTCAATCAAAAGCCCTTCGGTCACTTCCAGCACCACCCGCGACGAACTGATCCCGATTTCCGCCATGACCGCGCCGACCAGATCCACCAGCCAGCGGTCGCGGATCTGCAGCGGCGAAATATTGATCGCTACCGACAAATTCGGCCAGCGCACGGCGTCTGCGAGCGCGCGGCGCAAGACGATTTCGCCGAGCTGAGACATCAAGTTGTTTTGCTCGGCGAGCGGAATGAAGACCGAAGGCGGAATGGGTCCGCGGGTCGGATGGGTCCAGCGCGCCAACGCTTCGACGCCGACAATGGCGCCGCCATCGGCGGCGACGATCGGCTGATACGCGAGGTCGAACGCCTGCAGCTCAATCGCGGCTTTGAGCTCGCGCAACAAAAACCGCCGTTCAACGGAATCGGTTTCGACACGCGGCTCGAAACGGCGCGCTTGGCCGCGGCCGTTGCGCTTGGCGGCGCGCATCGCCAGGCTGGCGCGCCGCGCGATCTCCTCGCCGCTTGCTCCATCCTCGGGGGCCTGGGCGACACCGATGCTGGCGGTCAATTGCCACATGCGGTCGGTGAAGATCGGGCGCGACAACGAAGCCCGTAATGCCTCGACGAGAGTGGCGGCGACGTTCGCGTCGCCGCCGGCCATGATCGCGGCGAACTGGTCCTCTTCGAACCGTCCGAGCCAGGCGCCGGCCGGCAGCCCGACCGTGAGATGCCCAGCGACCCGGACCAAAACCGCATCGCCGCCGGCCCGTCCCAGCGTGTCGTTGACTTCGCGAAATCCGTCCAGACCGATGACCGCGAAGGCGACGTTCGCAGCACCGCGGCCTGCCAGCGCTTCGCCGAGCTTTTTGAGAACGACGTGATGGTTGGGCAGCCCAGTCAGCGTGTCTTGGTCCTGCAGCTTGCGAACCATTTCGGAGCTGCGATCAAGCAAGCGCGACAGCTGACTTGCGGCGCGGAGCACGAGGAGGCCGCACAACGCCAGCAAAAACCCGACGATCGCCAGGACGCCCCAAAAGCGCTCCATGGCGCCGACGATTCCGCGGTTGCCGATCCAGCTGAACCAGCCGACGATGCGGCCGCGGTCGTCGTGCAACGATTGAAATTGGCGACCGGCCTCGCCTATCGGATTGGCATCGAAGCGAAGATCGGCGAGACCCGAGCGCCGTGCGATCGACCGCAACTGTACGTCGTCGGGGGCGTCGACGTTGCCGAACTGTGCATGGAACTCGTCGAGCGCCACGGTTAGCGCCGTATGCTGCTCGGCCTCAATGCGGCTTTCGCTGATGCGCGTAAACGTAAAGCCGACCGCCGCGCACAACATGAATGCGCAGGAAATGAACAGCGGCAGAAACCAAGCAACGTGCGCGATGGTCAGCCGAGCTCCGCCGCCGTCAAGCGCGGACACGCCGTTGCGCAATCGTCTTGCCGCCCATCCGCGCCGGGCCGCCGCAACGACCGCCATACGCCCGCCCCATACTAACGCTACCAGAAGCCTCGGTTTTAAAGACCGCTGATTAACAGCGAGGAAAAACGCATAGCGCGTCGCGGTGCGGGGTTTTCAACAGTCCGCCGAGCGTTCGCGCCAACGTTAACATTGCATTAAACCGCGCAAGCCGTATTTTGCTGCTCGGGGGCGGTCCGCCGGACCGAATTTCAGCATGCGAAGCCTTCGGGCATCGAACAGTTGTCGCGCTTCGGTCGCTTTTGCCATGACCGCCGGTTTTGTCGCGGCAACCTTGGCTGCGCCGGTGTGGGCGCAGGACTGCCCGGGCAATCCGGATGCGCTCGGTACGAGCCGCGTGCAGACCCTTGAACCTGGCACCCTTACGCGGGTGGGCGTGATGCAATACCCGCAAACGTTGCCGCTCTCCGACAAAGAAGTGGTTTTGACCTTCGACGACGGACCGCTGCCGCGCTACTCCAATGCTGTGCTCGATATTCTCGCCGCGCAATGCGTCAAAGCCACGTATTTCCTCGTCGGCGAGATGGCGCGCGCCTACCCGGCCGCCGTACGCCGCATCTATGAGGCCGGCCACACTGTCGGCACCCACACAGAGCATCATCCGTCGCGGATGCAAAAGTTGCCGATCGAGAAGGTGCGCGCGGAGATCGACGACGGCATTGCCGACGTCGGCACCGCTCTCGGCGATCCCAAGGAGCTCGCGCCATTCTTCCGCATCCCGGGGTTAGCGCGTTCGGACGCGATCGAAGAGGAACTGGCGGCGCGTTCGCTGGTGGTGTTCAGTGCCGATGTCGTCGCCGACGATTGGTACCGCCGCATCAAGCCGGCCGAACTCGTCCGCCGCGCAATCAGCCGGCTCGAAGCCCGCGGCAAGGGCGTTTTGCTCCTGCACGACATTCATTCGGCCACGGTTGCCGCACTACCCGATCTCTTGAAGAAGCTGAAAGAAGGCGGTTTCCACATCGTTCACGTGATACCGGGCGCCGGCGATCGTATCGAGATTGCCGCCGATCCCGCGCCGGCAGACAATAGCGATCCGCCCTGGCTGGCGGCGCTCGCGGCGCTGGTCGAGGATCGCGTCGATCTGCCGGCACCCGACGAGAATTTGTTCGCAGCCGATTACAGTCCGTGGCGCGCGGTGGTCCTGGCCGATGATTCGGCGAGCGCAGTGTCGCTGGCGCTGCCGGCGGTTCCGCAATGGATCGAGCCGCCGGCATTCGAACTGGCGGCCGACGAGCCGCAATTGCCGGCGCCGGCACTGCCGGTTTATTTCGGCGCGTCTGACGCGTCCGGGTCGAATTGAGCCCGGCCGCGGCCGTTTAGTCGCGCGACGCCATGTAATGCGCCAACGCCTGCATGTCGGCGTCGGTCAATTCGTACGTGACATCCGACATCGACGCCACGCCGGAGCTTATGCGGGCGCCGGATTTATAGTCGCCCAGCGCCTTGAGCAAAACATCTTCGCGCTGGCCGGAGAGCCGCGCCGCGGCGCGGAAACCATTGTAGTCGTCGCCGTGACAAGACTTGCAGCGGTGCGAAATCGCAAGCTTCTCGCCCTGTTCGGCCAGCGCGTCGGTTGCAGCGGCGGGCTTTGGGGGCGGCAACGAGGCGTAATAAGCGCCGAGATTGCGGATATCTTCGTTGCTCAAAGCTCCGGCGATCGGGTTCATGACCTCGCTCTTGCGCACGCCGGAGCGAAAATAAACCAGCTGCCATTGTACGAATTCATCGGACTGACCGCCAAGCGAGGGCGTCAGCGATGTTTGCGAAACGCCGTTGGCACCGTGGCATGGCGCACAGCCTTCCGCGAGCGCCTTGCCGGCTGCCACATCGGCCGCCGATGCGCGCCCGCAGACCGACAAAATCATTGCAGCTATGGCGACAACAACAAATCGGCTCATCATGACGAACCGCAAAATAACAGGTCCAAGCCGGGGTTTCCGGCTTGGACCAACGTAGTCAAGAAGCGCGCTCCAACGGATGGCGCGATCGCGACACGGATCACTTGCTGTAGCTGATCCGGTAGATAGCGCCGGTGAAGTCATCGGCGACCATGAGCGAGCCGTCCTTGGCCGCCAGCACGTCGTTCGGCCGGCCGCGATACTTGCCGTCGGCGCCGATCCAGCCGGAGGCAAACTCAGTCTGCTTGGCATTCTTGCCATCCGGATCGGCGGTGATGCGCATCAGCCGGGCGCCCTGGAAGGTGTGGCGGTTCCAGGAGCCGTGCTCGGCAAGGATGATGTTGTTCTTGTAGTCGGCCGGGAATTGATCGCCGGTGTAGAACTTCATGCCGAGCGGCGCGACATGCGCTCCGAGATTAAGCACCGGAGGGGTGAACTCCGAGCATTTGTGGCCCATGGCGAGTTTCGGATCCGGAATATCGCCTTGGTGGCAATACGGATAGCCGAAATGCTCGCCGAGCTTGGCGACGCGGTTGAGCTTGTCGCTCGGGGTGTCGTCGCTGAGCCAATCACGCGCGTTCTCGGAGAACCAGTAATTGCCAGTGCGCGGATCGACGTCGCCGCCGACCGAGTTGCGGACACCGAGCGCGACGATTTCGGCGAGCCCGTTGGCCGGATTGACGCGCCGGATCTGCGATGTCGACGTCGGCGGCAGACAGATGTTGCAAGGCGGCCCAAACGGCACATAGAGCCAGCCTTCCTTGTCGAACGCGAGATATTTCCAGCCATGCGCCGGATAAGACGGCATGTCGTCGTAAACGACCTGCGGCGCCGGAATGTTGTCGAGGTTGGCTTCCGGATTTTCGTATTTGTAGATCTTGTCGATGTCGGCGACATAGAGCGCGCCGTCCCGGTAAGCGAGGCCGGTCGGCATCTTCAAGCCCTTGAGGACGGTCTTGACCGCGCGCTTGCCGCCTTGGTCGGTGACCGCATAGACGTTGGTCGCCAAGAACGATCCGACAAAGAGCGTGCCGTCCTTGCCCCAGGCCATCTGCCGCGCTTGCGGCAGGCCGCTCGCCCACAGTTCGATCTTGAAGCCGGGCGGCAGCTTGATCTGCGCCAAGGTGGCCTTGATCTCGTCATCGGTAAAACCGGTCGGCGGCGGGAGCGTATTGAGCACATGCGTGCCCTTCTGCTCCTGCGTCTCGTCGCCCATAAACCAGTCGTCTGGCGGATGCAGCCAGAAATCCTTCTTGGTGGAATCGTAATGCTTGAGGTCTTCGGTGCGAGCGCCGGATGCGAACAGCAATCCCGCGACGGCAACCGCAGCCGTTGGCGCGATGACTGTCGCGGCACCTGGTTTGAACTTCGCTAGCAGACTCATTGCATTTCCTCCCTTGGATTATTCGGAGGCTGTCAAAAGTCCGGCCACATGCAGAAGTTTTGGCCACATGCCGCCGCAGTTGATCGATCCGCAGGCCAAGTCCGCGCCCCAAGCTGGCCATCGGCCATATTCCCGCCGCTTGTCGAAAGCTTTCGAACAAGCCCGAGAATGAACCGTGAATCGTCTGCGATCTGCCGGTTTCCGTTCCTCCCTTTCGCCCTTTCTCGGTCTATCGCCGATTGGGGCGTGCATCACCGGCAAGTTCATCCAGAGCGTACGTCGCCCCCAGTGTCTGTCAAGGCCGGTGCGGGCGGCTATTTTGGCGCTTAGGCGCGTTGCGGCATCCGCTCGAATGTCGGCAAGCCTTCGGCGATTTGGTGGAAAGGCTGTTTGTCGATGGTGTAGATGGCCATTTTCGGCCCGCCGTACTGCTTGGGGTCGTCGAGGGTGCCGATTTTTAAAATCACAAAAGGCATATCCGGCCGGCGGGTAGCGACGTGCGTGCCGCAATCGGCGCAGAATTCCCGCGTCACCGCATTGGCGAGATCGCTGCGGATAAAGCTCTTGGGCGCCCCCTTGGTGTAGCGGAAGCCAGTCGGCGGCACGACCATGAACATGTTGGGAGCGCCACCGCTGAAATATTGGCATTCGCGGCAATGGCACTGCGCTTTCAATATCGGCTCGCCCTCGATGACGTAGCGCAGATTGCCGCAGTAACATCCGCCTTCGAGTTTCGTCGCGTTCTCCCGGTGGGTTTTTCCGCCGACGCAGGGTGGCCGTCACGTTTTAGCGAATATCTGCGCGCGGGGCACGAGGCCCCGACGCAAACATCGGCGATGCAGCGTCGCCGGCGGAGAAAAAATCCAACCGTGCCCAAGCGGCATGCTCAAGCCATTCTTGGGACGAACAGCATCCCATTCGGGAAACAGAAAGAGCGCGAGCGCCATTGCCAGGCCGCGGGCGGCAACGACGAGCCGCGTGCGCTCGCAGCCGGCAGCTTCTGGTGCGTCAACGAACGATGCTGTCGAATGCGATCCGCGGGCACATGGCGGAGCTAGGCATCGGCCGTCGTGAACTAACCGCAGTGACGCCGTAACCGCAGTGACGCCGCGCTCTAGCTTTTTGAGCAAGGCGGTCCCATTTTAAGTATCGAGGGCGGCGGCCAGGAACAACATTTCTGGAACTAGCCCAGTCCGCTCGCGCTGCTAGCCCTCGCATTTCCCCTCCGCAGGAGGTCCGGCAGCTTGGCGAAGTTCGCCACCATGCGGCGCGCCTATGGACCTTCCTTATGCGATGCTTGGAGATCATCACACTGCTTGTCAGTGAAGCACTGGTCCCCAGGTTTTGGGCCATGCGGAGACATCGCGCGCCCCATCTCGTCCCCCCGGACAGCGGTGGCAGACGAGCGCCGTCCGTATTTGTACGAACCGAAAATTACTTCGCGTTATGCGTTGTGAGTGACTGATTAGTTTAACGCGCGTGCGTATGTTGGCTGTGAGTGAGAGGCCCATACGGCGAGCTAATTCGGAGGCGGCTGGAATGTCGTATGAGAATTCGAGCCTGCTTAAATTGCAGGTTCTGGTGGCCGCTAGCGGAAGACCAGCCGCATACACATCTGCGTCAACACGCGAAGCGCAGCCAATGCAGGCGGCACGCTCCGCCGCCCGTGTCTGCCGACCAGGAATGGGCTATCGTCAGGAGTGACGATTGGTGCGGAGAGCACAGTCATGTCGAGTGAATGGTGACGACACCCAATATTTTTCGAAATGGCAATCGCCCATTTCGCGCAAGTAAAGCAATTCTGAAATGGGTCGATGCTGTCGAAAAAGGCTTGAGATTGGTGACGAACAGTGATTCCGTTTTTCCGACGCGATGAGGTCGGAGGCAAGTCATGATGGGTCGAGGGAGCGGCGATCAAGCGAGCCTGTCTTATGAGTTTCGACTCGACGATCGTGTTCCGAAGAACCACCTGCTCAGGCGCATTAATGTATTCGTGACAGCGGTACTCT
>Ga0181520_10013038_pt1 | contig 10567 bp, 8 predicted proteins | sample PEATcosm2014_Bin_29_FD_132451 | JGI IMG/M metagenome (GOLD analysis project Ga0181520, IMG submission 132451) | Peatland microbial communities from MTU Mesocosm Facility, Houghton, MI, USA - PEATcosm2014_Bin02_30_metaG | ecosystem: Environmental > Terrestrial > Soil > Wetlands > Peat | place...
CCCGGAAGCGATCGCCTCAAGAGCGGAAATGCCCAGACCTTCCCGCAGCGACGGCATCACAAATACGTCGGCCGCCCAGAGAAACGATCTCGGGGCGCCTTGGGAACCCAGGAAGCGCACCTTATGATCAACGCCTAGTTCTGCCGCCAGCGCTGTCTCTGGCCGGCCCGGCTGCTCTTTGCCGACATGAAGGTAGAGGAAATCAATGGAAGGCGGCAAAAGCGGCAATGCCCGCAAAATCCCGGTATGGTTCTTGACTTCGGCGCAATTCCCCACGGAAGCGATGACAAACTGCCCAGACATGCACCCCAGAGACTGTCGTGCCGCTTCCCTTTCTGGAGCCGAAGGCGGTCTGAAATAGGCGGTATCCAGCCAACTCCACGTACGGACGCCGCGATTTCGAAATTTCTCCCACTCGCATTTGAGCACGCCGTCGCTGATCATTCCATAGCGGCCACCCAGGCAGCGATTGAACAGCCTTTCCAGGCGCTTGCGAACCCTCAGAATCCCCTGAAAGGGGAATACACTGTGAGGAGTCAAGACAATGCGGCGCACTCCGGCCAATCTGGCGATTGCAGCCATTGCCGGCGTGCCCATCTCGGTGTGGATATGGACCACATCATAGCCAGACTTGCAAAGCCGATAGAAATCTTTCAAGAAGCGAAGACGAGGGAGATACCTCGATTTGCTCCTGAATGGAATATGGCGAATGCCATAGCCGGCCACGGCCAGGTCGCCGGCGAGGGGGCCAATTTGTGGATAAGTTCCCACCACGTCACAGGAGTAACCGGAGCGCAGCCATTCCTGGTAGCTGCACAAGAGCATGATCTCCATCCCGGACCGTTCTAAACTTGCCAAGACATGAAGTACACTTTTCATAGTTCGTTCTAACTTCGCTGAGATATGATTTCCTTGCTGGATTGGCCCGAGTAAGGCGGATACGCATCTCCCACAGCCCATCTCCAAACCAATGCACCGGTACAAACTGAATAGGTACCGCTAACCTTCCCATCTGACAATCGCGTCGCGTGCGGGTGAGGTCGCGCATGATCTCGATAGGAAGCTGAGCGTTGGTTGAGCCGCCCGCCGGCCCGACAGGCGAGCTATGCGAATGCTTCTCGCAATCTCAATCATCTCCTTACACCGGTGATATTGCGTGTGCTTTCGCAAGACTTGCTCGCGTGCCTCTTCTCCCAGGCGAATGCGATCGTAGGATGCAATATCCAAAAAGTGATCGCACCACGAGAACATCTCCGCTGGACGCCGGGCCAGCCACCAATCTCTGCCTGGCTTAAGGATTTGTTCCACGCCCCTGACCCAGTAATCGACAAATGGAACGCCGGAAGCTATTGCGATAAACTCCCTGTCGGATGTGTAGTAATCGTGATATACACCGGGCATTCCGCCCAATACGACCGCGGACCTTCTGTATGCCTTCTGCTGATCTTGATAGGGGACCGGTCCTTGCCAGGATGAGTTGCCGTTCCAGCCGTTTCCAAATAGGGCGAACCGGCGGCCGTAGCGTCTCGTGAATCTCTGCACCAGATCTCCGCGTTTTCGCGCTCCCCAGTATTCATGGCCCACGAGGTTCCGCGGCCGGAGACGGTTACCAACAAAACACACGTCGAACTCCGGATGTTCAGACTGCGGTATTTGTTGGCTAGAAAACCTTACCTGGCAACAACCGTGAGGCATCAACACTAGATTATTGCTGCCGGATCCTTGAAGTTGACGAGCTTGATCTCCCATCCCGGTGAGAAAGCTCACATCGGCGAATGCGCTGGCCACAAAAAAGCTCTTTGGGATTCCCCTGAACCAGCGGCCAAAGCCGTCTCCCATGCTCGTGAATAGAGTCGGACCATTGGGAAGATTCTTCAGACGCCGTATACCTTCGGTTGGGTCCGGCATGGCGGCATGAAAAAATTGCAGAAAAATCGCGTCTGCCTGCATGTGTCGAGCCGTGCGCTCAGCTTCGGCCCATAAACCATTCCATCCGCTTTCTTCTGCCACACCAAAGACAGGAATCCCCGCATGCGCGTCGAGCAAGCCTTCTCGAACCAGCCTTTCGAATCCGTCATAGTATCCGGGTTGATCGAGCGCAGAATTCCGCGCCTGATACAACACCAGAAGTTTCATGTTGGTTTGCATTCTATCTTCGAAGAACGCCTCGCATGCAACGCGCCAGCCAATCAGGCGTCAACGCTCCATAGGAAGTTCGCAAATTGCGGCTCTTCGACAAAATCTCGGACGCGTTTCGCCCCGGTCGAACTCAGGTGCCAAATCCGGTTGTAAATCGCAGGTGGAAGCACTCCGCTTCGCGGTGAGGCACGCACCAACGTCTGCATCGGTGGGTTGTCGATTGCAGCATTTCGAAAAGCTTTGAGCATTCAAGTCCTCATTTACTGTCGATCCAAAACCAGAGATCAGCGTCCGATGAGGCACGCGAACGCGCCATCGAATCATCACGCGACTCGGATGGAGAATGCCAAGCCTCAGTTGTGTCCTGATCAGACAAAGACACCTTGAGGTTTTTCCTTGCGGGCTCCTATGAGAGACAGCAGCGGAGCGAAGACTGAACGGCGGAAGAAGATCGCATATACGACGACAATCACAACCAGACTCACCAGGATATTCGCGATCAGTTCTGTCATCATTCCCATCCGTCCATGGATCGGCAAAGATCGCACGAGAATGCCGATCGTTGCGGCCACCGCGGTTGCACCCACAAGACCAGGAGCCCAGGCCGACATCACGGCCCGAAAGCTCCAATTCAGATATCTCGCGCTGTAGTAGTTCAGTGCAAAGCTGCGGCAGAGCTCGAGGCCGGTGAGCGTTATCCCTACCTTGACCAACCCGTAGGGCACCGAGAGATAAATGCCTCCGGCGACGCATAACAGGTACAGCGACTGAATGATGGTCTTGTGCCTGAACCGTCCCAGGGCTTCCAACTGGATGGCGGGCAAGTGGTGACTTGCAGTTGCCGCCGTCAAAATGGAGAGCACCGCGAAGACCGAGATTGCCGAGCTCCACTTTGACCCATAGACCACGAGTACAATGGACGATGCTGCGACGCTAGCCCCTGCGCAGAGTGGAAAGACAATCGCCAGAAAGATGCGCTGACTTTTTTGGAAGAGTTCGCCTGCCCATGGAGATGCTTGTGCCGATGCCCGTGAGAACCGGCTGAAAAGCACCTGCGTCAATCCATTCGAGAGGTTCTGGACCGGCAGCTGTATCAGCAGAGAAGTTCGACTGAAGAAACCAACATTTGCGGATGTTGAGAATCGTCCCAGCATCAGAGTGTCCATGGAACTGCCAAGTCCCTCGATGATGGACGTCCCGGTCGCTTTACCGCCGAAGGTCACAATGTGCTCGAAATCTACCCGCGCAAAGGTTGGGCGGAGCGTGTGGCGCGTCGCAGCGAGATAGAGCAGCGCGGTAATGAACGTTTGAGAGACCGTGCCCGCCACGATGGCCCATGCCCCATAGCCTTTAACAGCAATCGGGAGCGCGACGGCGAAGGTGGAGATCAGGTATGAGCTGGTATCGGCAATCGCGAGCTGACGCATCCTCAGCGTACGACGAAGCAGCCCGCCCGAAACTAGACTCGCGCCTTGAAAGATGAAATTCAGCGACAAAACCAGGAGTATGCTGGTCAGTCTCGGTTCGCGAAAGAAGCGCGCGAGCAGCGGCGATGCTGTCGCGACCGCTAGGCATCCAACCAGACCCAGACCCATGCTCATGGTAAAAGCTGCGCGTACATTGCCATCGCTTAAGCCGGCCTTTTGCACCACAGCCCTGCCCATCCCGAGCTGAGAAAGATAATTGGGAAGCCTGCAACAGAGCATTGCGATCGCCACCAGCCCGTACTCGGTCGGTGCGACGAATCTTGTGATCGTAACTGCGGCAAGCAGCTGAAGAGCGCTATTCAAGATGGTGGAGGAATAGCTCCACAATAATTGCGAACGGCTGCGCGAGACCATCGAGCTTTACTGTCTCCATAACTTGAGGGTTACACAGCTCTGAACAAGCGTTCGAGATGCGCCCGGGGCGCCGGCCAATCTCGTTTTCCAAGGCTTTGGCACGGAAGCTCTACCAGATACCAAATCACTGCGGATACGAGCACCGATGCACATAGGCTGGATACCCAGCAAACCAGCAGCGAATGCGTACTTGGAAGCAACCAGGACGCCAGGCAAATCATGATGGGAAGATGGACCAGATAGAAGCTGTACGAAATTTTTCCCAGGCAAAGTGCCACGCGGCTTGATGCGATGGATTTGCACGCCGGAAGGCAGAGGACACACAGGATCAGCCCTGCGGCCCCGAGTCCACTTGCATAACTCAATGGCGTCGACGCCTCGGACCCGAACATCCGGCTCGCGTAGAGAGCCAGGGACGCAGTCAGAAACGCCGCGCGCTTAGAGAGCGGGAGCGAATGAACATAAGCAATCACCGCATGGCGGTGCTTCGCGATTTCAAGTCCGGCAATAAAAAATGGCGCTACCCAGGCCAGAGCCAGATGACCGCATAACCCAAATAGAACAACAGCGGCGATGATAAGAAGATCGGTACGCGCCCTGGTATTCCGTAGCAGCAGGATCAGTGCCGGCATCAGAATCGACATGCGCATCTCAAACACCATGGTCCAGACCACCGGGTCGATCAGGTGCGCATCGAATTTAGGCCCGATCATGATCGCGTGCCGAATAAGATCTGATGGCGTTATGGGAAGCGTCCAGAGGTTCTGAAACCATGCGCTGGCTTCCGGGCTCGAAACGTGGCCGTGCATTCGCAATACGAGGCTGAGGATGAGCGTAACAACGTACGCTGGATAAATTCGGAAGACTCGCCGCACCAGAAAATCCGCGACTTTCAGCCTTTTCGCTGTCGGCCCGACAAACGGCAGTGAAAGCACAAAGCCGCTCAACACAAAGAACAGAGAGACAGCTGCAGCTCCGTCCCACATAATCCTCACAGGCGTGCTTTGCAGTGATTCCAGGAGCGGTCTGGTGGGGATCATACCTCGGGCATGAGAGAAGAAAACGGAAAGTGCAGCTAAACCCCGCAATCCATCCAGCGCAAGAGCACGCCCACCCTCAGGGGCAGGGGCCGTCGACGGCTGGTCGGCGATGCCACTTCGAAGGGCGCCCCGTCTGATTTCATGCATTTTGGCTACCGGTGGCGCAATGATACAAGGCCCACATGTGTAGAGCTTCCCCAATCCGCCACTCTCTCGATATCGTTATCTGCTGAGAAGCGCTGTCCTGAACTCAAACAGAGATTGAGATATCTTGGGGTTTCTCTTTCGTAACTCCTGGATATACAAGTACAGGTATGAGCCCAGGAATCCCAACGTCATGAAGAAGAGGACCAGAATGGCTCGATGCGGCGAGGACTTACGGTCAGGCGGGATTGCCGGTTCAACAACCTCAATGACAGCCGCTTCTTTGTCTTCATCCAGGCTGGCAGCCTCGTATTGTCTTGTTAACATGTCGAAGTATGCCTCCTTGAATTGAAGGTCTCGTTGCGCCCTAAGGTACTCGAGCCCCGCGGGCGGAACGTTTTTCAAACCCATTTCTGAAAACTCCGACTTACTGTTGTTTTGTTCCAGGCGGCTGGCCTCCGCTTCGAGCGCTGAGAGTTCGCGCACGGCGAGTTGCACATCTGGATTGCTCTCGGTTGAGTAGGAGCGGAGCATTTGTAACTCAACTTCCCTGGCGGCGATCTGACCGCGCACACCTGCCACACTGCCGATGATGATGTGGGCCTGCGCATCGGGATCGATGAGCCCCTTGGACTGCTGAAGCTGTTGAAAAGCACTCTCCTGAGCCACTAAATCCTCTTTGGCCTCCTGCAAACGATCGCGAAAGAAAAGACGCCGCCGCGATGCTTCCGTATAAGAGATTGCTTTGCTCAGCGTCTGCAGTTGTTCGGTGTAAGCATTCGCAATTTCCGCCGCGAGCCTCTTGTCCTTGTCCGTCACCGATATGGAGATGAGGGTGCTTTTTTCCGAAACCACAGTCGTCGAGCCTGCAAGCCTCGCACGAGCTGCCGTCATGTCCCCTGCGTGATACACATTGATCAGGCCAAATCTTTCGATAATCGCATCCGCAATGGGCCTGGATTTCAGGAGGCCGACATAGATTGCATTCGGATCTTTCAGGCCCAGGCCACCTCCCGCCATCTCGCCCAATGAGCCTCCCCCAAGTTGGGTATTCAAGAAAGTCGTTGTGGATTGCGTTTGTTTCGGCGGCATGATTTGGGTTTTGGCCTCATATTGATTGGGCAGAGACCAACCATAGAGAAGGCCGACGAGCGTGGCTGTACCCGTGACCACCGCGATCGGCCGCTTGTGTCGGGCAAGCCAGGTCAGACCCTGAATGATGTCGAGACCAGACACGGGGCTCCTATCCTCTGACGAGGGCGCCGGCTCTCTGAACACGTCGGTCTGACTTGAGTGAGAATCCTGTTCATTCATCGTTCACACCTTGATTACTTGAGGGCGCTGGCTATGACGCCGGTCATTGCGGTCTGGGAGAGGATCTGGGTGATCATTGGCAGTTGTTCCACGAACCCATTCGGCGACTTCAGCTTTGGCGGGACGATAATTGCGTCTCCGGGCATCAGAGCCAGCCTCTCGAAATTCCCCGTCCTGGCTCCTCCACGGATGCGACTGCTGACAACTGATCCATCTGCCCGGATCAGGAAGATGCGCTTTGCGTCCGCGATCCGAGTGGGGCCGCCGGCTTCGCTGAGATATGCGGAAAGCCTTTTGTCGGCCTGGTAGCGGAAGGCGTTTTCGTTGTAAACCTCACCAATCACCTGGACCGTGCCCAGCCTGGACGGCACGAAGAAACTGTCCCCATCTTCGAGCGGAAAGTCCGGAATGTCGGCAAGATCGTTGGCGCCGGGTCGTATGGCGAGTACCACTCGCCCCGACGGACGAGCAGACGAAAGCTGAGCGATCAGAGCCTGCTCGGTGCCAAGCTGCGCTTGCTGATCCGAGGCGGTTTGACCATTGCCTTTCGGGGCATTTGTAAATTGGGATAGAACCTGTTTCTGCAATTGGCTGATGGACAGATGGATCTGTTCTTCCTGGACCTCCCGGACTGAAGCGCGCGTCAGCTGCGAACCATAGAGGTAGGAGAACCGAGTAAGCCCGCCGGCTTGTGCCACCACGTCGCGCAAGGTGTCGCCGGGTTTCACGCGGTATACGCCGGGCGCATTCACTTCCCCACCCACCTGAACGAAAGTCGCATGTTTCTCGAGCGGCAATGGAATGTCTCTGCGCGAGAAGATGGTGACGATGTCGCCGATCTTCAAAGGCTGGTTATCCGCCGACGTCGGATCGTCGATGGCGCTGCCCAGGTTGAAGGCCACCAGCCGAGTGCTCAGGTCATGCTCGTCCAGCCTCTCGATCACCGCGTATTCCCAGTTGATCTCGGCATTGGTCTGAGCAAGATCGGCCATCATTTCGGGGTGCGCGTTGTCGGCACTATGGTTTTCCAGGTTCCAATGACTGTTGGTGATGAGAAAATCGCGCGACGGTATCAGATCCGTCACGCGCATCCCTTCGCGCCAGGGAAAACGTCCTGCCGCCGAGACGTTGCCGCGAAGGGTCACAGCATTCTGGAATTTGGGCGAGACGGCGGTGATTCGCAGCAGGTCGCCGTCCCTGAGCGCGCGCTCGATTCCGCTTGCATCCAGTGCAAATTGCTCGACTACGCGCGCTTTGCGATTCTCGATGCGCTCCAGAAGAACCCGCTCCGGCGCGGCTAGATTGGTCAAGCCTCCTGCACCTTCGAGGACCGAGGCAACCGTGGCATCACCTTTCAGCTCGAAGATGCCGGGAGTTTCTACATTCCCGTCCAGGGCCACTTGGGGGCCGATGGGCGGGATGTAGATCACATCTCCCGGAAGCAGTTGGACATCGTGCGACTTGTCGCCCTTCTGCTCAAGATCGTATACATCGAACTCGGTGAGGACGAGGTCGCCACGCCGCAATTGAATGCGCCGCATGGTACCGGTTGCCGATGGGCCTCCCGAAGCGAAGAGGGCATCAACCAGGGTACTCAGCGAGCTCAGGGTGTACGCGCCCGGCTGCCGCGCGTTACCCAGGACAAATATCTGGATGGAGCGAAGGCGCCCCAACGTGACGTTCAACTCAAATCCTTTGTAGAGGGTGCCGATCGCGGCTCCGAGATAGCTTTCCAGCTGTTCATAGCGCAAGCCGGCCACGCTCAAGGTACCGACTCTTGGAAGTGATATCTGCCCATTGCGATCGACGGTAACGCTGGCATCGACTTCAGCCTTTCCCCATGCTTGAATCATGAGCTCGTCGCCGGGCCCGATGACATAATTGGCCGGGACAGGAATGCGATCCATGGGAGCAAAGGTCGACGGGACCTCGTCAAAAAGTTGCCGCGCATATACATTGAGCGGATGACCCACTGCCTCGGCAGCGAAGACCTCGAAATCGGAACGGGCTTTCAGAGGCTGGGGCACTCTCGTCGCCGGTGGAGGACTGGGCTCAACTTCCTCGCTTTTCGATTCGAAATCCGAGACGTGTTTCGGTTTCACCGCATCCGGGCCCGGGCCAATTTTGGGAAGACTCGAAGTCGACTGAGGGGGACAGCTCGGCCTTGGAGCATCTTGTTCGAGGTCAAGCGAGTTAGCCACCGCGGACACTTCGGGGGCGGGCTCAACCGCGCTCCCAAAGCATGGGGGTACGGACTGCGCTCTCAAAAGGGCACAGGGCATCAGTAGTAGAAACAGGAATTTTCTGATCATTATGAAAGCAACTTTCAGACCGCAATCGATCGGGGTCGTGATTTCAACGATTTCTCGGGAAGCACGTCAGGGTATCGGAATGAAATGACCTGCAATGGTCTGATTCGTTACGGCTGCTCGAATCCGGGACTGGGATCCTTGAGGCCCGCGGTTATCTGACGGTCGCGATCATGCAAATCATAAGTTTGAGGTGAGACCGGCAACGGGTCGCACAGTCCGTGCAGACAGAGGGCCGTGTACGCTGCTATGGCTCGATCCCCATCCAGAGGCTGCGGCAGCTCTGAAGCAAGAAGCTCGCAGAAGCTCTGGTGTGCCGCTATACCACCCAGCAGCCAGAGTGCGGCACACGATGGTTCGCCATTGCGGATTGAACCGTGGTTTGCACTTCTTTTGAAATAGCCGCGAAGCAAATCAAACATCGGGCCAAGGGATTCCCGGACGATCGAGTCTGCTTCGGACAGTTCAAACCGGGCGACATGAAGAAGATGCCGTACTTCCGGGTGTTCAACCAGAAAATGCGAGATAAATTCCACGACCTTCGGGACCACGAGCTCCGGGTCATCGTCCGAAGCCAGGCTGGCCTGCAAATCGCGACTCAGTTTGATACGGCCAAGATAGGACTCCAGCGCCGCCACAAACAAATCTGGTTTTCGGGGAAAGTAACGGAAAAGCGTGGCTTCGTTCAGAGCTGCCAGCTGTGCGATTTCTTTCGTGGTCGTGGCCTTAAACCCCTGGCGCGCAAATAGCTGTCCCGCCGCTTCGACCAGGCGGGCCTCAGTAACGCTCTTCTCTGCGGATCTATTGCCTTGCATAGGCGCTTCTTTCGGACGGTCCATTTGGAGTGCATGCGCCACTGGCTTCCAATTCCTCCCGATCGACTTCGACCGCGACGCATTGTCGGATCAGTTCGACCGAGAGAACCACCCGTAGACCACCCTTCTGGCGAAGGATGATGCCTTCCATGCCTGCCAGCGGCCCCGCCACTACCCGCGCCCTGGCTCCCGTGGTGAGATAGGGATGCGGCTCGCAATTTCTCGATTGCACCGCGGAGCGGAGACGTTCGATTTCAGGATCTTCAAGCGCGGCGATGGTTTTGCCCTGACGCACGATCGACAGGACCCCTGGTACTTCGATGGTTCGGATGCGCTCGTAAGGGGCGATGTGGACAAACAGGTATCCGGGGAATAAGGGCAACTCCAGCGCGGCCTTGCGATGGTTGGCCCAATGGTGCACCGTCCTGTAGAGCGGCAAAAAACTCTCAATGCCTCTTTGCGTCAGATGCTGCGCGATCCGCTTTTCGTGGTGAGATTGCGTAAAGATCGCAAACCACCTTCGGGCCTCGCAAGGTTCAAAGAATTGCGCGCCCGCTTCGCTCGTAAGTGTTTTGGCCGCCAGTTCCACGTTTTCCTCGCTTGCGTGCCTGTGTTCCTTAACTCTTCCGTTTCCGGACAAACCTTCGTCCTCGCCACTGTAGTTTGTGGATTTCCATCATCGTGAACGAGGGCGCGTTATGATTAGCCCGCCTTCCCCGCTTTCAGTCACGGAAGACAGCACCTTGTGTGTGTGCCTGCAGGCTCTTGCTCGATCAACACCGAGCTACCTCGGAAACTGCATCTAGATTGCCATGAGAAATGCGCAAATATAAAGGGAAATAGGGGCACAAACAATCGGTGAGTATCAAATCGGAAGTTCCAATATGAGTGCAGGTCCATACTGGCACCGGCTTCTGGACACCTGTATGCCGCCCCGGCAACGGATCCGCAACAGCAATCCATCA
>Ga0181520_10013039_pt1 | contig 10566 bp, 8 predicted proteins | sample PEATcosm2014_Bin_29_FD_132451 | JGI IMG/M metagenome (GOLD analysis project Ga0181520, IMG submission 132451) | Peatland microbial communities from MTU Mesocosm Facility, Houghton, MI, USA - PEATcosm2014_Bin02_30_metaG | ecosystem: Environmental > Terrestrial > Soil > Wetlands > Peat | place...
CCCATTGTCGGGCTGCCCGCCGTGGCCGCCTGACCAGCCCGGTCCTTGCCGGCGCCGCGGTGATCACACCGCCGCTGCTACACCACGCAACGGGACACGATCCTGGGACGGGTCGGCTGACCTTGCTGCGCTTTGCAATATGAGCCAGTTTTTCCGCATTGCGAACGACCGGGAATGTTTCGGGCGCGTTCATTTGATTTGGGGATTTCAAATGCAGATTGGCGAAGCGGCGTTTGAATTTGTCGAGCTGAGCGCGACGGAACAGGCGGTCGAACCGCTGCTCGCTTTTTTCCGCCGAGTCATAGCGGACGTCGGCTTCATTGCTTGCGCGGGCGGCGCCGGGATCAAGTCGGGCGAAAACAACCTCCACCGCTTCTATTTCAACGATTGGCCGCCGGCTTGGCTGAGCGTCTACGAAAAATTGACGGGCTCCGAAAACGATCTCGTCGTGATCGAGGCCGCGCGCCGAATGAAGCCGTTCCTGGTCTCGGATATCCGTCGCGATCCCTATTTGGCCCGCGCGAGCGCGAAACTGCTGGGCGCGTTCGACGACTTTGGCTGGAAGGAAGTGCTCGGCGTTCCGGTGCACGGGCCTGGCGGGTACAACGGCTTGGTGGCGCTGGCGGCGATGCAGCCCGTCGCCTTACAGCCGGCGCAGATCGCCGCCATCGAAATGATGTGCCTCACCCTCCACCGCCGGTGTCGGGAAACGCCCGACTACGGCGTCGCGTTGCCGGCGACCGCCAAACTCACGTCTCGCCAAGTCGAATGTCTGCGCTGGGCTGCGGCAGGCAAGACCGACGCGGAGATCGGCTATATTATCGGCGTCACCGCCGCCACGGCCCACTATCACATTGAGATGGCGAAGAAGCGGCTCAATGTCGGCTCGCGCGTCGAAGCCATCGCTCAGATCATCCTTTCAGGTCAGATGTGATTTTTATGCAACGGCTTATTGCAATTTCGAAGAACCTCTCTGATCGGCGAGGTTACCCGTTCCCGACCGGCCGCCACAATCGCGCACAGATTGGCTCCGGGGGCGAGGGATGCAATTTCCGCTTGGTTGTTCTGAAGGCAGGCGCCCCGTCAAGGATCGGCGCGTTCCCGACTTAGCGTCGACATTGGCGATTGTCGCCGGCTGTTCGTGTCTCTTCGCATCGGCCTCGGCTGCTCAGCAACCCTCGGGCTCTTTCCAGACGCTCGGCTACGTAAACGCCTCGGCGCGTTCGCCATCCAGTTCCGCGACGGGGATCAGCCTCGACGGCTCGACGGTCGCCGGATATGGCCCGGACGCCAACGGCGACGGCGAAGCCTACATCTACGCCGCTACGCAAGGATGGACGCCGCTCAGCTTCCTCAACCCGTCGAAGCCCTGGAGTACGCCGACAGCGATCAGCGCCGACGGTTCGATCGTGGTCGGCGGCAGCTATGCGACGGCGCAATATCAGACCGAGGCCTTCATGCGGACGAAGGCGGGCGGCATGCAGCCGCTGGGCTACCTCAACGCGACGCTCGCGACGCCGTACAGCGAGGCGCTGGGCGTGACGGTCACCGCCGCCGGGACGACCATCATCGACGGGGCGAGCAACGTGACCAGCGCAAGTCCGGAGGCGTTCAAATGGACCGCCGCCGGCGGCATGACAGGCCTCGGCTTTCTCAATTCGTCGATCAGCGCGCCAGCTTCCGTCGCCAACGGCATATCGTCCGATGGGACGAAGATCGTCGGCTACAGTCTCTACAGTTCGGCGCCTTTGGCGTATGAAGGCTTTGTTTGCACGGCGGCGGCGGGCATGCAGCCGCTGGGCTTCCTCAGCTCGACGCCGGCCACGCCCTATAGCCAAGCCCTGGCGATTTCGGCCGACGGCTCGACCATCGTCGGCAAGAGCAAGGACGACAACGGCCACTACGAGGCTGTGGCCTGGACGTCGTCGACCGCCGCGCCGACCGGCCTCGGCTATCTGAATACGGGCACGACAGGAACCTTCTTCAGTTCGGCGACCGGCGTCGACGCCAACGGCGCCGTCATCATCGGCGCGAGCTATACGTCGAGCGGCGTCTCGACGCCGTTTCGTTGGACAGCGGCGACCGGCATGGCTTCCTTTCCTGCTCTGCTCGGCGCGGCGAACGTCAATCTCACCGGGTGGACCATCCGGACGCTCAACGGCGTCTCCGGCGACGGCCAATACTTTGTCGGCAACGCGACGGATTCCGGCGGCGACGCGCAAGCTTTTCTCGCCCGCTACGTCGACGCGACGGTGTCGCCTTTTGGTGGGATTACCACCGCGCCCTCGCTTATCGCTTCGATTGACGAAGTTGGCCGGGAGCGCCAGACCGTCATGGTTCAGACCGACGGATTCGCAGCGCCGCTAATCAGCGACAACGACAGGATTGTCGAGGCTGGGGGCGCGGCGGGCGTTTACGCCACGGTCGGCTCCGCCGCCGGAGGCGGCGCAGGACGTCAGAATTTCGGCAACGGCCTGACGCTGTTCGCCGGCCTCGGCGCGGCGGGCGAATCTTACGCCAACGCCGAAATGAAAGACGCCGTGATCGCCGCACTCGCCCTGCGCTACGTTTACGACTTCAACGCTTCGGCGCATGCGTTCGGCGAGTTCGGCGGCTGGTTCTCGCCGTCGGGCGCCTACCAATTCGCCCGCAGCTACGCCAATGGCGCCGGGACCGCCAATGGCGTCGGCTCGACCAACGGACAGCAAGCCTATGTCTTTGGCCGCGCCGGTCTCGCTTACGATCTGACGAAAGCCGATGAGGCGGCTGTTTCGGCGGAACTCGGCTGGCGACAACTTTCCACGAACGGCTATGTCGAGACCCTCTCGCCAACCGATCCGTTCAACGCAAGCGTCGCGGACGGCGCGGACAGGATGGATGTCTTCAAGGCTCGCGCGCAGTGGACGCACGCCTTCTCGCCCCAGATCGACGCCACCGTCTGGGGCGCCTACGCTGCAGGCTTCAACTATTCCACTTCGCTCGTCGCCGACGTGCCGGGCCTCGGCTTCCTCACCCCATCGACGAAAGCGCCGCAATGGGGCGAATTCGGTCTGCGCGTCGGCTACACTTGCGCGCCGAACATCCAACTCAACGCTTTCCTCGACGGCGTCGCCGGAGGCCGTTTCGGAACCTCGGTTCATAGCGGCGGCGGCGTGCTCGTCCGCTTCTAGCGCGGCCTTAGCGGTTTCTTGCCCGGGTCGCGGGGCGGCCCCACGGCGCCGCAACGCTTTCCCCTCCCTTTCGCGCCCTTCGTCAAGGGTTACGTAAGGGCTTCGCCGCATGGTGGAGCCCTCGCCGATCGAGTGTCCGGAACCGCGTATGGGCGTCGTCGCCGTCCTCTTTCTCATCCTGTCGCTTTTCGCGACTGGCTGGTCGGTGCAATGCATCCGCCGCAGCCGCGACGTTCCCGGTCGGACCGCGTTCGGCTTCGCGCTGATCGGGACGCTGTGGTGGGCGTCCACCACGATCGCGCAGATCGTCTCGCCCGGCGTCGACGGCAAGATCCTCGCCTCGGAGATCGCGTGGCTCGGCAACACGTCGGCGCCGCTCTACTGGGGCCTGAGCATCCACGCCTACGTCTTCGGGCGGGCGCGCGAGAGCCGCGTCGCCCTCGGCGCGGTGGCGCTGTTCGCCGGCGGCGCGATGGTCGCGGCGCTGACCAACGACTTTCACCACGCCATCTACGCCGGCTTCGACGTCGTCGATGCGAGCTACGGCTTAGAGGTGGTCTACCGCCACGGCTGGCTGTTCTGGGCGATCATTGGCGCCGTCTATGCGGCGTTGTCGTCAGCCGTCGTCGTTTCGCTGTGGGCGGCGCGCAAGGCGCCGCGCATTCACCGCCGGCAATTCTTTGGCCTGCTCGCCGCCGTCGCGACGCCATGGGCGTTCAACGTCCTGACGCTGTCCGTCGGTTTCACCATCTACGGCGTCGACCCGGAGCCGTTCGGCTTCCTCGTCAGCGGCGTCATTCTCGCCTTCATCTTCGGCCGCGACAGGCTGTTCGCGGTGGCGCCGATCGCCAGCGACATCCTGTTCGAGGCGATTCCCGATCCGGTCATCGCCATCGACGGCGCCGGCTGGGTGCTCGAACTCAATTCGGCGGCGCGGGACTTGCCGGGAATGGCCGCCGAGCCGATCGGCGCGCCGATCGCCGGCCCGGCGGAGCTGGTCGAAACCCTGCCGCTGCGACCGACGGTCAACGCCGTCGACCGTTTCGAGATTGCGGTGGCGGCCAATGGCAGGAGCTACGAGGTGTTCCGCCGCTCGCTCGCCAGCAGCGGCGACGGCGGCCGCCTGCTGGTCCTGCGCGACGTCACCGAGAGCCGCGCAGTTCGCGAGGAGCTGATCGCCAAGAGCGACGAGTTGCAGCAGCGGCTCAAACAGAACATCGCGCTGCAGCGCCGCCTGCGTCACGAAGCCGAACACGATCACCTGACCGGCCTCTACAATCGCGGCGCGGCGCACGCCGTTCTGCCGGGTCGCTTGGCGGCGGCTCGCGCCGAAGCGCGAGGGGCGGCGCTGGCGCTGCTCGATGTCGACCATTTCAAGCAAGTCAACGACCGCTACGGCCACCAAGTCGGCGACGACGCGCTGCGCGCCTTCGCCGCCGCGCTTCGACGCGACGCGGCGGCGAGGAGTTTCTCGTCTTCCCGCCCGACGCTACGGCCGACGACGTCCTGGCCCGCTGCGCCGCCTGGCGCGCCCGTCTCCGCGAAATGCAAATTCCTTCGGCGCCTGACGCGACAATCGCTTTCTCCGCCGGCGTGGCCGTCATGCCGGAAGCGGGCGTGGAAATGGGCCAGCTCGTTCGCGCCGCCGACGTCGCGCTCTACCAGGCCAAGGCGGCAGGGCGAGACCGCGTCGTCGTCTGGGGCCGCGATCTTGTCGGGGCGCCGCACGGCCGCGACGTCGCCTGATCCGCTTGCGCCCGCTTCGCGGCGGGCGGCGCCATCTGACAATTCGACAGGGCGTCCCCGTTAGGCCGGCTAGCTTTTTCGTCAGTCGGCGATCGACTGCAGCTTGCAATCACAGCGGTTTGGCGGTCATCACGGCGTAAGCGACGAGAAGCAGCAGCACTTGCAGAGCGGCGGCGACGATCGCGGCGGACTTGCGATCGGCGACCATCTCCCGACGGCTGCGCGCGCCGGCGACGCCGTGGCCAACGACCGCGACGAAGCCGATCCACGGGAACGCCATCGCCGCGAACCCGCCGGCGAAAGCGGCGATCAGTCCGGTCACGCCGGTGAGGCCCGTCGACGCCAACGCGCCGACGTAGACGAGGCGAGACGACCGACCAGAACCGGCTGAAGCTGTGACGACGAACGCCGCCCAGCCGAGCGTCAGCGGGAGCGCCAGCACGGCAAGCCCGATATGAGCCCTCAATAGCACTGCGTACATACGGCTTTCCTCCAGCGGGAGCGCGGATTTCGTGGCCCGCCGTTATATCGGCTGAAGCAGAATTCTGCGACGTTCCGCGTCGGTCCGACGCCGCAAACTCATGTTGGGCGACGCGCGACCGGCCGATTTGCGACGGCCTGAATCAGCCTTACGCGCTCGCCCGCGACCCCACGCCGAGCTGGCCGAACGAATCTTCGACCAGGCTCATGTGGTGGAACATCGCGGCGTGGGCGGCGGCGGCGTCGCAGGCGAGGATCGCCTTGACGACGATTCCGTGTTCGGCGTGCGAGCGCGCCAGTCGCCCTTCGGCGCGGAATTGCGCACGCCGAAACGGCGCCAGCCGACGCCGCAGGCTGCGGGCGAAATCGGCGAGGATCTCGTTGTGCGCGCCCGAGTAGATGCAGGTGTGGAAGGCGACGTTGGCGCCGGCGTAGTCGTCGCGGTCGCCGCGCCGCGCCAGCGTCGCCATCGACTCGTGCAGGTTCTGCAAGCGACGGCGCTCGATCGGCGTCATGCTCATCGCCGCCAGCCGCGCGCAGGCCGCTTCGATCTCGGCCATGGCGCCAAACAAGGCCTCGAGCTGCGCCGAGGTCGCAGTGGCGACGATCGCGCCGCGCCGCGGCCTGGATTCGATCAACCCGGTCGACGACAACTGCCGCAGCGCTTCGCGCACCGGCGTGCGCGACACGCCGAACCGCTCCGCCAGCATCGCCTCGTCGAGTCGCTGTCCGGGCGTGAATTCGCCGGACAGCACGCTGGCGGCGATCTCCTCGGCGAGACGCTCGGCGCGGGTCGAAATCTCTGGCTCCGCGGACTTCACCAAGGCTTCCCGTGTGATTCGACGCCCAGTCCTTGGGCAGGGTTAGCACGACAAATCAGCATGCAAAACTAGATTATGTGCATGCAATGTGACTGAATTGCATACATAAATTGTCATGCGCATGCAATTGCGGTGAGGTCTTCCAATGCCTCGATCCGTCTTCGGCCTCGAACTTGCTCGGCCGTTCAATCCGCGAGCGCCTCTTTCGGCGCAGGCTTCCAACCCCGTCCGCCGTTGGGCCAGCCGCTCGCATCTGATCACGGAGAGCGGCAATGGCGAATAAGGTCATGGAGCTCGCGGCCGAACCCTATCCTTTCGCCTTCGATCCCGGGCGCTGCGCGCTGCTGATCATTGACATGCAGCGCGACTTCCTCGAGCCGGGCGGCTTCGGCGAAATGCTCGGCAACGACGTGTCGCAACTGCGGCGGACGATCGAGCCCAACCGCCGTCTGCTGGCGGCGTGGCGCGCCGCCGGACTGCCGGTGCTGCATACGCGCGAGGGCCACCGTCCCGACCTGTTCGACCTACCGCCCTCCAAGAAAATCCGCGGCCGCAGCGCGACCTGCATCGGCGATCCCGGTCCGATGGGCCGTATTCTGGTGCGCGGCGAACCCGGCCACGACATCATCGCCGAGCTCTATCCCGAGCCGGGCGAGCCCGTCATCGACAAGCCCGGCAAGGGCGCCTTCTTCGCCACCGACCTGCACGCCATGCTCGAACACCGCGGGATCAAGCAGCTCGTCGTCACCGGCGTGACCACCGAAGTCTGCGTCAACACCACGGTGCGCGAGGCCAACGACCGCGGCTACGACTGCCTCGTGCTTGCGGATTGCGTCGGCTCCTATTTTCCCGAGTTCCACGCCATGGGCCTGAAGATGATCAAGGCCCAGGGCGGAATCTTCGGCTGGGTGGGCGACTCCGAGACTGTGATCGGAGCGCTGGCGGGAGAAAAGCGTCTGAAGGAAGCCTCATAAGGACGGGAGCGGAGCCATGCAAACCTCGGCAATGACAGCGCCGCGCAGCGAGCGCCTTTGGGTCCCAGGCGATTGGAACGCCTTCTTCGGATTCGGAACCAACATCCTCGTCAACGTCCTGGTGCTGACCGGCCTGCTGCGTTTCGTGCTGAAAATGCCGGACGCGCTGGTGTTCGGCCGCATCCTGCCGGCGCTTGGGCTGATGCTGTTCCTCAGCACGGTCTACTACGCGTGGCTCGCCTATCGCGTCGCCAAGACGACCGGCCGCACCGACGTCTGCGCCTTGCCCTCGGGCATCAGCGTGCCGCACATGTTCGTCGTCACCTTCGTCGTCATGCTGCCGATCCTCATCAAGACCAACGATCCGGTGCAGGCGTGGGAGGCGGGGCTCACCTGGGTGTTCGTCCAGAGCTTCGTGCTGATGGCCGGCGGCTTCATCGCGCCGGTCGTCCGCCGCATCACGCCGCGGGCGGCGCTGCTCGGCTCGCTCGCCGGCATCTCGATCACCTTCATCTCGATGCGGCCCGGCCTGTTGGTGTTCGAGACGCCGCTGATCGGCATCGTCTGTCTCGCCGTGATCCTCGCCAACTGGTTCGGCGGCGTACGCTATTTCGGCGGCGTGCCGGGCGGCCTGGTGGCCATCGCGGTTGGGACGATCATCGCCTGGGGCTCGAACGCCTTCGGCCTCGGCTACGGCGGCTTGAGCCTCGGCGCGGTCGGCGACGCGGTGTCGCACTTTGGCTTCTCGTTCCCCGTGCCGGCGGTCGACCACGTTTTTTCCGGCTTCAAATTCCTCGGCGTGATCCTGATCACCGCCATCCCCTTCGGCATCTACGACCTCGTCGAAGCGATGGACAACGTCGAGAGCGCGGCGGCGGCGGGCGATTCCTTCCCGACGACGCAGGTGCTGACCGCCGACGGCGTCATCAGCCTGATCGGTTGCCTGCTCGGCAATCCGTTCATCAACGCCGTCTATATCGGCCATCCCGGCTGGAAGGCGATGGGCGGGCACATCGGCTATTCCGCCGCGACCGGCGTGATGGTGCTCGTCCTGTCGTGGTTCGGAATCGTCGCGCTGATGAGCGCGCTGGTCCCGGTCGTCGCGATCCTGCCGATCCTGCTCTACATCGGCATGCTGATCGGCTCGCAGGCGTTCCAGGAGACGCCGAAAGCCCACGCGCCGGCGATCATCCTGGCGATGATCCCGCAGATCGCCGCTTGGGGCAAAACCATGATCGACGGCGCGCTCGGCGCGGCGGGCACCAACGCCGCGGCGGTCGGCCTCGACAAACTCGGCAACGCCGGCGTGCTCTATCACGGCCTGGCGACGCTCGGCGGCGGCGCGACGCTCGCCGGCATCATTCTCGGCGCGGTGACGGTGTTCATCATCGAGCGCCAGCTCGACAAGGCGGGAATGTTCGCGCTCGCCGGCGCGATCCTCACCTTCTTCGGCTTCATCCACGGCGAGGAAATCGGCGTCGCCCAATCGCCAGTGGTGGCGATCGGCTATCTCGCCGTATCGGCGATGCTGTTCGGCTTCGCCCGTTTCGCCGAAGTGTCTCCCGCCCAGCCGAGCCTGATGCACGGCGAAGGCGAGACAGCGGCGCAGCCGGCGGAGTAGGCCTCGCTCCGCCGCCTGTCCGCACGACGGCGGGCGCCCAGGGGGCGCGGCGCCCGCCGTCCCCGCGAGGGCGGCCATCAGCGGGCGCTCGCGCGGCCCCGCCAGACATTCGCGAAGACTTCGGCGGGCGGGGTCGTCGCTGCGACCGGCTCGGCGCCGGGGTCGCCGAAGGCGATCCAACCGGAGTTGAACCCGTCCTCCATCTGCTCACAGGCCCAGGTCGCTCCGGGCGGGAAACCGTGCGCGATCAGCGTCGCGGACCATTGCCCGCGCGGGATCGCGCGCGCCTGCACCGGTCGCCCAGTCGCCTCGCTCATCGCGCGCGCGATGTCGTCGGGGCTGGCGGGCGAGCCGAGCTCGATCACGCGCTTGCCGGTCCACTCGGCGATCAGCAGGCGAGCGACCTCTGCGCCGATGTCCGTCGTGGCGACTGTCGGAGCGGCGCGGTCGGTCGGCGCGCGGAAGCTGTCGAACCATCCGCTCGCCGCCGCCGCCTCGAGGCTGCGCGCTGCATTCTCGACGAACGAGCCGGCGCGGACGAAAGCGGTCGGGAACGTCGTATCGACAAGTGCCTGCTCGAGAAGATGAGTTCCCGTGATCAGACCGAGCCCGCTCGTTCGCTGCGAACCGATCGACGACAGAACGACCAGCCGACGCGGCGGAGAGCGCCGTAACGCCTCGCGGAAGCTGGCGATCGTCGCGCGCGCCTCGGCGAAGTCGGGCGCCGGCGTCAAGATCGGCGGCAGCATCAAGAAAGCGCCTTCGACGCCCTGCAGCGCGTCGGCGACCGCTGCCGGATCGTCGAAATCGCCGCGGCGCACCTCGACGCCGAGCCGCCGCCATTCTTCGGCCCTGTCCGGCTCGCGCGCGAGCGCGCGCAGCTTGCGCCCCTCCTGCAACAGCCGCCGCGCCGTTGCGCCGCCGACTCTGCCGGTGATTCCCGCCACGAAGAACATCCGCTTGCTCCGCATTTCCTCGGACCCAGATACGATCGCGTCCTGGCGCTCACACTGACCGCAGCGCAACGGCGGCGGAAGACGCGATGCCGCCAAAGTCTTGCACGATCCCGCTAAGCGCGACGGAATCGCGCTGATGACAGCCGCGCCTCGGCCGTGTCACCATGCGACGATGAGCCCCCCTTCGCTCGCCGAACTGTGCGGTCTGATCGCCCGCTATGGGTCGGCCGACGTCGCGCCGCTGCGCGCCCTTCCCGACGTGCGGCTGGTGACGATCGCCGCGCCGACGCGGCCGTTCGCCCATGTCAGCGAGCCGGTATTGGCGCTGGTGGCGCAGGGCAAAAAGCGCATCGGACTGGGCGGCAAGACGATCGAGTGCCGAGCCGGCCAGTCGATGATCGTCCCGGTCGACCTGCCGATGGACGCGCAGGTCGCCGAGGCGACAGCGGAAGCGCCGTTCATGTCCCTCAGCCTGCGGCTGAAGCCGGAGGCGATCGCCGCGCTGCTGCTGGAATCCGGGACGGTCGGCCAGGACCGGAACGACTCGGCGGGCGTCGTCGTTTGCGACCTCGACGACGATCTGATCGAACCGGCGATCCGCCTGCTGCGGCTGCTCGATCGGCCGGCCGACATCCGCGTGCTGTTCGCCTCGATCGAGCGCGAGATTCTCTGGCGGCTGGTCAACGGAAAGCAGGGCGCCCTGGTGCGGCAAATCGGCGTCGCCGGCGGCCGGGTGACGCAGATCGCCAGCGCGATCCGCTGCATCCGCAGCCGCTTCGCCGAGGCGATCCGCATCGA
>Ga0181520_10013040_pt1 | contig 10566 bp, 10 predicted proteins | sample PEATcosm2014_Bin_29_FD_132451 | JGI IMG/M metagenome (GOLD analysis project Ga0181520, IMG submission 132451) | Peatland microbial communities from MTU Mesocosm Facility, Houghton, MI, USA - PEATcosm2014_Bin02_30_metaG | ecosystem: Environmental > Terrestrial > Soil > Wetlands > Peat | place...
TGGCCGCCTAAGCCGAGGAACCGCTCCAGGTTTTTTTTGCACTGGACATAACCCTCTTTAAAACCCCGGTAACAAAAGCTTCCGAAAGGATGGTCGTCCATTCGCTGCCATTCCTTGGCCCAGCCCGCGTGGGCCTGGATGGTCGGAATGATTTGTATTTTTTTCAGGACGGCCTCTTTCCAAAGATCGTCCGAGACGATCCTGGCCGGCATATGCGCCACTTCATCCACGCCGTATTTGACGCAAAACTCGAAATCTTTCTCGTTCGTGATGTGGGCCGTCACCCGTTTGCCAAATTCATGGGCGGCCACGACAATTCCTTCGACCTCGGCTTCGGACAAACAGGGCCCCAGTTCATGCTCCAATCCCAGTTTAATCAGGTCCACTCCCAGGCCGGCCAATTGCCGCACTTTTTCCTGGGCTTGATAGCGCCCCTGGACGGGAGCGGAGGCCTTGGGCCCCCAGACATTTTCGGGATAGCCCCGGTGACAGGTTAAAATCGGGCCTGAAGCGAAAATACGGGGGGAAACAATCAACCCGGACCTTTCCTTCACCCTCCAGGCCAAAGCCTCAAAAATATCGGAGGCCAGATCACGGATACTGGTGATTCCATTTTGAATAAAACTAAAAAGGACCTCTTCGTTCACCAAACCGTGGACATGAAGGTCGATCAACCCCGGCAAAATAAACTTACCCTCGCCTTTGACCACCTCCATCGCCTGATATTCCGGCGCGAGGCGATGTAGGCCTATGTAAGCGATTTTTCCTTCTTGAATTAAAAGAGTGTGATCCGTCAACGCGCTATCGGCGACGGCGTCGTAAATGGTCGCTTTTTCTATCGCGGTTTGAACTTTCAGGATGAACTCCGTTTCAAAAATATTTTTATCTAACCGACAATACCGGTTCAAGCCCGATAAAAAATATCCATTAATGACGGTATTACGGGTCTCGAAAAATCTGATTTAAAAGAGACGCCAACCGGACACCGGCTTTTTGAAGCCGTTCATCAACTATTTTCCTCATGGTGCCTGTGTAATAATCCTGCGGCAAATCCCTGCCCCAGCGGTTCTTTTCCAAAAGGGGCCCTTGGGGCAGCTCGGAATAAATCGAATCGCGGGCGATTCGGAAACTTTCATAAGCCCATTCCGCCGGACTTCCGCCTTGCCAGGAAACCGCCTCTTCTTCGGTCATGTTCTGCTCCAGCTCCGTCGCCAGCTTTCGGGGATTTTCTTTGGCGTGGGGCTCCAGCAAATTATCCCAAAAACTATGAAGATTTATCCAGGTATAACGGCGGGAACCGCGCCCGGAGCCATAATAGCGGAACCATTTTTCGTTTCCGCCTCGGTCGTTGTCCTCGGCGCAGTGTAACGGTTGGTGGACATCTCCCACAAAGTGGATTAAAAACTTGAGCGCCTCCCTTTTGTCCGGGCGGGAGGCCCACTGATCCGTCAAAATTTTCTCATCCCGCTCAATTTGATCGACCACGCATTGATGGTCGCGGCAAACATCCGACAAATCCCAGCGGTTTTGTTCTTCCCGGACGTTCACCTGAATATAGTGCCAGGGCGCCGTTTCCGGCCGGGTATGGGCGATCCCGTCCGCCCAGGTACAAACCGAAACCAAATCTTGGGAAGGCCCTAAAAGCTGGTGAACGGCCTTCCAAGCCTCGGGAGTCAACCGGTCTTGCGCGATAAAAGCCACGGTTTTATGCCCTACCGCCCCCCAAGCCCAGAGGGACGAATGAATCAAAAATAAAACTGAGAGAGCGAAAATAAATTTTTGGCGCAACTTTTACTCCCAAATAAAAAAAGCCCGGGAAGATTCCCGGGCTTGGATGGGTTTAAAAAACTTCATTTAAACCGTCTTAACCGGACTCCCCGTTTTCTTATATTTTTCTATGAATTGTTCCACCATTTCATAGGCTTCCGAGTCCGAATATTGAACGGGCGGGGTTTTCATAAAATAGGCGGATGGCCCTTCCAGCGCCCCCGCGACTTTGGCGTCCAGGGCCAATTTACAGCAGCGGATGGCGTCTATACCCACTCCCGCGCTGTTGGGGGAATCCCAGACCTCCAGCTTCAGCTCAATGGAAACGGGCACATCCCCGAATTCGCGGCCTTCCAACCGGATGTGCGCCCACTTGCGGTCCTGCAGCCAGGGCACATAATCCGAGGGCCCGATATAAATGTTCTGGGGGTCGATGGGATGGGACAGTTGGCTGACCACCGCGCCGGTCTTGGAAATTTTCTTGGATTCCAGCCGTTCGCGCTCCAGCATGTTTTTAAAATCCATGTTCCCGCCGAAATTCAGCTGGGACGTACGGTCCAATACCACGCCGCGGTCGGAAAAAAGTTTGCTGAGTACCCGATGGGTGATCGTGGCGCCCACCTGGGCCTTGATGTCGTCGCCAATGATGGGCAACCCCGCCTGCTCAAACTTTTTCGACCAGGCCGCTTTGGAAGCGATGAACACGGGCATGCAATTGACCACACCCACACCGGCCTTGATCGCCTCGGTGATGTAAAACTTGGTGGCTTCTTCGCTGCCCACAGGTAAATAGTTGATAAGAACGTCGGTTTTCGTATCTTTCAAAACTTGGGCCACGTCGACCGGTTTGTCGGCCGATTCAGTCACCACCTCGCGGTAATATTTGCCCAAACCATCATGGGTATGGCCGCGGTAAACCTTGACACCAAGAGCGGGAACATCGGAAAACTTAATGGTGTTATTGATGGGGGCGAAAATGGCCTCCGCTAAATCCTTACCGACCTTATTCGAATCCACGTCAAAGGCGCAGGAAAACTCAATGTCGCTGATATGGTATTTCCCCAAACGGACATGCATGAGCCCCGGCACGAATTTGTCCTCGTCCGCGTCCCGGTAAAACTGTACGCCCTGTACCAATGACGAGGCGCAGCACCCCACCCCCACAATCGCCGCTCGAATCTTAGGCATTCATAAACCTCCAACCGCAAAAACGGTCCGGTTATGGAATTTTCGTTACATCCCAAACCCGGTAAATTCTTTGTAAAACCGTGATGAACGACAAAACACCCACGACATATAAAACCATGTTAGGTTGAACCGCGTTGAGTTGAACCATCACAAAACCGATGATCAGTAATATCACACGACCAGGCCTGGGTAAAAGGCCAACTTCACAATTAATCCCTAAACCTTCCGCGCGGGCCCTGACGTAAGAAATCATCACGGATAGAATACAGACGACAAAAGCCAGTAAAAGGTTCCCTAAATCTTGGCGGTTGTAATAATACATGAGAAATCCAGCAAAAACGATGGCTTCGGATATTCGATCCAGGCTGGAATCAAAAAAAGCGCCGAAGCGTCCGGTTAAGGCGCCATTTCTCGCCAAAGAGCCGTCCAAAACATCAAAAAAACCGGCAAAGAACAGCCAGCCTCCCGCCGCCGCCCATTTCTCCTGAATCATGCAGACCGGCACCATAATGCTCACCAGTACGCCCGTTAGGGTCACCATGTTAGGATGAATTCTTAAAGCGATAAGGCCTTTGCAAAGGGGCCTTAAGCCTCGATCAATAAAATTTTTGAGGCCATTTTTTGGGGGAACCGGGGATGAGATAAGCCGCTCCTCAACAGAAAATAAAGGTTTAGAACCGTAACAAAACCAAGAATTTCACCACAGAGACTCAGAGACACAGCTAATAAACATAAATTCTTTTTGGTTTGTTTTACTGAGCCTCTGTGTCTCTGCGGTTAAAGAAATTTTTTAACTGTTCCTATTTTAAGGAAAACCGCTCGCCCAAGTAAATTTCCCTGGCTTTTTTGTTGGCGGCCAGACGGGCGGCCGTGCCGGACAAAAGAATTTTCCCCTCGAACATGATATATGCCCTGTCCACGATGGAGAGGGTTTCCCGGACATTATGATCGGTCATCAGAATGCCGATTCCCTTTTTCCGAAGGAATCGGATGATCCCCTGAATATCCTGGACCGCGATGGGATCGATCCCCACGAAAGGCTCGTCGAGAAGGATAAATTTCGGGTCCACGACCAAAGCCCTCGCGATTTCCACCCTTCGTCGCTCGCCGCCCGACAAGGTATAAGCTTTTTGTTTGGCCAAATGGGAGACTTTGAGCTCATCCAAAAGGCCCCTTAATTTTTTCTCGCGATCCATGGGCGAAAGGGGCAGCAGTTCCAAAATGGCCAGCAGGTTTTCCTCAACCGTCAGTTTGCGGAATATGGAGGCTTCTTGCGGCAAATAGGCGATACCCAACCTGGCCCTCTTATACATGGGCATTTGGGTAATGTCGTGAACGACCTTCTTTTCCTCAAAATAAACCTGTCCCTCGTTGGGCGCGATAAACCCGGTGGTCATGTAAAAAGTGGTCGTCTTGCCCGCGCCGTTGGGCCCCAAAAGGCCCACCACTTCACCCTCATGGACCTCAATGGAGACATGGTCCACCACTTTTTTCTTGCCGTAAATTTTAACTAAATTATCGGTTCGAAGTACTTTCATGCTCTCCTCAAAATATATCAGGTTGCCGGGCTAACGCCCCAAAACATCGGGTGAGGGCGCCGCCGTTGCGGAATACGACGCTGTTCCCGGCGTGATGAACGCGGTCGGTTGGGCGCCGGGGGTTTCGGACGGCTTTAAACTATCCGATTTTTTATTGTTGGACGCGTCCCCATTTTTCCCGGCGGCGCCTTGGTTCTTATCGTCGTTCTTGCTTTTAACGGGTAAAGGCGCGCCCGACGGGTTGAAAAGACAATCCGCCAAACCCTCGGCGAAAAAAGTTTTTTTCTCCCCCAAATCGGTGGTGATTCTCCTGGCGGAAATTTGGGCACTGGAAGTATAAACCCGCGGGTCGTTCTCCAGGATTAATTTATTTTCATTGCCGAAATAAGTCGCCTTTTGGGCTTCCGCCTCGCTTTCGGCCTGGATAATCTGGACATTTTGATCGACGACCACTGTCCTTTCGTCCGAATCCAGCACAATTTGGCGGCCCAGCATGGTGACGGATTTACCGTTGTTATCCGCGCGCGTCAGGATGGGGTGATCATGGGCGGTCATCATATCCATCAGATTTTGGTATTCCAAATTACCGCATGTCAAAGTCACCGCGTCGTTTTTATCGACAACCTTGACGTGGCCTTTGGCCGTCGCCACGTTATTTTCCGTAAAAGCCCGGATTTCATCGGCCGTCAAAATCACCGTGCCGTGCAGCGCTTTGACCTTGCCCTTGAAAAGGGTCAATCCCTTCAGCTTATCGAAGGTCAACTGGGAGGAGGAAATGCTCACGGGTTTTTTCGCCGAAATTTTATTCGAGGAGACCCGGGCGTCGCTTGCCCAGGATAAAAGGTTGCCCGCCAAAAAGGAGGCCGCCGCCGTCAAAACGTAAAAGACGAACCGGTTCTCTTTAAAAAGGCTTTGGTTTTTGGAAATCGGTAATGTCATTAATGTCCCTGACTTTGGAATGAACATCCTTGGTAAAACGGATATTATTGAGTTCCGTATCCGCGACCATCCCCACGGCGGTTATTTCATCCGATCCCTTTAAAACATGGACTTTCTCGTCGGTTTTAATCTCGTCCGTATCGGGGTTCCAGCTCAATTTTTCCGTTTCCAATTTCGACCCGTTTTCCACGATCAACAGCACATGCCCGTCCGCTTCCGTCGCGTTGGTTTCCGTGTTGATGATCGCTTTATCCGAAGTCAATGTGGAAATCAATTTGTTCTGCCGGTAAATTTGGGCGTAAATGTTATCCGCGTAAGCCAGTTTTTGGGTTTGATAAAGCCTTGCCACGTCGGAATAAAGCTCCCAGCGTTTGATTCCCTTGAACGTCGATACCAGATGAAACTTCTCAATAACCGCGTCGGGGGAATTTTCGTCCTGGGCGACCGTTTCAGGGCTGTTCGGCGGAAGCTGGCTTTTATTGCGTAGGAAGAAAAGGACGAACACCAGGGCCAATAAAACAGCCAGAAGAAAAAACACTCTTCCCGAACTTCCCTGCGAGGAATGAAAGACGACGGTAGGCTCGTCCGCGGGAGGAATGACTGATCGGCTTTTTTTCATGACAAACTCGCTTTTTCTGCCGTCGTGGGTTTTGTTTTCCAGCGTTCATGCATCCACATCCACTGGTCCGGATAGCTTTTCACATACGCCTCAATGACCTCAGTATAACGTTGAACAATCCTCAAAATATCCTTTTCGGCGTCGGTGGTCCGCTGGATCTCTATTTCTTTCCCAACATGAAGCTCGAACTTGCCGTCCGTGCCCCTCACCCCGAAAACCGGCACCAAAGCCGCGCCCGTTTTATACACGATTCGCGCCACGCCCGACTGGGTCCAGGCGGGTTTTCCAAAAAAGGGGACAAAAACCCCGTCGTTACCCGTGTCCTGGTCCGCTAGGGCGATGACCGCGTTGTTCTTTCGGAGCGCCTCCAAAATGCCCCTCAAGGCCAAACCTCTTTTAATCATGGGGATCTTCATGACATTCTCCCTCATCCATGTGACCAGTTCATCAAAGCGGGGGTCGTATAGTTTTTGGGCTACCGCGGCCGTCGGCGTTTTCCAGGCGAGATAGGCGCCCATGAGTTCCCAATTACCCAAATGCCCGGACAAAATAATCACGCCTTTTTGGCGCGACAAGGCCGATTCCATATTTTCCCAGCCCTGGACCCGAACGACCCGGGAAACAATTTCTTCGCGGTTCATGGAAATCCATCGTGCCACCTCAAAAAGGTTCCAGCCCACCCCGATCCAAACCCGCCGGGCAAGATTTTCGGCTTGGTTCCAGGTCATAGTCTGGGAAAAAGCGATACGAATATTTACTGTCGTTTTTTCTCGCTCTTTTTTCGCAAACTTGAAAACCAACAGACCAAAGGTACGCCCCAAAAAGCCCATCCATCGGTAAGGCAGTAGGCTTAAAAATCCGATGAGGACCATGGAAGGGTAATAAATTAAATGATGTTTGAGTTTTTGCTCGGCCACGTCGCGCCTCAGGAAAAAACGTCGTGAGAAGTTTCTGAATTTTTTTGGTTGGTTTGGTTAAATTTCAAAAGGGCTTTTTTCCATTTTCCCTGGGCCTTCAATATTTTCTCGACCACCTCGCGAAAAGCCCCTTCACCCCCCGGGGTTTTCGTCACATAATCCACGGCTTTTTTCACCTCGGCTCGCCCGCCGGGAACGGTCGCGGAAAAACCCACGGACTGGAGCAGGGGCAAATCGATAATATCGTCGCCCATGTAAGCCACTTCGGAAAGTTTCAAGTCAAGCTGGTCGCAAAGTTTTTCCGCCGCCACGACTTTATCGAGTTTTCCTTGCAGTAAATAAGCCACGTTTAAATGTTTGGCCCTGAGGGAGACGGGCTTTGAAACGCGGCCCGAAAGCCAACCCACGGTCAGGCCGCCGCAGGCCGCCAGGCGCTGGCCGATGCCGTCTTGGACGTCAAACTGGACCCATTCGTTCTCGTCGCTCAAGTAAATCTTGTCGTTGGTCAATATGCCGTCCACATCGGTCAGCAAAAGTCGGATGTCTTGGATGCCCATATATTTTTCCTTTGGCAGACTTCAAAAAATTTAAATATAGCCGCGAATTGGCGCGAATTTTCAGGATTTTAAAAAGCAAAACCAAAAATAAACGAAATGTGGGTAAACAATCAGGTTTTGATTTCCAAATTAAAACAGCGCCCATTTGCGTAAATCCGCGGCTAACGCTTTATTAGGTTTAGCCGATTTGAATCCGGCCTCGGCCCAGAAGGTCGTGCAAATGCACCAGTCCCACGGGATGTTGCCGACGGTCCAAAACGATCAATTGATAAATGGTTTTTTCTTCCATCAACTGGAGCGCGCGGCCCAGGGATGTGTCTGCCGAAATCGTCGAGGGGCGCGGGGTCCTGAGATTGCCCGCGTTCCAATGGAAGACATCCGGATTTTTCAATAGGGCCCTGCGCAAATCGCCGTCCACGATAATTCCCTTGAGCCGTCCTTTTTCCACCACGAGGGTACAGCCCACTTTCTTGGCGTTGATTTGCTGAACGATGGTCTTAAAAGAAGCGGATAAATTCACCCTGGGAATTTGGGCGCCCTTGCGCATGATGTCGGTGACTTTTAAATGAAGCCGGCGGCCTAGGTCGCCTCCCGGATGGAACAAGGCGAAATCTTTTTCCGTGAAACCCCGCTCCTCCAACAAAGCGATCGCCAGAGCGTCGCCCAACCCCAAAGCGGCGGTGGTGCTGGCCGTGGGGGAAAGATTCAGGGGGCAGGCTTCCTTGCGCACCCCCGCGTCAATCACCACGTCGCACAGCCTGGCCAGGGCCGAGGAAAGGTTCCCCGTGAAAAGAATAATTTTGCAGCCCATCCTTTTAAGGTGGGGCAAGAGGCTTTTAAGCTCGTCCGTCTCGCCGCTGTTGGAAATCGCCAATATCACGTCGCCCTTCGTCACCCGGCCCATGTCCCCGTGTAAAGCCTCGGCGGGGCTCAAAAAAAGCGACGGTGTTCCGGTTGAGGATAGGGTGGCGCTGATCTTATGGCCGACCAACCCCGACTTGCCCATGCCGGTAACCACCACGCGGCCCGAGCTTTTTAAAATCAGTTTCACCGCCAGGTCAAAAGACTTGCCGGTTTTCTTCGCCAGCCGTAAAAGGCCTTCGGCCTCGATTTTTAATACCCTTTTGGCGGTTGAAACGCTCATCGTCAATCCTTGATATAAAGATAGCGGCCGCATTGGCAAGTGGTGATCGCTATTTTTTTCCGAATTTCATTAAACATTTGGGGCGCGACGTTCATATTACAGCCGCTGCAGGTATTGTCCTCGGTCACATGCGCGACAACGGTCTTCTTCCCCGCTTTGCGCAAACGCTCATAAGAGCTGGCATAGGGTTCCTCGATCTTGGTCAGCTGACGGTCCCTTTCCTGGCGCTTATCCGACACGGCTTTATCGCAATCCGTGATCTTTTGCTGAATTTCATTTTTCGCCTCGGCGGCCCGCTTTTCCTCATCGCTTATTTTTTTGGCGAGCGTCTGGACCTTGGCTTTTTGCTCGTCTTCCTGAAAAAGGATATCTAAAATTTTCTCCTCGGCGGCGGTCTTTTCGAGCTTGTCTTTGTCAACTTCCTGGCTTAAAGCGGTCACCTGGTCGTTGTTTTTAACGTCATTCTGCTGGCTGGTATATTTTTTGATGCGGGATTCGAGGGTTCCCATTTCCATTTCCAGGGCTTTACGGCTTTTGACCAATTCTTCCTGCCCTTTTTTCTCGTCCTGAAGCTTGTTTTTTTCCAATTGGACATTGGTGTCGATCACGGCGATATCATTTAACAACCGCTTTTTGACCTTGTCGAGTTCGTCCAAACCCGAGTCAAGCCTTTGCATCTCGATTAATTCTGTCAGCACTTCATTTATTTCCAAGGGAACGGCCTTTCCGGGCGCCGAGAAACTGGCGGGGTGGAAGTTTAACACGACACTGCGAAACCCTCCAGCCCTTTAGGCCCGCGAATGGGTCTTTCCAACGCGGAAAATCACGCTTTTAAGAAATGTTCTATAGAACAGTGTTTACTTAGAATTGATATATTATGGCGGTCAATTTAATCCTATCTGTTTTTGCGATGGTTTCAAAAAGGCGAAGAATGCGTCGTAAAAAATATACAAGGCGATAGCCTTCAAGGAAAAGTCATGAAAATTCCCGGACTAAAAACTCTCTTAAACCCTTATCGCGTCACCTTGTCCCCGGCTTCCTGTTCCCTGGATCTGGGGGACGGCAGCGAGCGTGGCGAATACGTCAACCAGGATTACATCCTGTCCACCCTGGGTCGTCCCCACCGTTCGGTCAACCTGATGTATTGTTATTATCCCTTCGACAAGGGTTGGCCCCAAAGGGCCTCGGTGGCCCACCAACCCAAGGGGGATGGAACCTGGCCCTATCCTTACGATGATTACTTTCCCTTTTCGGGAGGGCCCAAGGGAAATCCGCAGGGGGAAGTTTTCCAGCAGATGCGGGATATCCGCCGCCATGGACAGGATGTCACCCTCACTTTGACGATAGATTGCGCCGTCCCGAACGACCATATCCGGGTCATCGCCCGCCAACTCAAGCCCTATGGACGCCTGCGTTTGAGGCTTAACCACGAATGCGACGGCGTCTGGTTCTCCTTCAACCGCCGTTATACCTATACAGAAGTCGCGGCCTTTTTTGTCCGTCTCGCCGGCGTCTTCAAAAAGGAAGCGCCCAACGTCCAACTCATGGGTTGTTGGGGGCTGGTGGAGGATTTCAAAACGGGACGCCTGAAACACGAGGACGAATTGTCCCCCATTTTGGGAGCGGCTGACATCTGGTCCACGGACATATACCTATCCCTCCACTACGGCTGGCCCGCTAGGGGATGCGAGCCGGGAGATCAGGGGAAAACCTATAACCAATATTCCCTTAAAACAATTTGGCGCCAATATAGCGGTATCCATCAAAGATTTTGCGAGATCACCGGCAAGCACAAGGGATTGGAAATTGGCGAGCTCAATGCCGACGGCGACGTGGGGGGAGAGGACTTTCAGGCCAAGCAGATGAGGCAATTTTACGGGTTGGTTCTTCGGAAAAA
>Ga0181520_10013042_pt1 | contig 10563 bp, 6 predicted proteins | sample PEATcosm2014_Bin_29_FD_132451 | JGI IMG/M metagenome (GOLD analysis project Ga0181520, IMG submission 132451) | Peatland microbial communities from MTU Mesocosm Facility, Houghton, MI, USA - PEATcosm2014_Bin02_30_metaG | ecosystem: Environmental > Terrestrial > Soil > Wetlands > Peat | place...
CAATACTTTCATCCATTGGGGGTGGCCCTGTGCATCTGGGCGGTGCTCAAATCGCTATCCTTCATTGCATTAAATGTAGGATGGCAGCACTGGAGACACACATCCACGCACGACGTCCTACGTATTGTAGTCGCCAATACGATCGGATCGACACTGGGAGCGGCTTGCCTACTCTTCCTGTTTTCTTCAGGAGGCATCCCGAGATCCGTATACGTCATCGACTGGCTGATCTCTTGCCTGTTCACCTTTGGCGGAAGGCTGGTAGTAAGAACCATCGTCAACCAGAGGCAGTGGGCCAAAGTAAAGGGCGAGCGAGTAAGAACCCTCATCTATGGAGCCGGAGCGGCGGGGCTAGCGCTACTGCGAGAGTTGCACCAAAATCCGGCTCTCCTATGCGATGCCATTGGACTGGTCGATGATGATATCCATAAGGTTGGTCTCATTCTGGATGGCAAAAAGGTATTGGGTACAGGTAAAGACCTTCGTGCCCTCGTTGAACACCATGATATTGCTAGAATACTTATCGCCATTCCCACAGCAACCGGAGCAGAGATGGCGCGCATTATGAAGTTTAGCTCTGATGCGAAAGTGGAATACAAAATGGTGCCTGGTTTAGGCGAATTGGTAATGGGCGACGACCTGGGCAAGCAAATCCGGAACATCTCCGTCGAAGATCTACTCGGCCGCAAGGCAGTACATCTCAATGTAGATTTGATCCACAAGCGCATCCAGGGAAGGGTAGTCATGGTGACGGGAGCGGCGGGCTCCATCGGATCCGAGATTTGTAGACAGATTGCCCACTTTCAACCCCAGGCCATCGTTGCCTACGATCAGGCTGAGACCCCCCTCTTTAATATTGATCGGGAGATGAAAAAGAAGTTTCCGCATGTCACCTTTCATCCGGAGATCGGCGACATTACCAAGCTGAATTCTCTGCAACGCGTCATGCAGAACTATCAACCCTCGATCCTTTACCATGCTGCAGCCTACAAACATGTGCCTCTGATGGAAAGGCATGCCTTTGCCGCCGTAGAAACCAATATCTTCGGCACGTGGAAGGTTGCCAACGCAGCGATTGAGAACGGCATAGAAGACTTCGTTATGATCTCTTCAGATAAGGCGGTTCAACCAACAAACGTAATGGGCGCAACCAAACGCATGGCTGAGTTGCTCATTAAAGCGCTCAACTCAAAGAGCGAAACCAGATTTGTTGCAGTCCGCTTCGGAAATGTCCTCGGCAGCAATGGCAGCGTAGTGCCGATCTTCAAAGAGCAGATTGCAGCTGGCGGTCCCGTCACGGTCACACATCCAGAGATGCGCCGCTACTTCATGACCATCCCAGAAGCCGCGCAGTTAGTCCTGCAGGCATACTCGATAGGCAAAGGCGGCGAGATCTTCGTCCTCGACATGGGAGAGCCTGTGAAGATTACCGACCTGGCATCGAACCTGATTCTGCTTTCCGGCCTGAGACCTCACAAGGACATACAGATTCAATATACGGGGCTTCGACCCGGCGAGAAGATGTTCGAAGAGCTAAATCTCTGCGATGAGCACCTGGTTCCTACCAGCCACCCAAAGATCAGAAGCTATATCAATAATGGAAATTCAGACACCAAGCAGATCAAACAAATGCTGCAGCGGCTCCAGCAAATCACCGAAAACCAAGAAGTAGGAAATCTGGTCCTGCTGCTGAAGGAGCTAATTCCAGATTACAGTCCAAGTGCGCAACTTCTAAAGGAAGCCCTCGCCGTCGAGCCGTACCCGATCGGAGCGACGGACGGTTTGCCGGTAGCGCGCGCGCGCGCCGAGGCCACGGTCATTCGAATGATTTCCTCTGCAGCGCCCTTGAATTAAGCATTTTGTGTGAGGCACCAGGATGCCCACGAACGAAGTGAGTGGTTTATACAGCATGCCTCATAGCTAACCCGGACAACTGTTTGGGAGCTCCGCTATAGGAGCATTTGCCCAATTTAAGGCAAACTACAGCACCTTTCACCAGCCGCAGTTGGTTTAATCCATGCTTTTCAAAGATCAAAGGATGAGCAATAACGTGCGTGATCAGATGAAGAAACCTGTTTCTGGATTGCACTGGAACGCAATTGCAAAGATAGCCTTAGCTCTGGCTATGAGCATTTTAAGCCTAAGCACAGCCACCGCCCAGTCCGAAGGTGCCTCTGTTGTTTGTAGCTCGGCGTCATCTACCGGATGCAATCCTGACGCCCAGTCCGAAGGTGCCTCTGTTTGTAGCTCGGCGTCATCTACCGGATGCAATCCTGACGCCCAGTCCGAAGGTGCCTCTGTTTGTAGCTCGGCGTTATCTACCGGATGCAATCCTGAAGAATTGGGCCAAGCAGATACTGCTACTCAAGACGCTCATGCCCCTGTCCAGGTCGACTATGTCCCAGCACCAGCTTCGCCAAATTCTAGTCCACAAGCGCGTGGACAGAGTGCAGCTACCTATACGTCAACCCCTCACCAGGAAACATCCAGGAAATCAAAACCACCAATACATGAAGCAGCTACCAATAATGAACAGCGCAAATCGCCCTATGGCGACCTTGCTTCGCTTCGCGACCTTTATACGCAGGTTCCTTCTAGCGGAGTGAGACCTGAAAGATTTGGTAGCAAAACCTTTCTTTTTGGTACTGGAAATGCCAACGAATTGCCGATGGACCTTCCGGTAGGTCCTGATTACGTTCTCGGTCCTGGCGACAATGTTGTATTGAACCTATGGGGTGGACAATCTAGTCACCTGAAGCTAACTATAGATCGTCAGGGAGAGATCACGCTGCCTGAAGCCGGGTCTATTACACTGAACGGGCTTACGATCACACAGGCTCAAAGCGCTATCCAGAAAACTCTCAGTACGCAGTTTCAAGGCGAGCATGTCGAGATCACTTTGGGTCGCTTACGCACCGTGCGCATTTATGTGGTGGGTGACGTCCAGAGGCCAGGAGCCTACGATGTCAGTTCACTATCCACCCCACTTAGTGCGTTGTATGCTGCAGGTGGGCCAACAGCTCGTGGCTCGTTGCGCCTGCTTCGCCAGTACCGCGGCAATAGGCTTGTGCGCGAGATAGATTTATATGATTTCCTTCTACGCGGTGTTCGCTCAGATATCGAACGCCTTCTGCCCGGCGATACACTGTTGATTCCCGTTGTCGGCGAACAGGTCACCATTGAGGGCATGGTTCATCGGCCAGCAATATACGAACTGAACGGGGAGCAAACCCTAGATCAAGTACTTAATCTAGCAGGAGGTGTGCTGACAACGGCAAGCCTAAAACAGATTAATGTCGAACGCGTCGAAGCCCATGAACGCCGGACGATGTTAAGCCTTCAACTTCCTGACAATCAGGATGCGGTAAAGCAGCAGCTCACCGCGTACAAAGTGCAGGATGGAGACGACGTCGTCATTTCACAGATTCTACCTTACAATGAACAAGCAGTGTACATTGAGGGGCACGTTTACCGCCCAGGTAAATACCCCTATCACGACGGGATGACCATCAACGATCTGCTGCGCTCCTATCAGGATGTGTTGCCCGAGCCTGCTGATCAGGCAGAAGTCATTCGCCTGCAACCACCGTATTACAGCCCAAACACGAAATCCTTCAACCTGAGCGAAGTGCTAATCGGTAATGATTCCTTCAAGCTCATGCCCTTCGACCTGGTCCGTATCTATAGTCGCTATGAGTTCGATGCTCCGAAAGTCACAATTACCGGAGAGGTACTTCGACCCGGCGGATTTCCCATGCCTCAGGGTATGAGGATATCCCAGCTCATTGAGGCAGCAGGCGGATTCAAGAGAAGCGCATTACGCACAGAAGCTGATCTGTCTAGCTATATCAGAAAAGACGGCAAAAGCATCGAATTAGAGAACATAAGCGTCGACTTAGAAAAGGCTCTTGGCGGAGACCAGAGTGCAGACCGTGAACTGAAACCGGGCGATGTTCTCAACATTCGACAGTTGGAGGGTTGGCAAGATATTGGATCTACAGTCAAGATCACGGGCGAAGTGGAACATGACGGCAATTACGGCATAGTTGATGGGGAAAGACTCAGCACTGTGCTCAAGAGAGCAGGAGGGTTTCGCAAGATTGCCTACCCGAGTGCCGCAATCCTAGAGAGACAGCAAGTGCGCGAGTTAAACGAGAAATCGCGCCAGGAAGTGATCCGCAGGATTGAAAGCACTCCGATAGCCTATAAGCAAGGAACTGCGACCATGGACGTCATGACAACACAAGAAAAGTCCTTGCAAGACCAGCGTGACGAGATTCTCGCCTCGCTTCGGCGTCAACCTGCCAGTGGACGCCTAGTGATTAACATATCCTCGGACATCGAGAAATGGGAGAATACCCCTGCTGATATTGAGATGAGAGCCGGTGACACCTTGGTCATTCCAAAGCGGCCGAATTTTGTGAGCATCAGCGGCCAAGTCTATAGTCCCGTTGCAGTCAGCTTTGTGCCGGGAAGAAACGTTGGATGGTACCTGAAAAAAGCAGGCGGTGCGACACCGGCAGGAAATAGGAGTCAAGTGTACGTCTTGCGTGCAGATGGCTCCACACTAATGAAAGGAAGCAGATGGACAGGCAATGACATCTTGAATGCAAAATTGAAGCCTGGCGATACGATTATTGTCCCGGAGAAGATCGTCACCACGTCACCACTCTGGCAAGGCATTCTTGGAATGGCACAAGTCATGTCTGCCGTTTCCATTCCACTAGCTGCAGCAGGAGTTCTTTAGAATAGGACTCTTTCTAGCCACCTGCGCAACAATCCGCTGTCACATCGGTTCCAGATGCGACATGCAAGATCTAGCGAGAAGTTTTCGTGCAGAATCAACCAGATAATGGATGAATTGACAAATGAATGGGAGAAAAGGCATTGAGCGCGCAAGAAATACAGAATTTCGATCAATCACCTGACCCATTCGAAATGCTTCACGGTCAACTCGATGAGCTTCCTATTACGATATGGAAGCGACGCCGTTTTGTCTTCCTCTTCACCGGTGCAGGACTTCTCTGCACAGTTCTCTTCTCGTTGACGATCCCCAATGAGTACTTATCCACAGCCACATTGATGATTCCTGAGATACAGTCGCTGACCGGATCGTCGGTTTTAGGTCCCTTGACGGGTCAGATCTCCGTAGTAGGCGGGACAAGTGGAATCTTCAATTCAAAATCGCCCGGAGCGCTGCTTACGACCATTTTGGGTAGCAACCGAATCCAGGATGCCATAATTGCACGCAGTAACTTAATGAGTGTTTATCACAAGAAACTTAGCTCCGATACCCGGAAAGCGTTAACGGCGAACACCACCATCGACGAAGACAAAAAGTCGGGTATCCTTACCCTGACCGTAAAGGACCGAGACAAGAACCGTGCGCAGTCCATGGTTCGGGAATATATTGAAGAGTTGAATCGCAATTTGAATGATCTGAATTCTTCGAATGCACATCGCGAACGCGAGTTTCTGGAGATTAGGCTGAAGAGTATAAAGTCTGAACTGGACGACGACTCACGAACTCTGGCGCAGTTTTCCAGCAATAACGTCACGCTTGACTATGAAAAACAAGGGGATGTATCTTTGACTGCCGCCGCCAGGCTGCAAGGTGAACTAATCACCAGCGAAAGTGAGCTACAAGAATTGCGCGCGAAATATGCCGATGACAATGTGCGGATAAAAGGCGTTCAGGCTCGCATCCAGGAGCTGAAAGGTGGATTACAGAAAATGGGCGGCAAGAGCAAGACTGGCGAAGAAACCACAGCGGCATCCGACCAACTTCTGCCATCCATTCGCCAGCTTCCCATGCTAAGTCTGAACTACTACAACCTATATCGCGAAGTGAGGATCAAGGAAGCTCTGTACGAAACACTTTCCAAGCAATATGAATTGGCGAAAGTGCAGGAAGCCAGAGAATTGCCAGTAGTAAAAGTAATAGATGAACCCGATCTGGCCGAGAGAAAGACCTCACCGCATCGCGTCAAAATGGCCATCTCTGGTACCTTTCTGTTCTTCTTCCTCGGGATATTCTGGGTAGCGCTTCAAGCAACGTGGTTCAAAATAAAAACGACTCCCGACCTTCCGTTAAAAGCATATTTTACGAAGTTTAAAAACGAGTCGCAAAACCCTGCATAAGTTTCGTGTCCGAGAAAGGCTGTAGGACCGTGTATGCGGCTCAAAGTGTTTTGCCAGACTAGCTTTATGAGGTAACAATGGCGTCCGGGAATAAAATGAGTACGTCAACGCAAAGTGTTCTGTACGTGCATTCGATACAAAGTTATATGGGGATTGGATCGCCTCGCACGGACGTCAGCCGCTGCCGAGCCTTGGCTTCCATTCCAGGAGTAGTCGTACAGGAATTCGATAGCAAGCACGCGTTGGGCGACAGTTTCTGGGCAATCAGAATTAACAGGCGCCTCTACTTGGCGCAATCCATACGGCGCGCCAATGCGTCACTGATCGTTACGGTAAAGACTATTCGTCCCGACTACGTGGTGGTGGATGGAGAAGTATGGCTATATCCATCAACACTACAAGAAATCAAGAAGCACACTGGGTCAGTTGTCTACTATGCTACCGACGATGCGATGGCCCGTCCGTCTCACCTCTGGCTACATCGTCTTGCCATCAAGCATTACGACTTGTATCTGACCACCAATCGATTCAATATCAGCGAACTTCGCGACCGCTACGGCGTCAAGACGATGCGCGTGGGCATGGGTTACGACCACGATTATTACCATAAGCCGACAACTGGTCGAGACTGCGGAAACCAGAGTCAGGGCCCTATTCTCTTTGTGGGACATTGGGAGCCACATACCGAGAGCTATGTAAGTGCATTGCTTCATGCAGGACATGCGGTATCGCTGCATGGCGCGGGCTGGAAACGAGCGAAGAATGCCGCGCTGCGAGGAGCTCAACCCATGCCTGGAAATGAATATATAATGGCCATCAGCAATGCTTCCATCGCGTTGTGCTTTTTGTCGCGCATGAATCGCAATGAGTCCACCGGAAGATCTTATGAAATTACTGGGATGCGAACCTTCATGTTAGCTGAACGCACCGATGAACATCAGTATCTGTTTGGCGATGGCATTGGTGCGGGCCTGTTTTCCAACACGGCAGAGTTGATTGAAAAAGCTGGATACTATCTGCAACATCCCACAGAGCGCCAGCTAGTTGCTGCTCAGGGATATATTCGTTGCAATCAGCTCGGCCTCTCATGGCAGGAGCACATGTATCGCGAATGGCCTCTGGCGCAACGTGTACTGGAATACGGGACAGATTCGTTGAGCGAAGCGGATGAATATCCTTTCTGGTCTGGCTTTCGGCATGGGAAGGCCATTAAGTCTTAGTCTTTTACTAAGGCTGCTGAGGGCAAGTACAGTTGAGGCTTGTCCAGTACACCGTTCAGATCAACTCATATTTGCACAGAAAAGAGCACGAGATTCCACATGAAGAATGAGCTTGCCCTAGTTACAGGAGCGGCCGGATTCATCGGCAGCAATTTGACAGATCGACTCATAAAAGAAGGCTACCGGGTGCGCGGCTATGACAACCTGTCGACAGGTAGAATTAAGTTTCTTGAAGAGGCGCTGCATTCTGAGGTTTTCGAGTTACACCAAGGAGACTTGCTGGATACGGATAATCTGAAAGCTGCTATGGCCGGAGTGGACACGGTATTTCACCTTGCGGCTAATGCCGACGTGCGTAATGGACCGGATCATACGCGACGCGATTTGGAGCAGAACACTGTCGGCACCTATAACGTACTGGAAGCGATGCGAAAATGCGGTGTGAAGCGCGTCGTCTTTTCTTCGACAGGGTCTGTCTATGGAGAAGCCGCCGTGATCCCTACACCCGAGGATGCGCCGTTTCCTGTGCAGACCTCGCTTTATGGCAGTTCCAAACTGGCTGCGGAAGGTCTGATCTCCGCTTATTGTGAGGCCTTCGGCATGCAAGGCTGGATCTTTCGCTTTGTCTCCATTCTGGGTGAGCGGTATACGCACGGTCATGTCATCGACTTCTATCGGCAGATGTTGGAGCACCCTGAGAGCCTACATGTGTTAGGCGACGGTCAGCAGCGGAAGTCTTATCTTTATATTCAGGATTGCCTAGACGCTATCCTGCTCGCATTGGAACAAGCGGACAAGAAGATCAACATCTTCAATTTGGGTACAGATGAGTATTGCACCGTTAACGAGTCGATTGCTTCTATTACTTCATATCTCAGACTCAACCCCCAGCGCACATATTCTGGTGGCGAACGAGGATGGATTGGAGATAACCCCTTTATCTTTCTGAATTGCAGCCGGATACAGAGCCTAGGATGGAAGCCCCGTCTTTCCATCCAGCAGGCCGTATTGAAAACGATCGAGTATATCGCATCACACCACGAGTTGTTTGAGACGAGAGGGTAAATGTCCTTGATAGCTGTAGTGGGAATGTGGCATCTGGGTACTGTTACCGCAGCGTGTCTTGCTTCTGCAGGGCACTCAGTTATTGGTCTGGATGAAGATGCAAGCGTAATTTCGGAACTTGCAAAGGCACATCCACCTGTTGCTGAGCCGGGGCTGGCAGAGATGATTTGTCAGGAATGCGAAGCTGGCCGGCTGCGGTTCTCTCAGCATATCGACAATGCTGCCGGTTGTGATATCGTCTGGATCGCATTTGATACTCCCGTTGATGATAATGACGTTGCCGACATTGAGTATGTCCATCGGCGGTGCTTGGAAGTTCTTAAGCATGCTAGTGATGGCACGGTATTTGTCATCAGTTCGCAAATGCCTGTGGGTTCGATTGCCCGGCTTGAGCGTGAGTTTGCCCCTTTGGCTCGCGGCCGTCATATATATTTTGCATGTGCGCCTGAAAATCTGCGCCTTGGTGAAGCGTTGGAAGTGTTTCTGCGACCGGACAGGGTAGTGTTGGGCGTTCGCGATCTAGCCACGCGAATTGCGCTCGAGACTGTGTATCACACGTTTACTGACCATATTGTTTGGATGTCAATTGAGTCCGCCGAGATGACCAAGCACTCAATCAATGCATTTCTTGCAACTTCTGTATGTTTCATCAATGAAATCGCAGCCATGTGTGAGATAACTGGTGCAAATATTTCTGAGGTGGAACGAGGGCTGAAGACGGACAATCGAATTGGGAAACGAGCCTATTTACGCGCAGGAGGTGCGATAGCAGGAGGAACGCTGGCTCGCGACGTCACATTTTTGCAATCGTTAGGTGAGGACGCTTCTGTGCGACTTCCACTCATCAATGGAGTACGCGAAAGTAATGAACTTCATAAGACGTGGCTCCAGCGCCGGATATTGGAAGCGCTTGGATCGCTATCCGACCGTAGAATAGCAATTCTAGGTCTCACCTATAAGCCAGGCACGAGCACACTGAGACGGTCGGCTGCGGTTGAAATAGCACAGTGGTTAAGCAACAAGGGTGCATCTGTTCGTGCATATGACCCGCAGGTTTCGGAGTTGCCGGACGAACTACTACCTGTTATTGCGCTCTCTTCAAACATAGTTGATGTATTGGACAGAATTGACGCTCTTGTCGTGATGACTCCATGGCCAGAATTCCAGTTGATTGATCCGGCACTGGTTCCAATCATTGTCTTCGATCCTACCCGGTTCATCGAGAATATTATCTCTACAAGGATTGATATCCGGTATTATTCGGTGGGGGGTCGTTTTGATGCTTAATGGCAAACGCGTGGTGATAACTGGCGCAAGTCAGGGCTTGGGTAAGGCGATTTCCCGAGCGTTTCTCAACGAAGGTGCAAGTGTTCTGGTCTGCGCTAGAGGCGCGTCTGATCTGGAACGAACACACAAGGAATTGGAAGGAATTGCACCAGGCAGAATTTATGCACAAGCTTGTGACATATCCGTAGAAGCTGATGTAGATGGCCTGGCCCACTATGCCGAATCGGTGCTTGGTGGTGTTGATATCCTGGTAGCGAACGCCGGTGTTTACGGACCCAAGGGCAGGATCGATGAAGTTGATTGGGAGCAGTGGGTAGAGGCTATACGCGTCAATCTCCTGGGAACAGTGTATTGTTGCCGCAGCTTCTTGCCTCTCCTTCAAAAAGCTAGTCATGGAAAGGTACTGATTCTCTCGGGCGGTGGTGCGACCAAGCCCCTCCCGTTTCTCAGCGCATATGCAGCCTCGAAAGCAGGCGTGGTACGCTTCGGCGAAACGCTGGCTGAAGAATTGAAACCTATGGAAATCGATGTCAACATGATTGCGCCCGGTGCCTTAAATACGCGCATGCTCGATGAAGTCCTGCGAGCAGGACCGGATGGCGTAGGGATTCAGTTCTATCAAGCAGCACTCAAGCAGCGCAAGTCTGGAGGGACGCCGCTTGAACTCGGCGCCAACCTGTGCGTGTTTCTAGCTTCGGATGCCGCCAACGGAGTTACCGGTCGTCTTTTCAGCGCACAATGGGATCCATGGCAGCGACTCAGTGATTTTAAAGACGAACTGGCAATGACCGACATCTATACGCTACGGCGAATCGTACCGGCAGAACGTGGAAAGAACTGGGATTGAAGA
>Ga0181520_10013043_pt1 | contig 10563 bp, 12 predicted proteins | sample PEATcosm2014_Bin_29_FD_132451 | JGI IMG/M metagenome (GOLD analysis project Ga0181520, IMG submission 132451) | Peatland microbial communities from MTU Mesocosm Facility, Houghton, MI, USA - PEATcosm2014_Bin02_30_metaG | ecosystem: Environmental > Terrestrial > Soil > Wetlands > Peat | place...
CGGCATCGCGGTCGGCATGGCGACCAACATCCCGCCGCACAATCTTCGTGAGGTCGTCGTGGCAGCCGTGCATCTCATCGAAAATCCCGATGCAACGACCGACGATCTTTTGCAATTCGTGAAAGGTCCTGATTTTCCGCTCGGCGGAGTTGCGTTTAATAAGGATGATATTCGACATGCGTACAGTTCCGGCAAAGGACCGGTCGTAGTGCGCGGCGAAGCGGAAATTGTTGATGATGGAAGAAAAGACACCAGCATCGTCATCACCTCGATTCCATATCGCGTGAACAAAAGCGAACTCATTTCGCGCATCGCCGATCTAGTACAAGAGAAAAAATTAGAAGGCATCCGCGACCTGCGCGATGAATCAACGGCGGACATTCGCGTTGTCGTTGAGTTGAAAGGGACTGCACATCCGCAGGCAGTTTTAAATGCGCTTTATAAACATACCGAGCTCGAAAGCACGTTCCACTACAACATGCTCGCGCTGGTTGACGGCGTTCCGGAGATGCTCTCGCTCGTCGGCATGCTCGAACATTTCGTCGCGCACCGGCAGGAAGTGGTGAAGCGCCGCACGGAATTTGATTTACGAAAAGCGGAAGAACGCGAGCATATTCTTCTTGGACTCTGCAAAGCACTCGACCACATCGACGAAGTCATCGCGATTATCAAGAAGTCGGCCGATATTCCCGCGGCATCGTTGGCACTCCAGAAGAAGTTCGGATTCTCCGAACGGCAAGCCGCCGCGATTCTCGAAATGCGCCTCTCGAAACTCGCCGGCCTCGAACGCAAAAAGATTGAAGACGAACTTTCTGAAGTGCAGACGCTCATCAAGATGTTGAAAGAAATTCTCTCCTCGCCAAAAAAGATTCTTGCAGTAGTGAAGAAAGAGCTCGAAGAACTCGCGGAGAAGTACGGCGACGACCGCCGCACGAAAATAGTGAGAGGCGGCGTGCAAAACATTTCCGCGGAAGACCTCGTGCCGGACGAGGAATCGATGCTCGTATTAACTCAAGGCGGCTATGTGAAGCGGACGAATCCCTCCGAATACAAAAAACAGAAGCGCGGCGGTGTCGGCGTCGTGGATATCGCGACGAAGGAAGAAGATATCGTGACGCATTTCCTCGTCGCCAATGCGCACAGTGATTTACTCTTTTTCACCGACTTCGGCAAAGCGTATCAATTAAAAATGTACGAAATTCCGGAAGGCAAGCGCGCGACAAAAGGGAAGAGCATTATGAATTTCCTCGCGCTTGCCGGCGAAGAAAAAGTTACCTCCATTTTGCCAGTGCCGAAAGGTGCGGCGCTTGATGCGTCATCAATCGTCTTCGTAACTGAAGCCGGCTCGGTGAAGCGCGTCGCGGCAAAATCATTTTCCGATGTGCGTCGTTCGGGCATCATCGCGATTAATTTGAAGAAGGGCGACAAACTTGTTTCCGCGCATCACGCAGTCGAAGGCGACACAGTCTCGATCGTGACTGCGAAAGGCCAGTCGATTCGATTTGAAGCTGAAGATGTGCGCGAGATGGGCAGAACGGCCGGCGGCGTGCGCGGCATGAGCGTGCGGAAGGGCGACGAGGTTGTTTCTGCTGAAGTAATTCCTGCGATAGTTAAGGACGCGTCGTTGCTCGTCATCATGAGCAAGGGCTACGGCAAGCGCACGAAGATTTCTGAATATAAAGTGCAGGGTCGCGGCGGCTCGGGCATCAAGACCGCGGCGGTGACGCCGAAGACCGGCGAAATTATCGGCGCGAAAGTGGTCGCCGGCAAACTCGACGAAGAAGAACTCGTCGTCATTTCGAAAAAAGGCCAAGTCATTCGCACCGGCGTCGCCGAAATCCCATCGCTTTCTCGCGCCACACAAGGCGTTCGCATCATGCGCCTGTATCCGGGCGATTCCATTGCGAGCTTAGTGGCGTTGTGATATTCTATTGGTAGCCGGAGATGGAGTATGATTCCCGCTCCTCTCTTTTAGCTCCCAGAGGGCAAGTACCTCGGGCAGGCGGGCTAGGGGTCGTCGTTGCGAGGGGCTTACCGCCCCTCGCTTTTTATTTACAAAACAGAATAATATTTAATAGAATTACATAATTACATAGGGCAGTCCTATGTATTCTTATTCGAAGTATCGATTAACTTTCTCTAACCAGCAACAATCGCGGTTCGCCGTCGCCGAAATGATTTTCTAACCTTTGTACCACCTTGAATCCCATCTTCTTGCTTATAGAAAGTATTTGTCTATTCTCGGGATGCGTAACCAGTTCTATTCTCTTTATTCCCTGTAATCTCTCTGCTAACAACTGCACGGCTTCATAGGCGACGCGTGTGCCCTGAAAATCGGGATGAACGAGCAGCCCCGATATGTATGCCGTGTCAGCATCTTTCATCTGATATTCGACACTGCCGACAAGCTGTTCACCCTTACGAATAAGATACACTTCATTCTCAGAAAACTCCTGAAGCACCTCACTTCTGTCCGCGCTCCGTGAATATTTTTTATTTCCGAGCATTGTGTTCTCCAGCGCCATGTATTCATCAACATCTTCGGGAGTCGCTCTTCGGAACTCTAATTTCGACTTTTCCTTATGCTCTACCGATGGAGCTTCTTCCATTTTTGAAATGGTAACACGTGTTGCGAGCTTGGTGGCGTTGTGATATTTTTTCATCAGCAGAGCGGGAAGGACCGACCCTAACTCTTACCGAGAGAAATGCTAGTGAATACACTCACTGCCACCGAGTTGTTCTCCAGAGAATATTCTCTCGGCGGACGCGCTTAAGGTCATGAGATTGTGCCGTGGGATTAGGATGACCTAACCTATCCCTGGACCCAGAGGACGAAATGCCTGGGCCGGCCACGCGCGACGAACCGCGCCACCTTAGGTCACTGCGAGGAGTCTCCCGGCTCCTCGCTTTTTTATTGTCGTTGATTACGTTTCTCGGCATGCTATTCTGATTCGCGGATGTTCTAGGTGATTTTAAGATCATAATTAAAATTATAGAGGAGGTGTAACGTGGCTACGTTGCGTATTAGTGAAGAAAAAGGTCAGCATGTGCTCGAAACTATTGCCGAAATGCCGCTCGATCGTCGGATTACTTTCGGAGAATTGGTATCCTGCGCGGATGGGGCTAAGAAGACCGCCGTCTTCGTAAATTTAATTACCGGTTCTTCTTGGTTCGTCGACGAGTAATCTACCAGATGTTGATTGCGCGCCCGCCGGAGGAGGGCGCGTGTTATTTTTATATATATGGTGTCTTCGTTTAGCAATCCGCGAGAAAATGTGTTGCAGTTGGGACTGCGCGAGGGAATGAGAGTCGGCGACTTCGGTGCGGGAAGCGGGCACTATGCGCGCGCGGCTGCCGCGGCCGTTGGAACAAACGGGAAAGTGTACGCGATTGACGTACAAGAAGATATTTTGAAACATTTGAAGCTCAACACCGGCATCGCGCATCGCGGCATCATCGAAACGGTCTGGGGCGACATCGAGAAGTTGGGCGGCACGCATCTGCGCGAGGCGTCGCTCGATGCGGTCATCCTCTCCAACACCTTATTCCAAATCGAGAATCGTTTCGGACTTTTGGGAGAAATCCGCCGCGTCCTTAAATCAGGCGGGAAATTGATGCTCATCGATTGGGCTGGTTCGTACGGCGGCATCGGTCCTGATCCGAAAAAAATTGTTACCGAACACGAAGCCGAGGCGCTCTTTATCAACGGCGGTTTCCATAAAGTGAAATCGTTTCGTGCAGGGCCGCACCATTATGGGATTTTATTTACTGCACCATGAAAATTTCTCTCTTCCAAGGTATTTTATTCGCTGTGTTCGGTATCGGCGCGCTTGTCGGGCTATTTGTCTTCGCGACCTACACGAGTAAAAGCAGTAGCAATAATTCCATCGGAACGGTTGTGATTTGGGGAACTTTGCCGAAAGACGGAATGGACGCAATGCTCGCCACTACCACGCAGACCGACACCGCGCTGAAAAATGTTTCGTATGTGCAAAAAGATCCTGCGACACTTCCGAACGACCTCGCTTCTGCGATAGCGACCGGCGGCGCGCCTGACCTCGTTCTCGATTCGCAAGAAAATTTGTTTGCGCTCGCGAAATTTATTACGCCGATACCTTCTGCGACGCTTCCTCAATCCACCTTTACGAACACTTTTGTGCAGGAGGGAAATATCTTCGCGTCATCCGGCGGCTACTACGGCATACCGTTTCTTGTCGACCCGCTTGTGCTTTTTTCAAACCGTTCCATTCTTTCTTCCGACGGCATCGCGAGGCCGCCCGCGACCTGGGAAGCGCTGACTGGCCTCGTGCCGAATGTGGCGATTCTCACGCCCGCGCGGCAGATCGCGCGCGGACTCATTGCGCTCGGCTCTTACGATAATGTGCACGACGCGCGCGGTATTCTCTCCGCGCTCTTTCTCCAGACCAATGTTCCCATTTCTTCGTATTCTTCGAACGGAATCCTTGCCGCCAACCTCGGTATAAGTTCTTCGGGAAGCACGCCGCCCGGCCAGGCAGTCGTCGGTTTCTACACGCAATTCGCCGACCCGACAAAAGTTTCGTATACCTGGAACGCCTCGCTTCCGGATTCGCAACAAGCATTTCAGGACGGCGACCTCGCGCTGTATCTCGGCTACGCTTCCGAAGCGAAATATTTCACAGTAGCAAACCCGAATCTTTCGTTTAGCGTGACGCCTTTGCCACAACCGGCGACTGCGACAACGAAAACCGCCTACGGTCTCGTCTATGCATTTATGATTCCGCGCGGAGCGAAAAATCCATCCGGTGCATACCAAGCCGCCGCGCTTTTTACTAATTCTGCCGAACAAGCCGCCGCCGCTTCGGAAACTGGACTCGCGCCCGCATCGTTGAATCAACTTGCAACAGTGCCCGCCGATCCGGTCGCCGCAGTCGCGTATGCCGAAGCACTCTATGCGAAGGGTTGGCTGTCCCCAGCGCCCGCATCCGTTGATTCCGTTTTTTCTAGTATGATTATGAGCGTGGTAAACGGAAGTTCCAATCTCGCTTCCGCGCTCGCTTCTGCCGAGCAGTCGTTGAGTGCGCTTTTGCAACAATGAAAATTCGCTTTCTTATTGTCGTCGTGTTTATCTTTTTTGCACTTGCGCCAAGTGTGTTTGCTGCTGGCACAGCACAAACAAACTCATCCTCCGGCCAAACCGTCACGCTCGTGAATCCGCTTGGCAATAGCACCTGTAGCAACAACGGCACCTGCTTATCTTCTTTTCTCGCGAGCATACTTCAGTTCGTCGTGTACATCGGCTCCATCATTGTCATTTTGATGCTGGTATATGTCGGCTTTCTTTTCGTTCAAGCGCGCGGCAAACCTGAAGCGATTATTAAAGCGCGCACCGCGCTTCTCTATACCATTATCGGCGCGTTGATTCTCCTCGGCGCTCAGGCGATATCCATGGGCATTCAATCAACGGTGCAGGCGCTCTCGAACGGCGCCGCGAGTTCCAACACGACTACCGGCACGGGCGTGAATACTCCCAGCACGAATACTTTCACTAATGTTCCAGTTTCCAATAATAGTGCAACGAACTCAACTATCGTTGGGCCGGTCGCAACCGCAAAAGCAATACCGTCTGTAGCCGCAGCAACGACAAAAGCGGTGCCAACGACCGCGGTGGCACAAAGCAAATCGTCAAAAGCCGAAAAGTCCACATCCGCTGGCGGCACATGCGATCCGGATCCTGATGGGACAACTTATGCACTTGGTTCAGACGGCATGTGCGCGCCAACTTCTTGTGCGCCTTCCAGCAGCGGCGTGACGTATACTCTGCAAGGTAGTACTTGCGTGCCAAATAATGGCGGTTGTCCCCCGAATGACATAACAAATTCATCCGGCAGCTGCGTTCCTGGTTCTGCATCAGATGCGTGTCCCGCCGATGATGACGGAACAACGTATATAGAAACGAACGATAATTGTGTACCAACCAACGGCGGATGTCCTCAAAATTATATAACCGATCCAAACAATTCAAATAAATGCATACCAGCTTCCGCATCAGCCGCATGCCCACCTGATGACGATGATGGACAAACATATGTCGAAACAAATGATGAATGTGTGCCAACTAATGGTGGTTGTCTCGCCGGCCAAACCGCGGATGATTCAGGAAATTGTGTCATTACCTCATCAACTGATAATGGCGGTTATGGTATTTGCGAATGTCCCGACGGCACTACTTGTCCCGATGGCGCCACGACCGCGAGTTGTAATTCAACCAGTAATGGTTATGTAGCGCCAGGATGTACTCCGGACTGTTCTTGCGCTTACGCATTCTGTCAGGGCGATGGCCAAACTTGCGATGATGGTTGCGGAGGCACCTGTACCGGAACGCAAGTTTGCGATAACTCGGGCGATTGATTATGACCTTCGCACAATTCGTCGGGAATGGCACGAGCGGCATCGTCGGCGTTCTGAGCACCATTATCGTGCCGTTCATCGGGGCGCTCGCATTCGCCGTTTTAATCTGGGGTATTCTTAATTACTTCTTTTTTAATAATAATGGCGATGCGACGAAACTCGCCGAAGGTCGCACCTTTATTCTCTGGGGAATTCTCGGAATCGTGGTGCTCTTTTCGGTCTGGGGGTTGGTGAGCTTGTTGTTATCCACGCTCGGCATCGCGCCGACCTCATAATTCCCGTATACTCATTTTATGAACATTTCTCTTGGCGTATCTATCGGGAACACTTGCACCGGCACCATCTGCGCATTGGGAGGCAACATCCTTTATATCATCAACGATATTTTAGTGCCGGTCATATTCGCGCTCGCATTCTTGATGTTCATCTACGGCATCGCGAAAGCGTACATATTTTCCGGTGGTAGCGAGGAAGCGGTCAAAAAAGGTCACTCGCTTATCCTCTGGGGCATCATCGGATTCGTCGTGATGCTCTCGCTCTGGGGCTTGGTGAATGTCGTCGGGAACACTTTCGGTCTCACTGGAAGTGGCGCGCCTATGTTGCCGGTTTCGTATTAAAAATAATTATGTAATCAACTATTTATGGGTATTAACGCGACTTACATTCAGGGCTATGCCAACAGTATCACCGGCATTATCAACGACATTATCGTTCCGGTATTGATTTCTATCGCGTTTCTCGTTTTTATTTATGGCATTTATAAATATTTCATCGCCGGTGCATCTGATGAAAAAAAACGCAGTGAAGGGAAGACCTTTTCTCTCTACGGCATCATCGGTTTCGTTGTTCTTTTCGCGGTTTGGGGCATCGTGAATATTTTTGGAGATACACTCGGTCTCTACGGCTACAATGCGCCGGCATTCCCAACCATCGGCAACACGACAGGCACTCAATCGACCATTCCAGCTTCCGGTTCCGGCGCTTCCGCAAATCCTCTCGGCACCGGCACTCCAACCGCAGGCAACACATCGGGAATGACCGTGGCACAAAGCAGTAACTATTCGGCGCTACAACAACAACTCACTACGCTAAACGTTAATTGTCCGTACGGCACTGCTCAAGCGGCTACGGCCTCGTGCCAACAACAGATCGCTGCCTATCAGCAAAACGTAGATAATTACAATGCAATGTACCCAGCTTCTGGCAGTGGGAGTGTCGCCGGTGCCGTGGGTAGCACGTGCACCGATAGCAGTACTTGTTCCGGAACTCTCACGTGCCAAAATGGGAAATGCGCCGCTCTCGGCGGTATCTTGGGCAGTACCTGTGCTGATGTTAGCGATTGTTCAGGAAACCTAGTTTGTACGAATGGTCAGTGTACAAACCCTTCAAGCTCTAGTGGTACTACTAGCACAGGGCTTCCCAACGGTTCATCGTGCACCTTGGCTTCTCAGTGTTCAGGAGGATATTGTAATACCGATCCTGATTCTGGTTACAGCACTTGCGCTTCTAATTCCAGTAGCGCAACATCTGCCACGACCAACAATCAATCAGATGGAACAGTGTGCACTAGCGGTGCCCAATGCATTAGCGGATATTGTAGCCCAACTTCTTCTCAGTGCGCAGAACCTAACAGTACTCCAAATTCATGTGTTTGTGCTTCTGACGGTACGACTCTTTGCCCCGACGGTGTCGATCAAATCGGCTGTCCAACTCCCACTAACAGCAGTAGTTGTACCTGTTCCGATGGCACTTCTTGCCCCAATGGAACCCAGAGCAGTTGCTTAAGTGGCGGTGGCACTTTCTGATTCCACTTTTGCTATCCACAAATCTCTTAAAATCGCATTGACCCTCTCGCTAGAAAAGCTACAATTATTCTGTTATCAATCATTTATTCTATGAAAAAATCCATTGCCGTTGCTTCGCTTGCCGTACTTGCTTTGCCGTTCGTGTCATTCGCCGCGATTAACAATATCTCGGACGCCGGCTCGTTTATTATCAACACCATTAACAATGTTCTCGTTCCGGTCATCTTCGCGCTCGCGTTCATCGTCTTCCTTTGGGGCGCGTTCGACACTTTCATTCTAGGACAAGGTTCGGAAGAAACGAAGAAAAAGGGCAAAAGCTTGATGCTGTATGGTCTTATCGGTTTCTTCGTGATGGTTTCGATCTGGGGTCTTGTGAACCTCCTTACCGATACGGTTGGCTTCGGCAACAACAGCGGTCCTTCGGGCGGCACGCCGACATCGGGTATCCAAATCAAATCGGTAGTTAATTAAATGGTGTCCGTTCTTAATTCATTTGTCGGAAGGGTGGTCGTGCAGATTATTAATCCGATAATTCTGCTTCTTTCCGCGGCCGCGTTCGTCCTGTTTGTCTGGGGCGTATTCGAGTTTATCTATCACGCGGCGGACGCAACAAAGCGCGCGGAGAGTCGCAAAGCGATTTTTTGGGGTATCGTCGGTCTCGTGATTATCTTCGGCGCGTATGGCATCATCAATGTCGCGCTCGGCACCTTCGGCATCGCGCAGATAACAAAATAGTTCGCTTTGTTTATTCGTCCACCGAATCTTCTTCAGCCAAGTCCTTTTCCTCGGCGGACATGAGCGTGTCCAGCTCGTCGCCGGTTTCTTTCTCTATCTGATCCAATTCGGTGCAGGTTCTATCAATGGCGTTTATTGACTCGTCCACCTCCTTCTCAATCGCGTCCATGTGCGCCCGCGACTCTTTGTTCGTTTCGTCTATTTCTTTGACGACTTCTTTTGCTTCATCCAGCAGGGCATCTGATTCATTAGCGGTGTTTTGGTTGGTGTCCATAAGTTACTTTTTGTTTTTTATTTTCTTGAAGAACGCATCGACATTCGCTTCCAAGGCATATTTATTCATAAGTACTTTTCTAGCTTTATAATATTTCTCGAGAATGTTTTTGAATTCCGCGCTTTTCACTTCTGAGAATATGTATAATCGCGTCGTCTGCATGAAGTCCTTTACATCCTTGATGTATCCAACGGCTTTCGGCGTCAGATAAGCATTCCATTCGTCGAGAAGATATTTTGCTTCAAATGTTTCTTCTCCTTCTTTTGCCTGTTCTGTTTCATTTCCAGCTTCCTCGCTTTCTTCCGTCTGACTTTCTGGGCGTTCTCTTCTGGTGTGCGTTTTCATTTCTTCTTCGCCCTTGAATGTTTCGCCGCGTGTTCTCGTCTCCACTCCCATTTCAATTGGCCGCCCCTCCTTCACACGTACGAACTTCTCCCGTTTGTCCCGATAGGGATTTGCTTTTCTATCACCCTTTGCGATTTTCTCATTTATTTTTGTCTTCTGCCATTCCAACGCCTCCATTTCTTTCCGCATGCCATCTCGACCCCCTGCAATGATTTCTTCAAATGTTTTCACTGCCTCATCTTTCTTTATTTTCCTTTCCGACATTCCAGCTTTTCGATACGCTTCTTCGAGTTTTCTTTTCTTTTCCTCCAAAGTAGCCAGATGTTCCCCCAATCGATTATGCTTCGCTTTCGTTCCAGCAATAGCCGCATCCATTTCATTTTTACAGGTTTGCAGACGCTCTAATTTTTCTTCCATTGGCTTCAGTTTCTCATCATAGCGGCCGATGAACTTGTCCGCGATTTTGTCCCGCTCGTTGGTATAAATTTTCACTTTATTTTCCCTTGATTCAAACTTTGACTGATACTTGTCTTTTTTGTTCAACAACTTCTCTTGCTGTCTTTCTATATCTTTCAACTTTAATGAAATCGAGGCAGCCCCGGGTGTATGTTCCATCTTCAAACTTTCCATCACGGACGCAATTTCTTTTTTGATTCTTCCAATGCATTGTTTTGCAAATCAATACCGTCCATTTTATCTTTCCAAGCGGCAGCCTTCTTTTCATGCCGGTCTGCCCAAGAGCGGTTGTAAGCTAGCGCCATTTTATCGATGACGGTCTCTCCAAGAGTTTGCTCATAGCTCCTTTCTGGAGTCGGTTTCACTTGCTTTTTTACTTCATGCGATTCCGTTTTGGGCGACCTTTGTGGAGATTCGGGAGATGCCATAAATTTATTATAAATTAATTATCGGAAAGTATACCATACCTTTGCAAGTGCTGGGGAGAGGACTCGAACCTCCAATGGATTGCTCCGTTAGCTCCTAAGGCTAATGCGTCTACCAATTTCGCCACCCCAG
>Ga0181520_10013046_pt1 | contig 10562 bp, 11 predicted proteins | sample PEATcosm2014_Bin_29_FD_132451 | JGI IMG/M metagenome (GOLD analysis project Ga0181520, IMG submission 132451) | Peatland microbial communities from MTU Mesocosm Facility, Houghton, MI, USA - PEATcosm2014_Bin02_30_metaG | ecosystem: Environmental > Terrestrial > Soil > Wetlands > Peat | place...
CAAAGGCGGTGTGAATGACCGCGTCTGCGCTGGCCGCTCCAGCGCGCAGGCTCTCCAGGTCTTCGAGATCACCGCGATGTACCTGGGCGCCAGCGGCAGCAAGTGACTTGGCGCCTGCGTCGCTGCGAGCAAGGCCCAGCACCTGATGGCCTGCGTCGATCAACTCCCGGACGATGGCCGAACCAATGAAACCTGTTGCACCTGTGACGAATACACGCATATGTTGACTCCTATTCTTGGATGTTCGACCGTTCACCAATACGATCACTGCTCAGTCCGTGCGATTGGAACGTTCGACATCGTGTCTGGTATTGCGTCGAGGTCAGCAAGCACCTCAGCGGGAATCTGCAGCGTCGCCGCCTTAAGATTCTCGCGAAGATGCGTGAGGGAAGATGTTCCGGGAATCACCAGGATGTTTGGCGAGCGCCGGAGGAGCCACGCAAGTGCAACCTGCATGGGCGTGGCATCGAGGCGCAGAGCCACTTCAGACAACGTATCCGACTGCAACGGAGTAAAACCCCCAAGCGGGAAGAACGGAACGTAGGCGATGACTTCGAGAGCAAGGTCCGCAATAAGCGCATCGTCGGCCCGATGTGCCAGATTGTATTGATTCTGGACGCAAACGATGGGGACGATCTGGCGCGCTTCCGCGATCTGTGCCGGCGTGACGTTGCTCAGCCCGATATGACGTATCAAGCCCTTCTGCTGAAGCTCGGCGAGGACAGTGAGCGAAGCTTCGAGCGAGCCTTCCGCCGGTTGATGAACGTTCAACATGCTGCGCAGGTTGACCACGTCCAGCACATCCCTGCCTAGATTGCGGAGATTATCATGCACCGCCCCAGTCAGCTCTTCGCGTGAAAAAGCCGGAATCCACGACCCATCTTCGCCTCGCCGGGCGCTGACCTTGGTCACGATTACCAAATCGTCGGGATAAGGGGAGAGCGCCTTACGTATGATCTGATTAGTGACGTGAGGGCCATAGAAATCGGCGGTGTCGATATGGTTCACTCCGCTCGCCACGACCTCGCGCAAAAGAGCGATCGCCCCATCGACATCCCGAGGGGGGCCCCACACCAACTTGTTGCCATCTCTCCCTGCAAGTTGCATGGCTCCGTAGCCCATGCGATTCACCGTGACTGAACTGCCGGGCAGGGTGAAGCTGCCGGCTTGACTTAGTTCCTGGAGCATTCCACTCCTCCGTGATTCAAAGTTGACCTCTCCATTTGGAATCGGCATTGACGAACCACTGCTGCTTCGCATAAAACGGGGACAGTCTCCCAATCAATAGATAACCGGAGACTGTCTCCGGTTGCAAGCAATTTCTTAGATGACCAAGAAAGATTCACAATCCGCCCAACGAAAGCCACGCCTGGATGCCCAGCGCAACCGCGAGCGCATTCTGGAAGTGGCAAAGGAGGCGTTTACTCGCTTTGGCGCGGATGCCAGCCTGGACGATATCGCCAAACAGGCGAGTGTGGGAGCCGGCACTCTGTACCGTCACTTTCCCACCCGAGATGCCCTGATCGAAGCGGTCTATCGGAGCGAAGTGGAAAAGCTGGCCGCGGCGGAACGCAAGTTCACGGAAACAATGCCCCCGGTTGACGCACTGCGAAAATGGATGCTGCTGTTCGTCGACCACATCGCGGCAAAGCAGATCATTGCTCCCGCACTGAATAGTGTCGTCGGAGGCCCCTCAAAGCTGTTTGAGGGTTCTCGCGGGTTGGTCCATGGAGCCATCGACGCGCTGGTGAAACGCGCAATCAAGAGCGGCGAAATCCGCAGTGATCTCGAACCCTTCGACCTGCTTCGCGCGCTGATCGGTGTCTCCCATATAGCGTCCGGTCCGGGCTGGCAGCAAAGCGCCAGGAGGCTAGTGGACATCCTCATCACAGGCTCACGCCCAGTCAAATAGTAATTCGACGGAGACAAGAGTAACTCTCGTCAGAGAAGACTCCCTAATGTGCTTGCTCTGCCGCTGCAATTCAGGCAAATCGAATCCGGAACCTCCTGAGTCCTGGTCTGCCACATTGACCTATGACATCACTTTGGGGTATACGTCATAATCATGACGATGTGTCGCCAGACCGGTCGAATGATGTGCTGCCCTTGTTGTTGCGGCATGAAACCATCTGGCGCACGGGAGATCGTGGTATAGCAGTTATTTAACCAGGATCTAATTTTTCCGACCCACCCGCCAGAAGTTTTCAGGCAGGTGGTTTTTTTCGTTTTGGTGAAAAACAATGGCGGAGCAGAAGGAAACGAAAGTACAACGGGTAGAGCGTCTGAAGCGCGAGAAGAATCCTTGGGAATGCCTTCATGAGATTCGAGAGTTCGCACGCAGTGGACACGAGAGCATTCCTGCAGAGTGGCTCGGAACCTACTTCCGGTTCTGGGGCGTGTACACGCAAGGTGATGGCGCCGGGGTGACGGGCGGCAAAGGCGGCGAGGGAAACTCGGTGCCGTACTTCATGGTGCGCATCCGAATTCCAAATGGGCTCTTGCTTAGTCACCAAGTTCGAACGATTGCTGACGCTGCGGTGAAGTATGCACGCGGATTGGTCGATATTACAGTTCGCCAGAACATTCAGTTGCACTGGGTGCGCATTGAGAATTTGCCAGATCTACTGGAACAGTTATGGCGCGCGGGACTGACGACCATGGGTTCCTGCGGCGATGATACGCGCAACATTACAGGATGCCCGTTGGCGGGAGTTGCTGCGGAAGAGGTATTTAATCCGTCTCCCCTGGCGCTAGAACTGAACCGGTACTTTGTCGGAAATCCCGAGTTCTACAACCTTCCGAGGAAGTTCAAAATTTCACTCACAGGCTGCGATTCATGGTGCTCTTATCCGGAGATCAATGATGTCGGCCTGACGGGAGTGATTCGCAAGCGCTATGGTCACGATGAACGCGGATTTTCTTTGCGGGTCGGCGGCGGACTTTCGACTCAGCCGCATCTAGCCCTGCGGCTCAACGCGTTCGTAGGTTGGAATCAGGTTGTGCCGGTGGTGAAGGGTGTAGCGGAACTCTTTCGCGATGCTGATGTTCTGAGGCAGAGCCGCGAACAGGCACGGCTGAAGTTCCTCTTCCTCAGGCAGGGTTGGAACGCGGAGACATTCCTTTCCGAACTGCATCGGCGGCTGGGATTTCAGCTTGACCCCGCGGAGGAAGAGAAACTGCCAGGCGATCTTCATCGCGATCATGTTGGCATCCATGCTCAGAAGCAACCGGGATACTTCTACGCAGGCGTGTCAGTGCTGCGCGGCAGACTGAATGCCGTCCAGTTGCGCGGAGTCGCCGATCTCGCAGACCGGTTCGCCGGTGGCGAGGTGCGCACCACTGCCATGCAGAACCTGCTGATCGTGAACGTGCGTGAACAGAACGCCGCCGCTCTGCAGCGTGAATTGGAAGACCTTGGACTGCCGGTAGAAGCCTCGCCCTTCTGGCGCGGTACTGTGGCGTGCACCGGAACCGAGTTCTGCAAACTCGCCATTACTGAAACCAAGAGCTTCGCACGATGGGTAGTGGAAGAACTTGAGGGACGCGTTCCTGGATTCGATCAGCAACTCAAGCTAAATATCACTGGATGTCCAAACAGCTGCGGTCAACACTGGATTGCCGACCTTGGACTGGAAGGCAAGAAAATCAAAGTCAATGGAAAGTTTGCAGACGCCTACTACTTCTGTGTCGGCGGCTCGGTAGGACGCGTGCAAGCCGTAGCAAGACCGGTGGGCTACCGGTGCCTGGCTTCAGAGGTTCCCGAATCCATTGCGCGTCTGCTTGCCCGCTACACCGAGCTGCGGACGAGCGACGAGAACCTGCAACAGTTTTTTGCCCGCAAGTCGAATGATGAACTGCGAGGGTTCTTGGCTGGCGGCGAGACCGAGGTCGCACAGCGCGACATTCCAGCAGCCCCAGCGCCGCACGGAGTGGAGGGCTAGATGGCCGATCTGTTTCCACTCTTCCTAAAGCTCGAAGGCCGAAAATGCGTGATGGTAGGTGCGGGAAACATTGCGCGGCAGAAACTGGCGGGTCTCCTGGACTCTGGCGCGGGCGTGCATGTCGTCGCTCCCGTTGCGGCGGAGGAGATTGAGAGGCTTGCGAGCGAGAAACGCCTGAATTGGACGCGAGCAGAGTTCGCGCCTGCTCATCTTGACGGAGCAGTGCTGGTGATTGCCGCGACTGGGGACATTGCGGTGAACGAAAGAGTATACCGCGCTGCTCGTGAGCGCGGCGTACTTTGCAACTCGGTGGACGAACCGGCACGCTGCGATTTCTATTATCCGGCGGTCGTGCGGCGGGGCGATCTGCAAATTGCAATCTCCACGGCCGGCAAGAGTCCCGCACTGGCACAACGCATTCGCCGCGAACTGGGGGCGCAGTTCGATTCGAGCTATATTGCCTGGCTGAACTGGCTTGGCTCGGTCCGAGAACTCCTTTTTCGTCGTCATGTGGAACCGGAACTGCGCAGGCAGACCTTGCACCGTATAGCTGGAAGATCTGTATTCGAGGGCTTTCGGAGGTCGCGAGAGAAGCATGGAGGTCACCGTGGGTAAGGTTTATCTTGTCGGCGCCGGTCCGGGAGATCCTGAGTTGTTGACATTGCGCGCAGCTCGTCTGCTACAGCAAGCGGACGTCGTGCTGCATGATGCTCTCGTCAGCCCGGAAGTGCTTGCTCTCATCGTGCGCGCAAAGGTCATCGACGTTGGAAAACGGTGTGGCACCAAGCTCTTAACGCAGCAGGAAATCAACTCACTGCTGATCGCTTACGCTGCGCAGCATAACGTCGTAGTCCGACTCAAGGGCGGCGATCCTACGATCTTTGGCCGGGCGGCAGAGGAGATTGAATCGCTCGTCGAAGCAGGAATTGCATACGAAATCGTCCCCGGCATTTCTTCGGCGCTGGCGGCTGCCGCAGCCGCTGGAATCTCCCTAACCAATCGGCGATTCGCCTCAAGCATTGTGTTCACCACGGCTCATCGCGGAGTTGATTCCGAGGCAACTGCGTGGGACCGGCTAGTGAGTTCGCATTCGACACTTGCCATCTACATGCCCGGAAACAGTTATCGCGGCCTCGCCCGGCAATTGCGTGATGCCGGTCTCAGCCCTCCAACCCCTTGTGCGGTCGTATCCCATGCTGGCCGTCCTACCCAGCAGGTGTGCTGGTGTGACCTCTCTTCATTGGAGCAGGCGGAACCACTTGCTGCCCCAACGTTGTTGATCGTTGGGGAGTGCGCAAACCCAATGCACATCGCGGAGAGTTGCATGTCCGACCAATCTCATGTTGATCAACCGAAAACTGAAACCCTAGCGCGGCAGGTGTGAGCGCAAATTCAGGAGTCCAGCATGTCTGAAGAGAAACTTGCAACCGCGGCAACCCGATTGGGCCTTTCACTCGACGTATGGGCGGTCATCACCTCGTTCCTGCTGGCGCTGCTAGTGCGCGTGGGAATACTGAAGCACATTCCCTGGTAATAACTGAGTCGCCGCAACGGTTGAATCAAGAGGAGAAAAGAAGATGGCCACATCCGTAGCGCTGCCGAACCAAGAGGCGCATAATCCACTCGCGAATGTCATTCGCTTTATCCCCGGCGTGCTGCTGCTGGCGGCGATCGGCTTTGCAGGAAAAGTACTGGAGCAGTCGATTAACGGCTATGCGAAGGCACATCACCTCGTGATTCCAAACATCGAGTATGTTCTTTGGGCGATCGCGATCGGCCTGCTGATTTCAAACACGCTGACGATTCCGAAGGTCTTTCTACCTGGCATAGCCACGTACGAGTTCTGGCTGAAGGCTGGCATTGTGCTGCTTGGCGCACGCTTCGTGGTTGGTGACGTGCTGAAGCTAGGGGGTATCAGCATCGGACTTGTGGTCCTTGAAATCTCGGGTTCGCTGATTCTGATGACACTGCTTGGTCGGCTCTTTAAACTGAGACCAAAGCTCACCACGTTACTCGCAGTTGGCTCGGCGGTCTGCGGAGTCTCTGCGATCATTGCCGCTAAGGGTGCGATTGATGCGGACGATGAAGACTCCTCATTTGCCATTGCCGCGATCCTTGCCCTGGGAGCGATCGCGCTTGTCACTTTTCCCCTGATTGGCCACGCACTGCACTTGAGCGACAACGCTTATGGCTTGTGGTCTGGCCTTGCAGTGGATAACACTGCAGAAGCAACAGCAGCCGGTGCGTTGTTCTCTGACGCAGCAGGCAAGGTGGCAGTGCTCACCAAGACCACACGCAATGCGACTATCGGGTTCGTCGTGCTCGGCTATGCAATCTACTGGGCTAGCCGCGGACAGGCGGAAAAGGTGAAAAACAAGGGCGCATTCCTGTGGAATAAGTTTCCGAAGTTTGTGCTTGGATTCCTCGTTATCTCGCTGCTCGTCTCAGTTCACGTCTTCAACAGGGAGCAGGTCGGTGCCCTTGCAAATCTCTCCCGCTGGGCATTTCTGTTGACGTTTGCAGGCGTTGGGTTGCGCACGAACTTCCGCGAAATGTCGAAACAGGGACTGCATCCATTTATCGTGGGAGCACTGGGAGAGGTGTTGATCGCCGGGCTTACACTTGGGCTCGTCGTGGCGGCGAATGCTATTTGGAAGATCTAGGCCAATAACCTTAACAGCGGCACAAATGAAACGCCCAGACTGCGTGTTCGCAAGATTTTTACTTTTGTGCGATGGAGAACTCTGCTATAGTTTTTCTATGTTTCTGCTGACCCACATGATCGAGACGCCGTTCAACAACGCCTGTTGTTGTATGTGTACGTGCCGTTTTGTGGGTTCTGTGGAAAGTGAGGCAATACCTATCTAGGCTAATTGACTCCGTTTATTTTCCTCAGCCCACGATTTCAATCGTGGGCTTTTTGTTTTTTGACGTCCTCCACCAGAAATCTTTCGAATGAAAAGGAACTGCACTTATGAGCGCAATCGGCACACCCAAAAGCAAACGGCACCTGATTTTAGGCGTTACTGCCGCCGTTGTTGTGGTTGTCGCGGCCACTGGAGTATTCGCCTTTAAATCGAAACTCTTCCCTCCGAAGACGATTGCAACTCTGCGCGTTGGCTATCTACCCGTCACTGGGCACGCCAAGTTCTTTGTCGCGCAAGAAGAGGGATTCTTCAAGGACGAGGGGTTGAACGTACAACTCACCGAGTTCGCAAATTCAGCTGACGGTCTGGCTGCATTGCGTGCCGACAAACTCGACCTTGGAGCGTTCGGCACAACCGCACCTCTGGTGCACATCGCAAAAGGTGCAGACATCTCAATTATTGGCGGCGTGATGGGTGAAGACGCGGCGATCATCGTCAAGCCGGAAAACGAGAGTGTTATCAAGAGCATTCCCGACCTGAAAGGCAAGAAGGTTGCGACCGTGCGGCTGGCGACAGGCGACGCAGTACTGCGCGGAGCGTTGAACGACGCTGGAATCAATTGGAAAACGGATCTGCAGATCTTTGAACTAAAGAACCCCCCGGCTGTGCTGGAGGCCGTGAAGTCGGGGCAAGTGGATGCTGGTGTTGTCTGGGGACCGCACGACCTTCGCGCTGAGGAACAAGGACTCAAGGTGGTGATTCGCAGTGGCTCTCTGCAGCCTGGGCACCCCTGCTGCAGACTTACGGTGCACACGCAGGATGCGCAAGCTCGCCGCGTGGTGTGGCAGCACTTCCTTCGTGCTATTTTGCGCGCCGAAAAGTTTACTGCGGAGAACCACGTAAAAACAGTGGACGACATCGCAAAGTACCTGAAGTTGGATCGTAGCCTCGTCGAACGTGCCTATTACAGCGGACATGTCGACCAGTCCTCTGACCCGAACCTCGCCGGTGTTCAGAAGTTCTGGAACACGATGGTCAGGAGCGAGTTCGTGGAATCCAAGCAGGACATCACGCCGCACGTTGAGACCGCCATATACAAACAGGCACTCGACGAACTTGCGCAGCAGAACCCGACTGACCCCTTCTGGCAAGAGCGCGAACAAGTCTTCGCCAAGCGTGACAAATAGTGGACAGCTTATAGCACGGGGAGGATATGCAATGAGTGCAGCACCTGCTTTACAGCCCGGCTCACGCCGAAGCACATTAGGGATTGATGTGCGCGCGCTGCAATTTGCCTATGAGGGCACACCCGTTCTGTCCGATATCGATCTGCACATTGCAGAAGGTGAGTTTCTCTGCGTGCTGGGACCTAGTGGATGCGGCAAGACCACGCTGCTACGTCTCCTTGCTGGACTCGATCTGCCGGTTGCTGGAACGATCAGCTACAACGGTGCATCGATTCAGGGGCCATCTCTAGAGCGCGGAGTTGTCTTCCAGAACTACTCGCTTTTCCCTTGGCTCACGCTGTCGGAAAACATCGAACTGGCACTTTCCAAGTCGCACCCGCAGCACGATGTGAGTTGGCGACAAGCCCACGCGCAAGACTACCTTACGCGCGTTGGCCTGGGGGATTCATCTGAACAATATCCCTCCCTTCTTTCCGGAGGAATGCAGCAGCGCGGCGCCATTGCCCGCGCACTGGCATTGGGGTCGCCAGTCCTGCTGATGGACGAACCATTCGGTGCGCTAGATCCCATCAATCGCGCCAAGCTGCAGGATCTACTTCTCGAACTCTGGGCGAGTCCAAGAAAGACGGTTGTCTTCATAACGCATGACGTGGAGGAGGCACTCTATCTCGCCGATCGCGTCGTCGTCCTAGGCTCTTCACCGGGACGGATTATTCAGGAGATCGCGGTTCCGTTCGAGCGTCCGCGATCGCGGAAGCTCTTCAGCTTCCGTGAGTTCATTAATCTCTCCGGACATATTAATGAGCTTTTCCGCGAAGATGTCCTGCAACGCATCGCTGCCGATTCGCAATCGGCACTTGTAAGGAGCTAGTGCGGATGGCCAGCTTTGGAAATCAATCAAATCCCGCAGTTGTATCCACGTTCAGCGCTGCCTCGCAGCTGCCTGTTCCAGACGTCGGTATCGCCATTGCACCCAGCGTCTATTGGCCGAAAGCCTTGCGCTTGCAAGGCAAAGAAGGCGTGCTCTTCATTGCGGGAGTCATCCTGCTCTGGCAGTTGATCAGTAGCTTCAGTCACTTTTCCGGCAAGTATCTCTTTCCGAGCCCTCTGCTGACTGCGCAGACACTTTGGGTGTCTCTGCCTGAACTGCTGATTGGCACGGTGTACTCGTTTCTGATTCTGCTGCCGAGCCTCGCGTTTGCGATCTCCCTGGGTGTTGTCTGGGGACTGATCGTGGGCACCACGCCAGCGCTGAACCGCATGTTCTCGCCCTTTGCGCGCTTTGCCTCACCTGTGCCGCCCACCATCTACATTCCTTATGCCATTGCTCTGCTGCCCACCTTCCATACCGCTGCAGGGTTTGTTGTCTTCATCGGAGTCTTCTGGCCTGTGTTTCTGAACACAGCCAATGGCGCGGGAGCACTGCCGCAACACTACCGTGATAATGCGCGAGTCCTCGGGCTCGCAAAGGTCGAGTACCTGAGACGGGTGGTGTTTCCTGCAACGCTGCCGCAGATCTTTTCCGGCATCAACGTTGGTCTGGTCTTCGCTTTCATCATGCTGACGGTTGCAGAACTCTTCGGCGCCAGCAAGGGGCTTGGGCGGTTTGTGCAGCTATACGCGGATTACGCGGATTATCCGCGCATGGTAGCCGGAATTCTCTACACCGGCGTGGTGGTCTGGATTTCTATGGAAGTGCTGGAGCGCATTAAGAAGCGTTCCTTATTTTGGCTGAGGTAATGGAGGTAACAATGCCAGAGAACGAGAATGAACTTTTTCAAGCGCTCTCAGATGCCGTGGTGGGAATGGACGAAGACCGCGCCCGCGAGCTTTCCAGTGAGGCTGTTGAGCGCAATATCGACGCCTACACGGCAATCGAACGCGGACTTGTGGATGGGATGGGCCGCGCTGGAGAACTTTTCGAGAGCGAGGAGTACTTCATTCCCGAGCTACTCCTCTGCTCGGATGCGATGTATGCCGGGCTTGATATCCTGCGTCCGCATTTGAAGGTCGAAGATGCCAACCAGCGCCGCTTCAAGGTCGTGATTGGAGTGGTCGAAGGCGACACCCACGATATCGGGAAGAACTTGGTCAGGATCATGCTTGAGGCCTCCGGCTTCGACGTGATCGACCTCGGACGCGACATTCCCGCGCAACGCTTTGTGGATACTGCGGTCTCAGAGAATGCGGACGTGATCGCGCTGTCTACGCTGATGACCACAACCATGGATGCGATGGCTGAGGTTGTCGAAAAGCTGCAGACTTCCAATCTTCGCGAACGCTTCAAGGTCATTCTCGGCGGAGGTCCGATCTCGCCCGCCTTCGCCACGCGCATCCACGCGGACGGATACGCGAATTCCGCTCCAAATGCAGTCAAGCTGGTAAAGCAACTTGCCGGAGTACCCGCCTAATGGGTCGAGACTCCATGACTCCCGTGCAACGCTTCGCCGCTTATGGACGCGGCGAAGCCGTCGATCGATTGCCTTGTGTGCCCATCGTCGGTAACACGGCTGCGCGTATCGTCGGTGCCAAGGTCTCTGATTTCCGCGGCAACGGAAAGCTTATCG
>Ga0181520_10013047_pt1 | contig 10561 bp, 13 predicted proteins | sample PEATcosm2014_Bin_29_FD_132451 | JGI IMG/M metagenome (GOLD analysis project Ga0181520, IMG submission 132451) | Peatland microbial communities from MTU Mesocosm Facility, Houghton, MI, USA - PEATcosm2014_Bin02_30_metaG | ecosystem: Environmental > Terrestrial > Soil > Wetlands > Peat | place...
GTCGACGACATCGAAGTCAACCAGTCCGAGGGTACCGATACCGGCCGCGGCCAGGTAGAGCGCGAGAGGCGAGCCGAGTCCGCCGGTGCCGACGCAGAGGACTTTGGCGGCCTTGAGCTTCTGCTGGCCCTCCATGCCCACTTCTGGCAGGATGAGGTGGCGCGAGTAGCGGGCGATCTCGTCATTCGAGAGCTGCGGCAGGGTTATGGGTTCGATTGTGGCGGCCATTGGTCTTCCCTAAGGATGCGGCTTCGAGGTTGCCGGACGCAAGGGGGACTGGTTTGGTTTTTGCGCGAAGCGCGTCCGCCCGTGCGGCCAGCACCCGCCGGCGATGGAGGGGATGATGGAGAGCGTGTCGGAGTTCTGGACGGCTGTCTCCTCGCGCTGGGGCAGATAGCGGACGTCTTCGTCGTTGAGATAGAGATTGACGAAAGAGCGCAGCTTGCCGTCGGGCGTATAGAGGTGCTTCTTGAATTCGGGATATCGGGCGAGGAGCGCGGCGACGGCTTCTGTGACGGTGTTGGCGTCCACGAAGATGGCGGATTGGTTGGCGGTGTAGACACGCAGAGGCGTGGGAATTTCGATGGTCATGGCTTTTCGGTCCTCAGGGAGGCTGCGGAAGGTCCGTCTAATGGGGACGAGGCGGCGCTATCGGCACGACGAGCGTCGTGCCATGGTACAGAGTCCTGTACAGGGCGCGTAGTGCAGGGTGGCTGGGGATGCAGGAGCCATAGGCCTCCTCTATTGTGCAGCAAAAGGTCAGGCTATGTCTTGCCCTGAACGGTCTGGCCGCGCCTCCGGCTCGAGGCCAGGGTCGAGCTGGCCCGTGACTTCGATGGTCTCGTTCCGGAAGGCCTTGTCGTCTTCGGTGGTGCCGGTGAGCAGAAACGAATTCGTCTGCCGGGCCGCGCCATTTTCGACGGCGGTGATGACGTAGCTGCAGCCGATCCAGTGGGCTTCGGCGAAGTCGGTGGGCGACCACTGCGCGGGGTGGTCGGGATGCGAGTGGTAGAAGCCGACGATGTCGAGGCCGCGCTCACGGCCGGTGCGCTGAATCTTCACCAGTTCCTGCGGCGCAATATGGTAGCGGTTGTGGGCGGAATCGATGCGGGTATTGCCGGCGCGGACGGCGTCTTCGACCTCGTTGACGGAGTTGCCGTCATCGGAGATGAAGCGGCCGAGGAGCACTCCGCAGCACTCGTGCGGGTAGGTCTGTTCGCCATGCTCGCGAAGCGCGTCGTAAACCTGCTGGCTCAGGCGGAGCAATGCTTACTCCTCCCAGAACCGTTCGCTGAGGTATTTGTCCGCCGCGTCGCACAAAACTGTAACTATGACTGCTTCTTTTCCGAGGGCGGCCTGCTCTTCGCCGATGCGCAGCGATGCGGCTACGGCTGCGGCGGCGGAGATGCCGACCAGCAGTCCCTCCGTGCGGGCGAGGCGCTTGGCCATCGCATAGGCAGCCTCGGTTTCAACTTCGACGTTGCGGTCCGCGAGGCTGGGGTCGTAAATCGCTGGAATGATCGCCGTCGCCATGTGCTTCAGTCCTTCAAGGCCGTGGAAGGGCGAATCGGGCTGCATGGAGATGCACTCGATCTTTGGGTTCACTTCCTTCAGCCGCCGCGTGACGCCCATGAATGTACCGGTGGTGCCGAGTCCGGTGATGAAGTGAGTGACGCGGCCGCCGGTCTGTTCCAGAATCTCGTTCGCCGTGCCGCAGTAGTGGGCCCGCCAGTTTGCGTCGTTGCTGTATTGGTCGGCGTAATAATACTGTGGATCGGCTGCCAGTTCGCGCGCTTTGCGGATGGCTCCATCGGAGCCTTCGGAGGGGTCGGTCCAGACGACCTCAGCGCCGTAGGCGTGCAGGATGCGCTTGCGTTCAGGGGAAACGTTGGATGGCATGCAGAGCGTAACCGGAAAGTCGAGAGCCGCGCCGAGCATGGCGTAGGCAATGCCGGTGTTGCCGCTGGTGGCGTCGAGCAGGCGCATTCCGGGGCAGAGCCGCTCGTTGCGCAGAGCTTCGAGGACAATCGCTGCGGCGGCACGATCTTTCACGGAGCCGCCGGGATTGTGCCACTCTGCTTTGCCCAGGATCTGTACACCAGGCTGGCCGGCTGCGATGCGTTCGAGACGCACGAGAGGAGTATTGCCGATGCGGGCAAGAAGCGGAGTGCCGAGCGTCAAACCAGGCTGACGGGTTTTGGTTGCGGCCAGTGTCGCCATCGATTTAAACCAATGCCGTTGTGGGGACGGACACTCAATTGCAGCGCGTGCGTGCATGTGCGACCCTGAACAGGGAGGGCCACAGCTACTCTTTAGTGTAGCGGCTGGCCTGTTTCTCGGGGAGACCGCCATGCTCAAGAAGCCGCGACCGCGCACCTGGGACTACGTTCTCAGCGAACTGCGCCGCCGTCAGTTCGATGTTCAGGATGTCGCCGGGGCCGCAGGGCAGGCGCGCGTCTCAAAGGGCGGCTGCGCGATTGTGCTGGAAAAGGCGCAAAACGAGGCGGCCTTGCGGATGGTGGTGCGTCCGGGGCTGGTGATTAACGGGGAGATCGCGGACCTGGTGGATCGCGGCTTCCAGAAGTTTTTCCGCACCAGCAAGGCTGAATTTCCCGCGACTGCGGATCGCCTGCAGACACTGCATCGCTTTGTCGAGGAGCTGAAGGAAGTCACCAGGTCTGTGACCCTTTATAACGAGGCGCTTGGTACGGTAAGCGACGCCTACCTTTATGACCGGGTGAAAGGGCGCGATCTGCCGGAGAGCGAGCGGCCTGTACCGGCCTGGGTTCGGCCCCAGAGAACCTGAACCTGAAAAGAAATCGGAACGCGTGCGCCTCGGGAAGCGTCTATGCAAGCATGCGATTTCGTCTGCACTGCCTGCCGTTTCTCGGTTTTGGATTGCTGGGCGCGAGCTGGACGCTCGTGTTGATGGGCGCGCCGCAAACCGCAAATAATCGCAAGTTGCCCACGCCGCCGGCCCACTACGGGGAACAGGGCGCAATCCCCATGCCCGCGGATCGCGCCGACGATTCCTATGCGATCTACTCGCGCCTGATGCCGGGCGATGTGTTCGCGAGTATGTCTCCGGAGCAGAACGAGCAGTGGGCGATTGCCGCCATCACGATCAACGAGACGGACCGCAATCCTGCTGTCCCGCCTCAGGGCCAGCTGAAACCGCCCCCGGAGAATCCGCGCGGCTTTCAGGAAGCCGTGCAGGATTACACGACGAACCGCGATATGCGCGTGCAGCTGGCCAGGGATTCATTTCAGATCAGTCATGCGTTTTCTCTGTTGCGCCCTGACGACGTGGCCGCGCTGCGCGCCTCAAAGACGGCGGCTGAGGTCAGCTCGGAAACGCAGGCGCAGTGGGCGGGCTATCCCGGTGTGACCTATTTCAGCGAGGTGTATTTCGACAGCAAGCACCAGGCGGCGCTGGTTTACATGAACGACTGGTGCGCCCATCTGTGCGCCTCGGGGAGCTGGGTGTATCTCGAGAAGCACGGCGGACAGTGGGTGCGGCGCTCGGGCGTGACGACGCCGGGTGCGTAGCCTCGGTCATTTCGCTTTGGCGCGCTCGCGCTGCAGCTCGCGCCAGATTTCGCTTTTCGAAACACCGCGCTCGCGGGCAATACGCTTCAGCGCGTCTTTCTCCGCCAGTCCTTCAGACTTCTCCAGATCTGCCAGCCGCTCCAGCAGACTTGTGCCGGCCGCATTCCCGGCAGTGACCGCATGTGCATCGATCAGCAGCACCATCTCACCGCGGATGCTGTCTCGCGCGGCCAGCCGATCGCGAACATTCCGCACCGTCCCGCGCAGAAATTCTTCGTGCATCTTGGTCAGCTCGCGGGCCAGGACGACGCGGCAATCGGGCCCCCAGACCGCTTCAATGCCGGCGAGGGTTTCGACGATCCGGTGCGGCGTCTCATAGAAAACCAGGGTTGCCGGCCGCGACAATCCAGCCGCCAGCTCTTCGAGCGCGGTGCGGCGCGCTCCGGCTTTCGGAGGCAGAAATCCGACGAAAGAAAACTGCTCGGTGTTGAGTCCTGACGCTACAAGTGCGCTGAGAACTGCGCTTGGGCCGGGGATAGGGTAAACCGGAATCCCCTCGGCGATAGCGGCGGCGGCGAGCAACATACCTGGATCGGAGATTCCCGGAGTTCCCGCATCCGAGACCACGGCGACGCGCGCGCCGTTTTTCAGCTCCTCGACGAGTTGGCGGCTGCGCTCCGCTTCATTGTGCTCGTGGCTGCTGATGGTCGGAGTTGTGATCTGATAGCGGTCGAGCAGCTTGCGGGTCTGGCGCGTGTCCTCGCAGGCGATGCGATCGGCGGAGCGCAGAACGCGCAGCGCGCGCAGCGTGATGTCTTCAAGGTTGCCAATGGGAGTTGCGACGAGGTACAGGCCCGGAGCCAGGGACTCGTCAGTCGCGGTCATTGTCGGTGCGTTCGAGGCGGCGGTACTCGGCCAGCAGGCCCATGCTGCTGCTCAGATTCTGCCAGGTGACGATGCCGACGATGCGGCCGCTTTCGGCCACGGGAATGAGGGAGAGCCGGCCGCTGCCGATGCGGCGAATGAGCGCGCCCAGTGAATCGTCGGGCTGCGCAACCTGGAAAGCGCGCGACATGATGGCTTGAATGTAGCCGTTGCCGCCGTGGCGTAGCGCCTGGATGATGCCCTGCCGCGAGACGACGCCGACCAGAGCTGCGCCACGCACGACGGGGAAATCGTCCTGGAGGCTGTGGATGGCTTTGTAGAGCGCGTCCGAAAGCGTATCCGAGGGCGAGAGGGTGTCAAAGTCGACGAGCATGACGTCGCGCATTCGCACCGTTTCGACGACGGATTGAAAGAGGACGCCCTGGTCTTCAAGCTGCGCCCCGATGAAGACGAAGAATCCACCCATGATGAGCCATGGGCTGATGGTGGCAGCGAGGTGAGTGTTAGGAATGGCCAGCAACGCCAGGCCGGCGACCACCGAGCCAATGCCCAGCATCTGCCCCATTCCGGATGCGGCGCGGGTGGCCTGGGCTACGCCGCGGCTGCGAGAAAAGCCGCTGCGCATGAGGCGCCCGGCGTCGAGCGGATAGGCCGGGATAAAGTTAATGAGCGCCAGGGCCACGTTGAGCCAAACAACTGAGCGCATGAGGTGCGCGGGCGTGACAATGGGCAACGCGGCGATGCGGACCTGCGAAGTGGCTCCCGCAATGAGCGCGGCGACCACACCGGCGAAGGCCAGGTTGGAGACGGGACCGGCGAGGGTCAGCGCCCACTGCGCCGAGCCTTCCACGGCGCGCTCAGCCATATCGGGGCTGGAGTATGAAAACAGGCCTCCGATAGGGAGCAGCAAAATGCTGCGAACGGTGAGGCTGTAGTAGGCGGCAGTCAGTGCGCGCGTAGCTTCACGACCCACGACCGCGCCGAACAGAAGGAACCACAACATCACGCCGCGCCAGGCTGAAAGACCGGAGAAATTCGTGGTGACCACGCAGAACAGCAGCAACAGGATGAAGAAATAGTGGATGCGCAGGTGGACTCCAAACCAGCGTCCGAGCGGCAAAGACCAGGCGCGCATCTCGATCTTCTCCTTCCTGGAATTTATTGTAGAGGGTCGGCGGATTTTGGCCGGGGGAAACGATGCGGGTGATTGCCGGTAAGTATCGGACCCGGGTGCTCCATGCGCCGCGAGGGCAGGACACGCGTCCCACCAGCGACCGCCTGCGCGAGACGCTGTTCAACGTGCTGGCGCCGCGCATTGAGGGCGCGGTGTTTCTGGACCTCTACGCCGGATCGGGCGCGGTGGGAATTGAGGCGCTCAGCCGCGGCGCGCGCGAGTCGATTTTTGTGGAGCAGGCAAATGGCGCGTTGCGTGAAATCCGCAGCAACCTGGCCGCACTCGGCATCCATGGGAACTATGCTCTCGAGCCGCGCAGCGTGGCGTCTGCTCTGCGGCGATTAGCGGAGGCGGAGCGCACGGCGGACCTGGTGTTTCTCGATCCGCCCTACGCGGAGAACCAGGAGTATGCGACGTCGCTTGGGTTGCTGGGCGGGGATTGCAGCACCTTGTTGGCGGCGGGGGCTTTGGTAATTGCGGAACACGAAAAGCGTCGCGAGCTGGAGAAGTGTTACGGAAAGCTGCTCCGCTCCCGGGTGTTGAAGCAGGGCGGCGCTGCGCTGAGCTTTTACCGGACAGAATCCGAGTGAGGAGCGGAGCTGTTTCCCGTGCGCAGGTCCACAGCGAAGGGGAATTCGCGGTCGGTGATCAGATCCCAGCCGAATCCGTGCAGCTCGTTGTTACGAATTTCTGTGATGCGCAGCCCTTCTGAGGAAAGCCGCTGCGACTGCCATGCCTGGCCGCCGATGCCCCACGCCAGCAGGGCGTGATGGCCGGCCAGAAGCAGCAGGTTGTGCTCCGCCAGGGGAAAGACCTCGAGCACGGGGCGAAATCCGATGTGCGTGAACTGCGTGGGGTCGCGCGTATTAACGATGTACGCGTAACCGCCGGCAACAGCGCACAGCTCGTCCGGAGCAGGGCAACTCCAGACGCCGGCAGGCGCGGACGGAGCGGCAAATCCCAAAGCAAAGGTCGCGAGGAACCGCGGGGCTTCTGCTGGTTGGACCATCACTTCGAGGGCGCCGCGCTCCACTTCTTCCGCATCGCGTGGATAAGTGAATACGCGCGGGGGCAGAATGAGGGGCCGCTTCGGCAGAACCTCCGCTTCCCACGAACGGGTAAAGGACTGCGGGAAGGCGAGCGTCATTCGTCGAGATGGAAATTCAGAATCCATTCCAGCTGCTCGGGTGTATCGGGAACGGTAAAACCGCGGGCGCCTTCGATCAGGCGGAGGGCAGCGGTTGCGTCCCAGCCGAGAGCGATCATCACGGAGGCGAGGAGCACAGTAGCGCGGCCGATGCAGCCGCGGCAGTGCGCCGCGACCGACATGCCCACCTGTACTTTGTTGCGCAGGTCCAGGACCAGCGCCCGGAATGAGGTGAGGTCGGATGGCGTGCATCGATCCGGTATGGGATACGAGACGAAAATCATCCCCAGCTTCCGGGCGATCCTGCCTTCTTCGGTGAGGCCGAGTTCCTCGTTGTCGTCAGGCGTGAGCAGCGAGACCAGAACGTCGATTCCCTCGTGCCGCGCAATTTCGAGGTCCGTCTGCAGCCAATCGCCACCGCGTGGCCGCAGCACAAAAGCCAGGCGCGAGGGTCTGGCTTCTCCGATCCAGAGAACGTTTTTCATCGCCTGCCGCCCATGAACTGTTCGATTCGCTCGCGAACGCTGAGGACATGCGCCGGCAGACTCAGACGGCTGCCCTCTTCGATGATCGGAATCAGCTTGTCGAATTCAGGGCCGGAGTGCGATCCGGTGAGCGCGATGCGAACGGGATGGAACAGATCCTTACCCTTCGCTCCAGTCTCTGTCTTGATCTCGTTCATCCAGGTTTTGAACTCCTCCGGCGTAACGGGGCCGGAGTGAACGGCGACGCAAGCGGCGAAGGCGGCGAGGACCCTCTGCGCCGCGTCAGTGGCCAGAATCGTGGCATTCTCGTCGTTCATGCGCGCAGCGCCAGGATTGAAGCGAAAGACAAACCCTGCCTTAACCGGCAACTCGTCGAGCTGGCTCACGGCGGGGAGAAAAAGGGCCAGCAATTTGCCGAACCAGGCTTCGACCGCGGCCGTGGTGACCTGCCAGATGCCGTCGTGTGGTGGCAGAAGGCCTGCGCCTGCGAAATGCGACCAGGCAAGCTCGGCCACCCGCTCGGGGTCGACCGCCTTCAGGTAGTGCCGGTTGAGCCAGTGCAGTTTCTCCCAGTCGAAAACCGCCGGCGATGCCGTGACGCGCTCCAGGCGGAATTCCTTTACCAGTTCATCGAGTGAAAACAGCTCACGTGTGCCTCCTTCCGCCCCCCATCCGAGCAGCGCGAGGTAATTCACCAGCGCTTCAGGCAGAATCCCCATCGCGCGAAAGCTGGCCACCGAGGTTGCTCCGTGGCGCTTCGAAAGCCGTTCGCGGTCGCTGCCGAGAATCGTTGACAGGTGCGCGAACTGAGGCGGTTTCCATCCGAAAGCTTCGTAGATAGCCACCTGTTTCGGGGTGTTCGAGATGTGATCGTCGCCGCGAATGACGTGGGTGATTTCCATCAGCGCGTCATCGAGGGTCACGACGTAGTTGTAGACCGGCATGCCCGAAGACCGGACCAGAATCAGATCGCTCACCGTTTCGTTTGGGAACTCGACATCGCCACGGACCATATCGTGGAATCGCAGAGGGTGATCGGGGATGCGCAGACGCACCGCGAATGGCTCGCCGGCAGCGGCGCGTGCGGCTGAATTGCTTTCCGAAATGCCGCGGCAGCGGCCGGAGTAAACCTGCGGCTTATGAGCGGCGGCGGCCTCCTGCCGCTCTGCATCCAGTTGTTCGGCGCTGCAGAAACAGCGATAAGCCTTGCCTTCGGCAAGCAGGCGATTCGTGTGCTCGCGGTAGATCCCCAGCCGCTCCGACTGCCGGTACGGCGCATGCGGACCCTCCACGCCGGGGCCTTCGTCCCAGTCCAGACCGAGCCAGAGCAGGTCTTCCATCAGCTGTGTTTCGTGGCGCATCTCGCTGCGGTCGAGATCGGTGTCTTCGATGCGCAGCAGAAACGCCCCGCCACTGTGGCGGGCAAAGAGCCAGTTGTAGAGCGCGGTGCGCGCATTGCCTACGTGGAGGAAACCCGTGGGCGACGGCGCGAAACGGACACGAGGCGGTTGAGCAGACGGAGGCATAGCCTGGCAGATTCGATCTTACGGGAGCCAGGCGATATGCCGTCAAAAAGGGCGGGGCGTCAACGTGTGACGCCCCCTGTACACGCAGATTCGGGGAAGAACTACACCCTCCCCGGGAGAGGTCGAGGGCTCTCCCTGGCAGGATGGGTGGGCTGAATCCCTTTCAGCCCCTGTGATCGAATGCTGCGCCTGCCGCGCGCATCCGTGAACCCTTTCCTGGCCAGCGCCTACTTCCCTGGAGGCATCAGCACCGTGTCGATCACGTGGATGACCCCATTCGACGCCGGTATATCGGCCTGGATGACTTTGGCCCCGTCCACCATCACTTCGCCGTTCATCGTCTTGAACGTGATCCGGCCGCCTTCCACGGTTTTTGCCGAGGTCATGTGGGCGATCTGTTTGGAAGTCAGCTTTCCCGCCACCACGTGGTAGGTGAGGATAGCGCGAAGTTTCTCCTGGTTTTCAGGTTTCAGAAGGGAATCGACGGTTCCCTCCGGTAATTTCGAGAATGCCTGGTCGTTGGGCGCGAAAACGGTGAACGGTCCTGGGCCCTTCAACGTGTCGACCAGACCGGCAGCTTTGACGGCTGCGACCAGCGTGTTAAACGATCCCGCTGCGACAGCAGTATCCACAATGTCCTGCGGTGGCGCCGCGGTGGCTGCGCCTGCGAGCAGGGCGAGACCGAGAACGCCGATGAGCTTCTTCATGTTTCATTCCTCCGGAAAAACCGCTTGTTGCCGGCTTCCACTATTGACAGTAGGGCAAAAAAAGTTGATTTTCAGTTAAGCACTCCCGTGGAGAACGAATCGCTTGAAGGCTGCGAAAAAATCGGCGGGGAATTTGAAGCGCAGGAAAGCCGGCGAGCATCCGGAGACCATCAGTGCGATCCAGGAATCCATCAGGCCTTATGCCATCGCGGAAAAGCTGCGCGGGCTGCGGCTGCGCAAGAGCATGGGACTGGCGCAACTGGCGGAGCACACCGGCATGTCGGCGGCCATGCTTTCCAAGCTTGAAAATGCAAGGCTGGTGCCGACGTTGCCAACGCTGGTGCGCATTGCCCTGGTCTTCAACGTTGGGCTCGACTATTTCTTCACCGACCAGCGCCGGCGGCACGTCGTGGCGATCTCACGAAAAGGTGAGCGGCGGAAATTCCCGGCGGATCCAAAGGAGAGCCATGTGGCGTGGCACTTCGAGAGCCTCGATTTCCGCGCGAACGAGCGAAAGCTCAACGGATACCTGGCGCATTTTCATCCGGTATCCGAGGAAAAATTGGCGTCTCACTTTCACCCCGGGGTGGAACTGCTGTATCTGATCGAGGGTGAGCTGGAAATCACCATTGGAACCGAGGTCCATCGGCTCAGCGCGGGCGATGCGATCTACTTTGACTCGATCCAGAAGCACGCCTACCGCAGCGTCGTGGGGGATAACTGCACCGCGGTAGTGGTCACGACGGGCAGCACAGTATAACGAGCGTGCGGCAGGCCCCCGCGGACTGGCTCGTTCGAGGGCTGACCCCGCGCATCCCGCGCCGCTACGGCTTGCTGTCGCGGAAGACGCGCAGTGCTCGGCCGCCCACGATTACTTTCCCGCCATTTTCTTTCGCGGCAAATGGATCGTCGATGTTCTCTGTATCGAACACCTGGGTCCACGGCGAGGCCCCAGGCGGCTCGGGCAGCGTGAACTCCACGCCTTCCGACGACGCGTTCACCAGAATGAGGAAGCTGTCATCGACGATCGGGCAGCCGTCCTCGTCGGTGATGGCCAGGGTCTTGCCGTTCAGCAACAGGGCCAGGGA
>Ga0181520_10013048_pt1 | contig 10560 bp, 9 predicted proteins | sample PEATcosm2014_Bin_29_FD_132451 | JGI IMG/M metagenome (GOLD analysis project Ga0181520, IMG submission 132451) | Peatland microbial communities from MTU Mesocosm Facility, Houghton, MI, USA - PEATcosm2014_Bin02_30_metaG | ecosystem: Environmental > Terrestrial > Soil > Wetlands > Peat | place...
CGTGGCCGGGGCCGAACACCCGACAGGTCACGAGTTCGCGAAGGGCTTGTGGCCTGTCGGTGTCTTGTGGTGAAGCGGTCGTTCGCACCGAGATGCACAATCGGAAGGAAAATGGGCAATTACCTTGCACGCTGTTGCAGGGACAGTACTTCGGTGTTCGCCTTCGCGAGAATCACCTTTGCCTTGGCGTCTGCTTCCGCCTGTCGCACGGTCCCAAACGGCGCGTAAAGCGTGCCTATGCCCGCAGCTACGACCTCGACGAGCTTAGTCAATGGCTCGGTCAAGTTCTCCAAACTGATAAGTGGATTGGCCATTGTCTCAAACAAATAACTTGGATTCGTCCGTCCGGCTTACGGCCGTGCTAATTCTTTGCCACTGCCGGTTGGGTCATATATGAACCCTTAGGGCCAGGAGCAAGTTTAGCGGCTGAGTGATTGCCATACCAGACCCTGCAAATAATTCGCGCACTCCGCCCTGGGGTCTTATCTGGTCCGCCTATCGCCCACGTCCACATCGATCATCTCCCCGGTGACCAGCCTTTCGCCCGAGGCCGAGAGAATGCGGGTCACGTCCTCCAGCCGTAAGGCTTGGGGGTTCAGCGGGTTGTCGTGGTTCAGCATTATTGTCCGGCATTGCTGAGCAATCTCGGGGCGAAGAATTACACAGGTGTTACAACAATCCGGCCAACCTTGGGCGGATTCCGCTTGCTGTTTCTCCGAAACCATGGCTCCTCTGTGGATGTGCAGACGAACGTAGTAGTTCGTTGCGAAGGTCAAAGAATCCCTTTTTTCCGAGGAGATGTGCGATGAAGAAGAAAGAAGCCAAGACTGGTGGGTCGCCTGCTCGCAAGCGGGCGGCCGTAGGGGGCGACACGGCGGCTACGGGCGAGAAGAAGGCCAAGGGCGGTAAGAAGGCCAAGGCCCCGGCCGAGGCCCAACCGGCGCAAACGTCGTCGCCCACGAACGAAGACGCGGCCATTGCGCCGGCGGCCCCTACGGGCGACGCGGAGGTCAAGCCGGCGCCGGCCGTCTGCCCGAACTGTGGCGCGACGGAGGTGGACGAGGACGGCGACTGTGCCAAGTGCCACGAGCCGAAGGTTGCGGGCAAGGACGCCAACGCCGACGGCGCCCCTAAGGCCGGCAAGACCAAGAAGCCCGGAGCCAAGAAGGCCAAGGCCGACAGGCCCAAGCGTGCCAGCGGCTTGGATGCCGCTGCCAAGGTGCTCGAAGAATCCGGCCAGCCGATGACGGCCAAGGAGATGGTCGAGGCGGCCGAGGCCAAGGGCTACTGGAAGTCGCCCGGCGGCAAGACGCCCCATGCCACGGTCTACAGCGCGATCATCCGCGAGATTGCCGCCAAGGGCAACGACTCGCGGTTTGTGAAGACCGAGCGTGGCAAGTTTGCGACTAACAAGTAACCGCATCGGGAGTCCTTTCTCCTACTACCCCGGCTTCGGCTGGGGTTTTCTCCGTTATGGCTACGGCTTTCTCACAGATGGCCTTCTTGCCTGTGAAGTTCTGCCAACGTTGGACGATGACATCGCAGTAGGGCGCATCCAACTCCATGAGGAACGCCTTCCGCCCCGTCTGCTCGGCGGCGATGAGCGTGCTGCCACTGCCGCCAAAGAGGTCCAACACGTTCTCGCCAGCACGAGAGGAGTACTGCATCGCCCGCACGGCCAATTCGACGGGCTTTTCCGTGAGGTGGATCATGGACTGAGGATTGACCTTTTTGACATGCCAAAGGTCCAGGGCGTTATTGGGACCGAAGAACTGATGTGCTGCTCCTTTTCTCCAGCCATAGAAAGCGATTTCAAAGCAACCCATGAAATCCTTTCGCGTCAACACGGGGTGCTGCTTGTCCCACACAATCCCCTGGCTGAAGTAGAGGTCGCACGCCTCAAGTACCGGAGGATAGTTCCCAAGGTTTGCATACCCGCCCCAAACATAAAACCCGCGGCCAGGCTCCAGTACCCGGGCCACGTTCCCGAACCACGCCTTGAGCATGCGGTCGAACTCCTCGGCCGAGACGAAGTCGTTGGCCAGGGGCCGGTCCTTCGCCCGCATCCGCTTGTGGGTCGGCTTCGACTTCTCGGGATGCCGCGCCAGGTCCAACTGCTGATGATAATGGTCGGCCGGCTGGAGGTAACTAAACGACGACAGCCCGGCGGCGATGGCATTGTTGCTCCGTGGCTCGACCTTTACGTTGTAGGGCGGGTCGGTATTCACCAAGTGGATCGTGGCGCCGGCCAGCAAACGGTCCACGTGCTCGGGATTGCCGCTATCGCCGCAAAGCAGACGGTGGTCACCCAGGATCCACAAGTCACCGGGCTGGGTAATCGCCTCGTCGGGGGGCTCGGGAATCTCGTCCGGATCAGTCAAACCCTGCTTGCCGTCGGGATAGAGAAGCTCCTCCAATTCGCTTTCCGGGAAGGCCAGCAAGGACAGATCGAAATCTACGTCCTTTAAGGCGAGTAGCTCGATTTCCAGCAGATCGTAATTCCACTCCGCCAACGATGCCGTTTGATTGTCGGCAATGCGAAAGGCCCGCACCTGCTCCGGCGTCAGGTCGTCGGCCCGGATCACGGGCACCTCGGTCATGCCCAGCTTCCTGGCCGCCTTATACCGCGTGTGACCGGCCACGATCTCATTGTTGGCGTCCAGGATGATCGGTATCTTGAACCCAAACTCCTGGATCGAGCGAGCCACGGCGTCCACGGCCCCCTCGTTATCCCGGGGATTGTTCTGGTAGGGCCGGATGTCGTCGATCGGGACGTACTCGATCGTCAGCTTGGCGCCCGGTGCGATGGTTTGTTTCTTCTTTGCCATAATGATCATCTCCTATGGTAGGCATTACTGTTCCTGCTTTTGAGCCAGTCCATAACGGTCATCGCCTTTGGTTCGCTTCCCTCTCCTGAGGGAGACAAACGAAAGCCGAGATAATTCCCCGCGGCAATTCCCAGCATCCCGCAGTCGAGCCAGTGATTGGGGCCATGCTTGACCCAGGTTTCCACGAGCCCCTTGTCCGCTTCCATCACCTGGTGTCGCTGTTCGCTGGCAAAATGCCGCGAAAGTTTGTTGTGCATGTCCCGCATCATCTTGTCCGTACCGGGGTCGTAAAGCGTAATCGCCCCCGGCTGCGGCCTGCCGGCATCGTCTGTCGGCGGTATCTGCAAGCCGTGTTGCAGCCGCAGCTTGTAGTGGTCCGCATCGATCGTGACCAGCCAACTCTGGTATTCCCGCACTCTGGAAATGAACCAACGGTCCCCGATCCGTCGGATGGCGTCGGTCATTCTTGCGGGGGCGTTGTACTTCATCTTTTGGACCTGGGAAGCGCCTCGCCCGATGCAGGCCATCCAGCGGCCGCCGGGGAACGTCCCCGACTCCCGGCAAAACTGGTGGATCACCCCGGGCAGATGGCCAGCGTCAATCCAAACCGCATCGGGCACCCGGTTGCCGCTGATTCCGTCGACCGGCCAGCCTTCCTCAACCGTTTCGCGAAACTCGCGAAGGGCCTGCAAGATGGCCACTTCCTCCGCCAGGGCATCAGAATGCACCTCGATGACCCCGTAATCGGGAATGTGGATCCGCTTGTTGGCCCGAAAGCAGAGACACAGGTACCACGAATGCCACTTGCCGATGTCCACCCCGATGACGAACTTCTCCGTGTCGGCCGGAAGCAGCTTGTGGGAGAAGTTGTCCTTCCGCTTGGCCACGATCTTGGGATCCAGCGGGCCGCCCTCGATCAATTCCGGTTGGTAAGGCAAGCACCAACGAAACTGCCGGAGCGCCTTCTCGGCGTTGTCCTGGTCCGCCGCGTTCTTCCCCTGCCACTCCTCGGTGGCCAACTCGGCCGCATCCGTGAACAGATTGTGGAACCCGGACCAGCGAAAGCCCAACGTTCGCGTGGGAGGAAGCACCCCCACGATCTTGCCTTCAGGCGTCACCTCCTGCCCGCGATGGAGGAGCAGGGCCCGCCGGTTCATGTCCAGTCGCTCCCCTTCCGTAATCTGCCGTCCGCAAGCCGGGCAGGCCCAGAAGGCCGCCAACCGGGCCGCCTCCTCAGTCTCCGCGTCCTGCCAGCCGACGAGCTGCTCCCGCTCCATCTCCACCCACGCCGCGCAATGGGGACAGGGAGTCAGGATCCGCGAGGCCGAGCCCTGCTCGTAATAGCTCCAGGTGGGGTTCTCCTTCGTGGTGACCGTGCACTCCTGATAAACTACCGCCCGGTCCTTGTAGGCCTTGGTCCGTCCCTCCAGTTGCTTGAGCTTGTCCGCCTCCAGGGAAGTCTCCGTCGCCTTGGCGAAATCGTCGGTCTCGGTCACCACGAGCACCCGCGAGGTAAACGATGCCCGCGCCTTATCCGAGCCGCCGCCGGTCATAAACCGCAACGTGGCCCCGTTGCGGAGCCGAACGGAGGAAACCCGCCCGCCCCGAGACCCGCCCCCGCGCAGGGGCAAGAGCTCCCGGTACCGCGTCCGCTCAATTACCGGCAACAGGTCCTCGAACCACTTATCGCTCACCGTGTCGAGCGAAGGCACGCCGCACACGACCGTCTCCTGTACCTCGAACAGGTGATAGAGGATCGGAATCACGAATCCCAAGAGCGACTTTCCACACTGCTGCGGCCCCGTGACGTTTCGCCGTCGCCAGTACAGATAGCCCGTCACCGGGTCGCGGCGGTCCTCCTCGTCCAACAGCAACCGAGTGAATGGCTGCCGCAGACAATTGAACCGCCGGCCCTCATACGGCCCCGTCGGCAGGGTGATCTCCTGCTCCGCGAACTCCCGCATCGTCCTCAGTGCCGGGGGCACGCTCTGTCGGAGCAGGCGAATCGCCATCTGCCGCGACTGGATCGCTTCGCAATTCACTGCCAACATGGCTGTGCTGTTCTCTCAGGTTCTGGATTTCACGCTCGAACAGCCGCTCCACGTCCTCGATCCCTTCCCGCACGATATTCATCGCTTCCGTACCGAACTGCCGCTGCAGGCTGTCCAGCGTTTGTCTCAGGCCCGAAGCCACCACGGCGAACAAGTCTTGGATCTCGTCCACCGGCAGGTACTTCTTCTTGAGTACCCGCAGGTTAAACTCCTCCTTTTCCGCTTTCGCAGTCCGTAGCCGATCGAGGGACTCGGTCTGCGGCCCCTCCGCGTCGTAGTCTCCCTCCAGCACGGTCTTGATCCACTTGCCGCCATGCCGTCCCAGTTTTGCCAGAAAGTCGTGCAGCCGCCCGACCACGATCGGCAAGTCAACCACTCGGCCACCGAAGGGGAGCCCGTACAGCTCCGCCTGCTCGGCCAACACCTTGGTCTGCCTGCCTGACATTTCCCGCCAATGCTTTTGTGGGATGCTCCGGTAATAATCCCAACGCCGCTGTTCTTCCTGGCGTTTCTCGACCCGGTTCAGCGCCTCCTGCTCCCGAACAGTGGGGATTTCACCGCGTTTACGCTTCGCGATCGCCCCGAGCGCAAGATCCTGGTCGACGGCGTCCGACTGTTTCACTTTCATTCAATCATCCCCCCGGATGGCGCATGTGGGGCGAGCGCCGTTTTCGCTTACTTCCTTTTGCCGATTTACGGTTTTGGGGGCCAATTCGACACGCCGAAAACGTAAAATCCCTCGTTTTTTTCGGGTTTCATGCAATATCGTGCGCCATTCTTACTTACTTCCTTTTCACCGCGTTGTACGTGTAAAAGGCGCGGACGGCGGGGCCGGAAACCCCCGGGGCCACCGGCCTGGAAGTACCTAACACGTAGGGGGGGACCACGTTTCGTCTGCGTGCGCACCTGCTCAGTTGCTCGCGGGTGTGGCCGCAGATGATGACGCCTTCCGCGTCGACCACGATGGGTTGGCAGAAGCCGAACTGCTTGATCGACGCCGCCACGACGCCCACGATCGCACCGTGTAGGCGGGGATTGCCCGGGTAGAGCTTGATGTCGGAGAGTTTCCGTAATTCCATTCGGAGCACACCTCAAGCACAGGGCACTGTGCTGGTGGCTCCGAGATACGGAGAGCGGCCCCGGCAATCCAGGGCGGCGGACAAGCGGACCAGAGAAGCCGCCTGTCACTGAGCCGATTATAGCAGAATTACATCAATTTTGATAGTTCTGATTGGCTTTTTAGCTTCGACACGTCGGTCCCTGTGACCGAGGCACGCAAGCAAGGTGCGTTTGGGCGCGTCGGTGGGGGCGACGCACCTCGAAGCACGCTGCCGTGGGGCCATACGGAGCCTCCAGCCGGAACTTCCCGATCGCAGTGGCCATCTTGACACCTCGGGCAGGCGGGCGATGTGACCGAGGCAGGTTAGGGGGATTGCCGTCGTCCCGAGAAATCGACGGTCCGACGGGCCGTTTCACTTCGGGCATTCCGTTCATGGGACCACGTGTCCTGCGATACGGCCAACGATCATTGCCGGTTCATCCGTGGCTCTGATTAACTGGTCGGTTCTAGTGATCCATGCCCGACAGCTGTCTTGGCACGATCAACGGCTTGCCGGCCAACTTCGCACCGATCGTTCCAAACCACATTTCACCCACGAGTTCCCCTGCGAAAGTGCAAATAAAGACGGTTGCCTTCAGGCGGAGATGCAGGTGGGGATGCCGGCTTTAACTGTGTGCGGCGGATCTTGATGATTACCCCCACCAAGAATACCAGCGCCGAGATCAAGGAAATCGCGAAGGCCGTCGTCCCGCGCCAGCCGATGCCGGCAGCGTTTGCCAGCCGCCAGGTGCCCCATACGATCGCCCCGACGGTCAAGATAGTGGCCGCGATATGCCCGACAAACTTCAGGATTGTCGTCGCGAACGACGCCAGCGTGAGCGGCCACGACGGCGCCTTTCCACGGGGATATAGCCGCAAGTAGCGGAAGTGACAGACGTCCTGGCCGAAGTTGAGAATCGCCGCGCCCAACGGCAACCACAACCAGAGCGGGCAGCCTATCAACATGGTGTTCAGCCAGACCCAAGAAAGCTGGCGGGCGGCGAACCACAATCCGAACGCCGACACCAGGAAATAGAGGGGAATGAAACCCAAAACATCCCGCCACAGCCCTTCCGCCACAGTCGCACGCATGGCGCGGGCCGCCGGGCCGTCGTAAGGTTTGGTGTCCGATGGGGCGGCTAGCGCGTTGCGCCATTGTTCGAGGCAGTTTCTGGCTTGGGTTGGGGTAAAGCAAAATTGCAGCGTCGTTTCGGACTTTAGATTGGCCGTGAACAACGGTTCTCGCACCCAGCCAATCACCCGCAGTCCGAACGCGGCTCCAACCTGCAACAGCAGCAACAAGCCGGCCATGGAGGCCGCCGAGGACGGCAGTGCGATCGATATTACCGCCATCGAGGCGGCCGGCAAGAAGCGCCAACCGACAAGCGCGGCAATTCCCAACAGAATCCACACGCCCGCCAGGATAGACATGGCGAGCCGATACGTCGGTGAGGGAGGGTCTGCCAAGCGTGCATCCGCAATCGTTCGCTGCGCGAGCACGAATCCAATTATCAGGCCGGAAGGTAACGCCACGAGCAGGCCTAAAAGCAAGTCCCAGAGCAAAGCCAGCACTGTATCACAGAGCGTGGGCGCTACCCACCAAATTGCGACCAAACGAACGATCACAAACCCAGTGCCCAAAGTACACAGAACCACTCCTGTTGCGCGTAGCCAGTACAGTCCACCGCGAAGCGCCTTCCGGAAGGGACTGTCGCGTTTGAGGACTAACGAAAAGTTGATCCACCCCTCAGCACCGTCCACGAGGACAAGAATTGCGGCAACAATGCCCAGGAGCCACACAGGCAATGCTGCGTGAAGTTCAGGACGGACCAAAGCGTCGACCACTCTCACCCCAAGCGCGGCCAGAGTACCCCATGTTGCCAGGGTGATCGAGGCGGCGGCGGTCCGCCACGTCGAGGCGCTCGCCGCTTCAAACCACCGATAGACTGGGATCTCGGCTGCGATCGGGCTGCAGACAAGTTTACGACGCGCATACTCGATCAAATTGGGTGGCGGATGCGTTTCGACCTGCTGCCAGGTCGTAAGGACCGAATGGTCGATCTTTTCGTGAATGCTCTGCAGCGAGAATCCGCCCGGCCAATGCACGGGGTCGCTGCTGGCCCGCAGTTCCGGTTCCGGATCGATTTGCCGATAGTGGCGCTTGGCGCGGAGCCAATTCGCCCACACCCCGCGGCCAAACTCGGCGTACGAATCCGAGGGGCGTGGCTTCGTTATAGACGACGCCGCGGGAACCGTAGCACAGACCAGACCACAGTCCTGGGCGCCTTCCAAGACCCAACGGAAGGGCTGTTGGCTCAGTTCGTTGTTCGAGTCGCCTCCACCGACGTTGGAGTGGGCTCCAATGAACCAGTATTGTTCAATAGGGCGCGCCGGTGGCGGTTCCGCGGAAATGTGTGGGATGTAGTCCACGAACGGGGTGTGCCGGAAATTGCTCCGCTGCTCGTCGATGGCCAGAGCGTGCCGGCATCGCTGGATCAAGGTTGTCGGTAGCATGTTGTTGTGCAACGCCAGTCGGCTGGTCACGCCAGGGATCGCCAGGGCATCGATTCCGATGGCGCCGACGGTGTCGTAAACGCCCAAGTAAGTAATCCGCACCCGCCTCGACCAGCGGACCAACAGCTTTTCGTCCTCGTTGAGGTCCGTCACCCGTTGGCCCAGTACGAGTTGTTTCTGTCCGAGGCCTTCCACCGCGGCTTTCCGGCCGGGCTCTGTCCAGGGATCGAGCACCAAATCGTCGAGCCGACGAATACCCGCCCACTGTGGAACGAAAATATGATCCCAGACGCTGCGACGGCGTTCACGTTGGCGGCCGAGCAGGCAATATTGGTCCCAGAGTTGAGTGACGGTCAGAGGCGCCATGCACCTTAAAAGGCCGCAGGAGGCGATGAAACCTACAAGGGAGCGGGCCGTGTAAGCCCCGCGGCTGAATCCGAAGACATAAATTTCGTCCGCCGTATCTGGATCGTCGCCGCCGTCGTTGTAATGGGCCACCAGCCAGTTGTAACCGTCGCGGACGTTCTGCTCCAAGCCAATCCCGAAGGCACCACCGCTGATACGATCCAGAGAATTCGTGCCGACGCCCGGATGATAATACTTTTTTTGAAGGAACCGCGTTTTGCCGTCGGCTGAATTGCAGCAACCTTCCCGGACGATGTTGTAATGCTGTAACACATTCGTAGAGTTATCCTGCTGGTTCCACGTGCCGTCGAAGCAGATTACCAGCCGTTGCCTTTTCGCCATCGATGCGTCCCGCCGTCGTGATGCTTGGTGGACCGGGGATACCGCCCGGGAGCGTACCATGAATCTAACTAATCCTCGGTAAGGGGCAAGCCCACCACCTTGGGGGCAGTCTCGTGCGGCCTGCGCAAGACGCCCGCGCCCCTCGGTTAGAAATCCCACCCTAAGCTATTGTTGTGTTGGCGTAGGCGCCGGGGCGCGACATCCCTGAAAGAGGTTCGCTTGTCAAGTGGTCTTCCCGGTGTTTTCTTGCTTCGTTGTTCCGGCAAGGGACACACGGCCCTCGCCGAAGCCCTGGGCTTCGTTTTGAATGTCTCCGTCTGGTACCTTTGGTAGCCCGTTCCCGACAAGGCCGAAGGCTTCTCGCGTTGATCGCTCATGGTCTTTTCAGCGAGTCCGGTCGCAGTCGTTCTTGTCCTGGCGACTGCACCTCAACACATCCCTTCGTGCGTCCGCTGGCCCTACGGCTAGCGCTCAGGCAGTCCGATCGCGGATGGCCTGGCACGGTACTGTTCTTTACGACCATCCTGCGAGACCAAGCTCGTCCCAATCACACCGACGTCCCTCTGGGATATACTCCCGACGGATCTATGTCGCACCTCGGACTGAGCAAGGCCCGCAGGGATCGTGACGAGCGTCACGATCGATGCAATCACTTTTTCGTTGTTTTGCGCCGGGCCTGGGACTACCAATGCGTCACCCAGGGCGGCTCCAGCCCCAAAAACTCGCATAGCTCCAGGGCTGCGGTATAAAGGCTCACACCACGCACCGCTGACCACAGTTCCAAGGCGTGACCTCGCGATCCGCAGGTGAAGCAATGATATCGGCCCAATCGTATGTTCACCGAGAACGAGCAACTCCGTGGATTCCCCGAACCGTGCACCGGACAGGGGCCGCGCCACTGCTCCCCGCACCGCACAATCGGCTCGAATTGCGGAAGTTGCAGGATCTGCTGCATCGTGATCCGCTCGCGGAGCAAACGGAAGTCTATACCGGGCATCGCGTCGCCTCCGCTCCTGAGGACAGAGAAGAGGAACCGGTACTGGAACCCACGGCGTCGGCCTCGCTCGCCGACAGCGCCGAAAGCATGGTCCGCCGAGGCCGCCACAGACGGGGTTGCCGAGGATCGTTGGCCGCCGGGGTCTCCGAGTTGGCAGCTCCCGGCCTCCAGCGTTCTCCCGTCGTGAGCATCCGCCACATAATCACGGCCGTTCGCCGCATCACCGCTACCCGTGCGATCTTCGACCCGCGACGCCGTTTGATCCGCAGATACCAGGCCCGCACCGTGTAGTCTCGACGCAGCAAGTGCAGAATCACCTGAGCC
>Ga0181520_10013049_pt1 | contig 10560 bp, 7 predicted proteins | sample PEATcosm2014_Bin_29_FD_132451 | JGI IMG/M metagenome (GOLD analysis project Ga0181520, IMG submission 132451) | Peatland microbial communities from MTU Mesocosm Facility, Houghton, MI, USA - PEATcosm2014_Bin02_30_metaG | ecosystem: Environmental > Terrestrial > Soil > Wetlands > Peat | place...
CCTTCGTAGCCTCCGATCTTGCGCGAGCGCCCGTCCAGCGGGTCGGCGTCAGAGCCGCTTCGGGCCTCGGGGTCGGCCCGCTCCCCCCCGAAGTCGAGCCTCATGTTGCTCGCCCGCCGGGCGCTCAACACCTCGGAGTAGGCGGCCCAGGCCTCGTGCACGTCGCCGGTAGCAAAGGCCCTGTTGACCCTGCCGATCAGGGCCTCGTTGAAACGTCGGACGTCGTTGCCCCTCGTCGTGCCGGCATGGGCGACGCCATTCAGGTACTCGGCCGAGTCGTAGAAGTAGTACAGGTACTCGGTGGGGATGCAGCCGAGCCGGCGGACGAGGTCGGCGTCGAAGGCGAAGCGATGACTGAAGGCCCGAAGGGCGCCATAGTTGGCGACGAGCTCCTCGATGCGCTCGTGCCCGTCTACGACGACCGAGGAGATCCAACCGAGGTGGTTGAGCCCTCCGTAGGAGAACGTGACCTGGCCGGGGTCGGCCCCCAGGAACTCGGCGATGCGCGCCACGGTCTGGCTCGGTGTGTCGCAGACGCCGACTGCCCGGACCGGGCTGTGCTCGGTGATCGCCTGGGTGATGATCCCGGCCGGGTTCGTGAAGTTGACCAGGGTCGCCCCCGGCGCCACCTTGGCGATGACATCGCAGTAGCCGAGGACGACCGGGATCGTACGAAGTGCCATCGCGCAACCGCCCGGGCCGGTGGTCTCCTGGCCGACGATGCCGCGCGCGAGCGCGACCTCCTCGTCGATTATGCGGCCGGCGTCGCCCCCGACCCGGACCGCCGAGAAGACGTAGTCGGCGCCGGAGAGGGCCTCCTCGACATCAGCTGTGACGCCGACGGTGTCCTCGTGGCCGAGGGCGGCCGCCAGCTCCATGGAAAGCCGGCCGAGCGACGCACGGCGCTGCGGGTCGGGCTCGAACAGGTCGATGCGATCGAAAGTCGTGGCTCGATCGCCTACCACCGCGTACACCAGGGCAGGGATCCGGGCCCCGCCTCCCCCGAGCACGGTGAGCTTCACGCCCGCGTCTCCGCCTCGCCCACGAGGCCGACCGGTCCGATGGCCCCGAGCCGGGCGACGGCCTCGGAGCCCGCTGTGTTGGCGGCCTCGACAGCAGCCATCACGTCGCGCCCTAGCGCGAGCGAGCCGAGCAGGGCACCGGCGAAGGCGGCGCCGGCGCCGGTGCGGTCCCGGACACGGACGTCGCGCAGGCCTGCCGAGCTGTGCTCCAGTTGACCGGCACGGGCCACCGTCGCGCCGTTGGGCCCCTCTTTGACGATGATCGTGGCTCCGGGCGCGTCGAGGGCCGCCACCGCGTGGGCGATGTCTTCGGTCCCGGTCAGACGCGCCAGCTCTCTACGAGTGGGAAGGAAAAGGTCCGCGGCGGCCGCGCATTCGAGCACGACCTCCGGGGAGCGGCCGATGGTACCGAGCTCGGTGTCGACCGCGACCGCACACCCCGCGCGACGCGCTTCGGCGATGACGCCCAGAGCGGGACCGCTCGCGTACAGGTAGATCCACTTGGGCTGCCGGGCGCGGGCGACGCCTGCCCACCACGTGGCGTCGGGCATGGCCTCGTCGCGTCGGGGCATGTGGGAGATGAAGGACCGGTCACCATCGAAGTTGAGAACGACGGTAACGCCGCTCGTCGGGCCTTCGACGCGACGGCACGCTGAAGTGTCGACGCCGACGCGGGCACAGTGGGCTGCGGCGACCCGCGCCCCGAGATCGTCGCCGAGGACCGTCGCCAGGCCGGCCCGGGCGCCGACACCACTCGCCGCGCTCGCAATCGATATGGCCCCGCCGCAGGAGAAGGCGAACTGGTCGGTGAAGATCTCCTCGCCTCTTGCAGGCAGAGCAAGAAGGTTCCCGAAGACGACCTCCAGGTAGATCGACCCGAAAGCGATGACATCCAGACGGCCAGGGTCGACTCGTTCAGCAACGGCCATTTTCTCAGTCAACTACATTTCCGAGCCGGACAAACCACGGACAGGACGCCCTCGTTGCCGCCAAAGCCGTGCAGGCGGCCCGGGGAAGGGCCGTAACGAGCGAAGGCAACCTCCGCCAGGACGAGCAAGATGACCTACGGTTCCTGCCCAGTCAAGCGTCCGCTCCCATCATGGTCTCGAACACCGCGGGCGGGAACGCTGCAAACGTCGACAAACCCTGTTCAACCTCACCTGTCGCGGAGCGCAGAGCCTTGCAACGCGCTGAACCGCCATGAGGAGAGGTACACGTGACCGATCGGGTTCGCGGGGCTGTTCGGTGCTCTGCGTTCTCAGTCCAATTCCCGGTTGCCACCTTTGCACTTGACTCTTCTCGGCATACCTCGGCCTTCAGCCGGAATGTGATGGCCCGGAGTGCAAGGTCACAAGACAGGCCGACGGTGTGCGGGGAAGGGTCACGACCAGTTCTCCGCGCGGTGCACGCCACTCGACCTCCGCGCCAGGGAGCCTGGGATATCTGACTTCGGGGACGACCAGCTGGTCGCGCAAGTGAGCGACGGGAACCAGGATCTCGGTGGGATCTACCTGCTCGGCCGAACCCGGAGTGTCGCCGACGCGCCCGCGATGCCAAATGACCAGATGGGTAACTGACCGCCCCGCCATCCCGAGAGCAATCCAGGAGTCGGTCCAGCCCGGGAGCCCTAGCGGCCAGAAGGGGAACCCTGCAGTCAAGTCGGGCCTGATCTGCTTGTAGACACTGATCGCATCGGCTACAAGCTGATGTTGAGCGTCGCGCATCCGGCTCAGATGCCCTGAAAGGTGGAGGCGGCCGAGCAGGGCGCCGCACATCGTGAAGGCGATCTGGTCGTCGCTCCAGTCCGCCTGCGGGCAGGCCCACACGGCGGCCTGCTCGGGCGTCATCGCCGTCGGGGCTGCCGCGGCAATCGGCGGATAGAGCAGGTAATCCTGTTGGTCACTCGTGGACTGGAGCTGAAAACGCGACAGCAAGGCGTAGTCGGTGCGCATCCCTCCGGAGGCACAGTTCTCAAGCGTGAGACCGGGGTAGCGATCGAGCACGCCGTCCACCCAGTCGAGAAATGCCCTGTTGTGGGCCAGCAGCCCGACGCCGGCGCTTACATGGCCGGTCTCGGTTCCCGGCACGACGCTGATGTTGTAGTCCATCTTGAGATACCCGACGCCCAGATCTCCCGCGAGGAGGTCGACGACTTGGTCGAGATGCTTCACAGCAGAAGGGTGTGACAGGTCCAGGTGGTACCGGCCCTGTTCCACAACGCGCACACCGTCGCGGGTGAAGAACGCCTCGGTAGGCAACTGTTCGGCGACGGGACTGCGCACTCCGACGACCTCCGGTTCGAGCCAGAGGCCCGGGACCATGCCTTCAGCCCTGATTCGGTCGAGCACCTCTGTGATGCCCTTGGGAAACCTCGTCGTGGAAGGCCTCCAGGCGCCCACCGTGTCCCACCATGGTTCGCCGAGCTCGTTGTACCACCCTGAGTCGATGCAGAAGTACTCCGCGCCGGCACTTGCAGCTGCGGTGATCAGCGGCATCAATCGCTCGGTCGTCGGGTCACCCATCAAGGTGTTCATGTAGTCGTTGAAGATCACCGGAAGGTGTCGGTGGTCCCGGTGGGGCCGCCGCAAGGCACGGCGATAGTCAGTGAGATTCGCCACCGCGGCCACGAAGCCTTCGTTGCTCAACGCGACCGCGACCGGGACGGTCTCGAAGGAATCGCCAGGCCGGAGAACAAGCCTCCAATGGTGCTCGGCGTCGGTAGGGCCGAGCAGGGCCAGATAGGCGTCGGTCGGCCCGTCGCCATTGTGCGCTGACGCGTCACGAGCCGTGTGCTCGCCTACCTGCCAATGCCAGCCACCGTTGTGCTCGATCTGCCACACCACGGCGTGCCCAGTCCGACGGTTGACGGCAGCTCCTACAGGTAGATACCTGCCTGACGACCAGCTCCCAGCACTCGTGAAACCGAACCAGCCCCGCGAATCATGCTCGTGCACACCGCGGTGCAGGTCCGGCAAGGCCTCCCGAAGTGCCCGGACCTGCCACCGATTCTCAGCCAACCAGTCGTTCTCGGCCCACATGAGGTCGACGTCGGCCAGCCGACCCTCTGGACCGGCGAGACCAGAACCGAGAAAAGAGGTCACCGACTCTATGGTCAACGGAGCGGCACCATCGTTTGTGAGGCGCACGCGGGACTGGAGGACACCCCGTCCCTTGAGCACGCGGTAGACGACCTCTGCCCTGAGACCTGTGCTCGGGTCCTCGAGATCGATCTGCAGCTCGCGCCATGGATCCTTGTCGCGCTCTGCGTGCCCTGCATAGCGGAGTCGACCGCCGACGACTGATTCCGCGTAGCGTCCCCCCGACCACGCCCGGCCGCTGCCGGAAACGACCACATCCACCAAGGGCAGCCCAACCGCCCGTTGATCGCGGGTCGTGGGCTCTTTCCCATTTCCCTCTGTCGGCGCCGGCCAGCCGGTCGCGCGCGCGGAAAGGTGAGTCAGCCGTGCCAGGCCGTCCCCGCCTACCTCGATCCGCAGCTCGAGCGCGTCGTCCGCCCAACCCATCTCCGACGGAGACGATGTCCTAGCGCCCACCACGTCGATCCTCCTCGAGCACGGCCAACAGTCTTCCTTGTTCATTTGTTGCAAGCGCTTGACAGAGGCCGTGTGACCGGTCACAATAGCGCGTTGTGACCGGTCACACAAGCTAAAAGGGTGAGCCGGGGACTGAGAAGGGGTGCTTCGAATGCCGGTACCCAGTGACCGACTGGCCTCAGTGAGTATCCGCGACGTCGCCAGTGAGGCTGGCGTCTCCCACCAGACGGTCTCCCGAGTGATCAACGAGAGCCCGAGCGTAAAGGAGTCCACGCGCCAAGTCGTGCTCGAGGCGATCGCCCGGCTCGACTTTCGGCCGAACCGCGCCGCGCGAGCCTTGGCCGGAGGGCCGGTTCAGTCGGTCACGGTCTTGACATCCAACACCCGGCAGTATGGCTTTGCTTCCGCTCTGGAAGGCATCGAAGAGGCGACACGAGCGGCCGGCTTCGCCTTGGGCGTCAGGGTGGTGGAGTCCGGCACTCCAGGCGATGTACGGGACGCAGTCGAACGGGCGATCGAACCAGCGGGCGCACTGATCGTCATCGCCTATGACCGTGCAGGCATCGCCGCGCTGAGAGCTGTCCCGCCCGAGGTGCCGGTAGCTGCGATGGTCGAGACTCCTTCCGGCGATGAGGCTGCCGGCAAGCCGTGGGTGTGGATCGACGACCGCAGGGCAGCCCGAGACGCGACGAACTACCTGTTGGGCCTCGGGCACGAGACCGTCCATTACGTTTCGATACCGTCGTCCACCAATACCAGCCAGCGTATGTTGGGATGGCGCTCAGCCCTCGAGGATGCTGGCGTCAGAGTGCCAAAGTCGTTGCAAGCCGGATGGGACCCGCAATCGGGCAGCCAAGCAGTACAGCGCAGACTGGCGCGCGACCCAAAGGTGACAGCGGTGCTGTGCGGCAACGATGACCTTGCAATAGGTGTCATGCGGGCCATTCACGAGGCGGGGCGCGCGATTCCCGACGACGTCAGCGTCGTCGGCTTCGACGACACGCCCCTCTCAGCGTTCTACATTCCCGCCCTCACGACCGTCCGCCAGGACTTCGCGGCCCTCGGCAAAGCGTGTTTCGCGAAGCTCCTTTCCCTGCTGGACGCGAACGTCAGTCAGGACGCGCACCCCTGGCCGCAGGCTGAGCTGATCGTCCGCGAGAGCGCCGGACCACCGCCTTCACCGCGCCGGCAAGGAAGAGACAAGAGCGGCTCGGTGCCCGCTGGACCCAGAGGCGATGCGCGCAGGCGGCGGGTGCCGGACACGACCACCCGTGCCGACGCCGGCCGCAAACTCCGGAGTCGGGCCAAGACAAACCAGGAGAACGGCGAAAGGAGCACGAAGACAAATCTGCAACGCACCTGACCAGCTTGTAACGGGCGAGAGCGCCGCACCCCTGCGGCCGCCATGCCAGGCGCTTTCGCCAGCGCGTCCGAGGAGGGGACACGCCGGGGCCGCACGGCAAGCGGAACAAGGCCTCCGGCCGGCACGCATTCGCAGGCGAGTGACCGACAAGGGGCAGGTTGCCCCGGACACAGTAAGGAGCAAGACGAATGAAGGACCAGCAAGGACACGAAAGCTATGCACCGGGTCGCATGAGCCGAAGGCGCTCGCGCCACCCGGGCTGGAATAGGTTCAACTCGAAGTTCGCTGTGACGCTCGCGGCGGTGACCATCGTCGGCACCATCGGGCTCGCCACCGCGGGCGGGGGCACCGCTGGGGCGGCGAGCTCGACGTCGAGCACGCCGGTGGTCAACCTGACCTGGTGGACGATGTGGTCCGGGTCGACGCTGCAGCTGCTCAACACAATGGTGACTCAGTTCAACAAGACCCATCCCGGAATCCACGTCACCGAGACCAACATCCCCAGCGATGCGACGACGAGCACTGCCAAGCTGCTCTCGACGATCGCGGCCGGGGACCCGCCAGACATTTTCACGGAGTGGTGGCCGGAGATCGGCTCCTTCGCGGCCGACGGCGACCTCGTGAACATGAACCAGTACCTCACCGGCCAGTACGCCGGCCTCGAGAAGTGGGAGTACCCAGTCGCCGTCCAGGCGGGCACCTATAAAGGCGGCTTGTACGCCATCCCGATGTCAATGAACTCCTGGGCGCTGTACTACAACATTCCCCTGCTCGCCGAGTACGGCATCAAGTCGCCGCCCAAGACCCTGGCCCAGTTCGACGCCGACCAGGCCAAGCTGTGGGTCGTCGACAATGGCAGGATCGTGACCATGGGCTTCTACCCGGACACGGACGGGAACGGCTTCCAGTTCTACACGACCTTCTTCGGCGCCACGAACTGCTTCAACTCGGCCGGCAAGTACGACTTTGAGAACTGCAGTGGGGCCAAGGCGGAAATGAACTGGATTGCCAGCTTCTCCAAGTACTCCTACGCCCAGGTGATGGCGCTGCAGACCGACCTGGGCTTCGTGGCCGGCGGCCAGACCGACATCTGGACGAACGGTAAGTCCGGCTTCGAGCTGTCTGGTCCGTGGGTGGGCGCGCAGAACGTCCCCGTGTCCAACCCGGACCTCGAAGATCACTTCGGCGTCGAGGCCTTCCCTGGTATCGTCCCCAAGCCGAGCACGCTCGGGCAGGGCAACTTCAACATCATCCCGAAGGGCGCCGCCCACCCGGCTCAGGCATTCGAGTTCATCTCCTGGCTCGCCGGTTACAAGAACGAGAGCTTCGTCGGATCCATCGACCCCAAGGGCGGCTGGGTACCTGCCGGCCCCACGGTGACCAAGGCCCCGGCGTACCAGACCTGGCTCAAGCAGAACTCGTGGCTGTCGGGCTTCCTGCCCCAGATGTCCAGCCCCTACACGGAGGCTCCGACCCTGACTCCGACGCAGGCGCAGCTGTTCGCCGCCGAGAACACCGCGACGGCCGACGTCCTGCAGAAGATCATGACTCCTGAGCAGGCGCTCAAGTACATCGACCAACAGGCGAACGCCTCGAGCTAGCAGTCCGCCCTCACACCTAGGGGACAGTCGGGCTGGGTCCCGCCTGTCCCCTACTGTGTGCGCACGGGCGGTCGGAGGAGCGCACTGCTGACATGCAGATCGACGTGCAGGCAAACAGGTTGCCGGCCGCGCCGCTTAAGGTCGCGAGAGGGCGGCGCCGGGGCTCGCTTCGCTCCCCCAACCGACGGGCGCTCCGACTCGGGCTTCTCTTCGTCAGCCCGTGGATCGTAGGCTTCCTTCTCTTCTTCGCCTACCCGTTCTTCGCCACCATCTACTACAGCTTCACCGACTTCAACGGCGTCGGCGCGGCTCACTGGATCGGGTTCACCAACTACGTGAACCTGTTCCACGACCCGTTGTTCAAGACCTCGCTCTTCAACACCTTCTACTACACGGCGATCGAGCTGCCCTTGTCCACCGTCGCGGCGCTCGGCCTGGCGCTGCTGCTCAACATGAACATGAGGGGCCGAGCCATCTACCGGACGATCTTCTACATCCCTTCGATCGTGCCGCTCGTCGCCTCGTGCATGATCTTTGTCTGGCTGTTCAACCCGGCATCGGGGATCGTCAACGACATCCTCATCGACGCGCACTTGCCGTCCCCGGACTGGTTCTTCTCGGTCGCCTGGTCGAAGCCCTCGTTCATCTTGCTCGGGCTGTGGGGCCTCGGCCAGCCGATGGTGATCTACCTGGCGGGCCTGCAAGGTGTGCCGAGGGACATGTACGAGGTCGCCGCCCTCGATGGCGCGAGTGCATGGAAGCGGCTCCGCTACATCACGATCCCGATGATCAGCCCGGTCATCCTCTTCAACGTCATCCTGCAACTCGTGTTGTGCATCTCGTACTTCACCCAGGCTCAGGTGATCGAGAGCAGCGACATCGGCGGCCCCGGCACATCGACGTGGTTCTACGTGCAGTATCTCTACGAACAGGCCTTCGAGTTCCTCAAGCTCGGATACTCGTCGGCGATGGCCTTCTTCTTGTTCGTGATCAGCGCAGTCATCATGGTGGTTCTGTTCCGGTCCTCCGCGCGGTGGGTCTACTATGCCAACGAGCAGCAGTAGCTCCGTACGCGCGGCGGGCCACAGTCTCGCGAAACACGCGACGCTGATCGTCGTGAGCGTGCTGCTCGGCTTCCCGTTGCTCTGGATGGTCCTTACCTCGCTCAAGACCAATCCACAGTCGCTCGCCGTCCCGCCTGTGTGGTGGCCGCACCCCTTCGTCTGGCGCAACTATCCGCAGATGCTCTCGGCGGTCCCGTTCTGGCGGTTCGTGCTCAACACCCTCATGTACGCCGGCGTCACGATCGTCGGGGTGTGCATCTCGAGCAGCCTCGTGGCCTACGGCTTCTCCCGCATCCGCTGGAGAGGCAGGGACGTCCTGTTCCAGGTGATGGTCGGGACCCTCCTGATCCCGTTCTTTGCCACGCTGATTCCGCTCTTCACCATGTACAAGCACTTTCACATGGTCGGCTGGTACCTGCCGTTGATGATCCCGACGTTCCTCGGCAGCTCGGTCTTCAGCACCTTCCTGCTCCGCCAGTTCTTCATGACCATCCCCGAGTCGCTCTCCGACGCCGCCCGGGTGGACGGGGCGAACGAGTTCACCATCTACACCCGGATCATCCTGCCGATGGCGAAACCGGCCCTGGCGACGGTCATCCTCTTCCAGTTCATCTACTGCTGGAACGACTTCATCGGGCCGCTCATCTACATCAACAACCAGGTGTGGTACCCCCTGTCGCTCGGCTTGAACCTGATCCTCGGCACTTACACGACCGACTGGCCCTGGGTGATGGCGGCCGCCACGGCAGCCACGGCACCGATCATCGTCCTGTTCTTCTTCACCCAGCGCACCTTCATCAAGGGCATCGCCATCCACGGCACAGGGGTCAAGGGATGAAACCCGCCTCGGTCCCCGGTACGGCCTGTCCAGGCGCGGGAATGGCATCTGGCGGTACGGAGAACCCCGTTCTCGTTTCCCTCAGGGGCAAGGTCCTTGGGGCGCTGACAGCGTGCTTCGACTTCCTCGTCCTCAACTTCGTGCTCGTGGTCGCCTGCCTCCCGGTCGTGACCGCGCCCGTCGCGTTTCAGGCGGCCACGGTCGCCCTCGAGCGTTGGCGGGTGTCGGGCGAGGACCGCGTCGTGCGCGAGTTCCTCGCGGCGCTCAGGTCCCGGCCACCACTGCGAACGACCCTAACGGTGGGCGCCCCGCTCGTCGTGGCTGCGGTCGCCGCCGAGGAGGTGCACTTCTTCAGCCGCGGCGGTTCGCCGGGCGACTGGGTGAGCCTCGGGTTCGGTATCGCCGCCCTGCTCGTTGCGCTGACGAGCGTCGGCTACGTGCTCGTGCTTGGCGCCCGCGAGCCCTTGATGGCCCCAAACGACGTCTGGAACCTGTCGGTCGGCCTGGCAGTGCGGAACCTGCTGACAACCGGTCCGCTGTTCGTCGCCGAGTTCGCGGCGACGGCGTTGCTGCTCCTGCTCGACCCACCCCTCGCGTTGATCGGAGTGCCGATCCTGCTTCTCCAGTGCCTGAGGCTCACGGCTCTGCTCGGAATCGGCAGGGTCGACAAAAGTGCGCCCCGGTCCGGGGCGTCCGTCTTGTTGCCGAAGGAGCATGCACAGCGCTGAGGAGCACCGCTAGCGGGGCGTAGATGATCGGCGCCTGATGGCAGAGTCTGTTGCAACCTGGCGCTCGCAACCTTGGCGGCTCGAGCCTGATCGACGGCGCTCAGGCGATGGGCCGACGGGCATTCGGCCTATGATCATGGCCTGGGAGGTCCTCTGAACGTTCGGTGCTCAGGGATCTCAGCCCCGAGTCGACGCCAATTGTGGCAACGGTGACCGGCCCGAAGCGATCTGCCACAGGCAGCGCTGACAGGAGTTTCGCTCCGGTCGAGGCAGACCGCTGGCGATGAGGATTCCTCTTCCAGTCACCGCGCCGCTCGCGGGACCGCTCGAACGTCATGGCTCGGTGCACGGCACGTGGTGTCGGTCGGCTTGCGTACTGTGCGCCTCTCG
>Ga0181520_10013051_pt1 | contig 10560 bp, 9 predicted proteins | sample PEATcosm2014_Bin_29_FD_132451 | JGI IMG/M metagenome (GOLD analysis project Ga0181520, IMG submission 132451) | Peatland microbial communities from MTU Mesocosm Facility, Houghton, MI, USA - PEATcosm2014_Bin02_30_metaG | ecosystem: Environmental > Terrestrial > Soil > Wetlands > Peat | place...
GTAATCGGTAAAAAGGGATCCTCCCACTACAAGGAGATATATCCTCTCCCGGTACCGGGTCAATTCAGGAAGTGCCCGGATCATCTCGTCAATCGCGTACCAGCGTTCGACACTCCCTGAAAAGCCGATAACGAAATCGTCATCCTTTATCCCCAGCTCATGTCGGGTTGCTGATCCGTCTTGTGGTACAAAAAGGTCCGTGTTGACTCCATTTGTTATAAGATCTGAGGAAAATCCAAGTTCTTTGAGTTTTGCCACGAGCGAAGGGGAGACAGTTGTTATTCTATCGCTTTGTGAAAGGTTTCTCCGCGTGATCTCCCAAACTCCGTTCCGGACGCATTGGGCAATATACCGGTTTTTAAAGTAAGCTGCGGCTGAATCCGGGAACCAGTCTTTGAGATCGAAAACAACCGGAACTTTATGGCGCTTTGCCGCAGAAATAACGGCCGTCCCTGCAAGGACATGTGCTGCGACCACGACATCGATCTTGTTGTCCTTGATGATCTTATCTAAAATATAATAGTGGTACGGGGCATTGAGGGTATAATGGAGGAGAGGGTTTTTTACCGGGAACTGGGTTGCCTCTTCAACGATGAGTCGGGTGGGTCTGGCCTTGCCGCGACTTACATGAAAATGGGCCACATGTATCTCATGACGAAGAGCAAGTTCCTCGAAGATATAATGGTGTCGAGAGGGAATCGGATGATGGATATAGTCTTGAGTGGACACAAGGAGAATTTTCATAATTATCACGCATTTCCCAAGTTACTGGTAAATGATAATTTTCACCCGGTCATATTAATTTTAAGAATTCTTTTTTACCAGCGCAGAGGGTAGATCCCGAATTTTTGCTGGCGCGCCAACAGCAAGTTTATGTGCCGGTACATCCCGGGTTACAATTGCACCAGCTGCAACAAGGGCCCCTTCACCAATGTGAATGCCCGGAAGAATAGTTGAATTTGCCCCGATGGCTGCATGGTTTTCTATTATGGGTGCTACAAGTCCGCCGATACCCGAAGGGGGGTACCGGTCGTTGGTCAAAACCGCATTTGGACCGATGAATACGTGGTTCTTTATCACAGTATTCGTGGGAATGTAGACCATACTCTGGAGATTAACATCATCACCAAGGATCGTGTTTCCTTCGATGATAACCCCGGTCCCAACGGAAACGTGATCCCCGATGCGGGTTTTTTCACGGATGAGTACATTGTGCCCGGCCTGGAACCGGTTCCCGATAGTTACATCGCAATAGATAATGGTGCCCGAACGGAGTACAGCATCGTTTCCAATTGTCGTTCCGGAAAATCCGGTTTTTCCAATAAATTCCCGGGAGGGAAACCCTAAGGTTACTGGTTCAAATACCTGGAGCCTGGCTCCTGTTTTATTGATTCCGTATTCGATCATTCCACGGTCACGCTCTTTGCAAGGTTTCTTGGTTTGTCGATGTCCCGACCAAGGGCTACTGCGGTCCGGTATGCGAGTATCTGGAGTGCTACAATACTTGTCAGGACATCGACAAAAGAGTGCGCTTGTGGCAACGAGATAAATAAATCGACGACATCGGATAGCTCAACGTCATCCTCGTTTCCAAACGCAATGACTGGCGCACCTCTGGCTTTGATCTCCTTGATGTTGGAGACCATCACCGCATATGTTTCTCCTGGCATGCACATTGCAATAACTGGTGTATCCGGTGACAAAAGTGCAAAAGGCCCATGTTTTAGCTCCCCTGCCGCATACCCTTCGGCATGAATATAGGAGATTTCCTTCATCTTGAGTGCGCCTTCCAGTGCGACCGGATAGAATGGGCCTCGTCCGATATAGAAAATACTCTGTGCATTCCTGCATAGTTCTACTGCAGGAGAAAGATCTATCAGAAGGACTTCTTCAATTGCCTGATGAGCACGATGGAGGACATTTTCAAACCGTCCGTCGCATCGGGCATCAATGATCTGCATTAAGACCGCCAGTTGGGCAATAAACGATTTTGTGGCTGCGACACTAATCTCAGGCCCCGCACGCATAAAGAGCGTTGCATCCGCAACCCTGCTCGCAGAACTACCTAGTACATTTGTTATTGCAAGCGTCTGGCAATTGTGTTTTTGCGCAAGTTTGAGTGCTGTCAATGTATCTGCCGTTTCTCCAGACTGTGTTATACCTATTACAAGACCTTCCAGTGGCGGGTGGAAATACCTGAACTCCGAAGCAACATCCACAAAAACAGGAACTCCGCACGATTCTTCAAGCAGATATTTGAATATAAGCCCGGTGTGGTACGATGAACCGCAGGCGACGAGTGTCACTGAGGGAAATTTGCAGACAAACGATGGCAGAGTATGTTTATCGACGGTCCTTAACGTGTTAAAGAATGCCTGGGGTTGCTCGTAGATCTCCTTGAGCATGTAATGGGCAAATCCTCCTTTCCTGCCTTCTTCAGGAGACCAGTCGATTAGTTCCACAGGTCGGTTGACCCGACACGTATCCTGATAAATTTCGATGCCGTTTTTTGTCATGCAGGCGATATCGCCGTCTTCGAGAAAAACGGCACGATCTGTATAATCCAGTACCGGCGTCATATCTGATGCCGCGAAGTATTCATTGTCTCCGATTCCGAGCACGAGCGGGCTTCCGTTGCGGGCCGCTATTATGCAGTCCGACCCTACTGCAATGATCAATAATGCATATGATCCCTTGAGGGCCGGGAGTATTTTCCTTACTGCTGATAACAGGTCTGTTCCTTTTCCATATTGCTCCTCGACAAGGTGGACAACGACTTCCGTATCGGTCTGTGACCTGAAAGTATGACCCCTAGCTGTGAGCGCTTTTTTTAACTCGGCAAAATTTTCTACAATACCATTATGAACGACAGCGATACGATTGGTGCAATCAACATGCGGATGTGCGTTGATATCGTTTGGGATACCATGAGTCGCCCATCGGGTATGACCAATACCGATGTTTCCCTGTAACTGGAGAGCACCTGAATATTCAGAAATCCGTCCTTTGTGCTTTTCAATCTCAAGATCACATCCCAGCGTAGCGATCCCAAATGAATCATATCCCCGGTATTCGAGTTTTTTTAAGCCGTCAAGAATCAGGGGTGCCGCCTGCCTTCTCCCGATGTAACCGACAATCCCGCACATCTTATATCACCAGAGTGTTGTCAGGGATTATACGTGAAATCACATCGCGGTTTCCTTCAAAAGTTACGTTGTTCCCGACCATGCCGTTCCGGATGCGGGTAAATGAACCGCAGTTGACATGATCCCCGAGAATAGCACCGAAATGTGAGTGGATTGGTTTTCCTTCAATTTCCAGAAAGCCTCCTGCGGTTGCTGTTGATATATGGTCACCAAGCACGCATCGTTCACCAACAATGGAATCCAAAATCCGGGAATGCGACGCGATTGAGGTATCATCCATTACAATACTGTTTCCAAGAAGACTTAGGGGCTCGACGGTTACTCGCGATCCAATGCTCGTATTGGGCAAGATACAGCTATTCGGCCCGATGGTACAATCATTTCCAATAATAACGGGGCCCGAGATCACAGTATTTGGGCCAATTGTTGTTCCTTTCCCAATGTGAACCGGTCCCTGGAAGGTAGCATGGCGACTGGCAATTCCCTCCCGTCCAGTAGGCAGATGCCTGAGAAGCCGTTGGTTCAGCCTGATCAGATCCCAAGGGTAGATAGCATCCTGCCAGTCGTCCGCTATGACGGCGTGAACATCAATTCCACTCTCTACCATACATGAGATTGCCTCTGTTACATCATTTCCCCGGATATACTGGAAAAAGTCCGCGGGTAGCGAATATATCCCGGTACTCACGAGAAAACTCGTTGCATTGTCTGGCTTCTCCACAATACTGTCTACCCGGCCATCCCGAACTGTAACAACCCCGAAATTTGATGGGTTCGGGTGTTCTTTTACCAGAACTGCATTTTTAATGTCCTTGATCTTTGCTACCGACTGCGCGTCAATGTAATTATCCCCGGGAAGCAACAGGAAATCCCCTTTTATCTGGCATGCTGTCTGTTGGAGCGCATGGGCGGTTCCGAGCTGTTTTTCTTGGATGACTACTTCAATAGGTAGATCGATCTGGTTGAGGAAACGGGTTACGTGTTCCTTGCGATATCCGACAACGACAATGATGTCACGAATTCCGTTTGTGACGAGTGCATCGATGGTATACGCAATGATGGGTTGGTTAGCTACCGGAATCATAGCTTTTGGCCGGCTCCATGTAAGCGGACGGACCCGCCGTCCTTCTCCTGCCGCAAGAATAACTGCCTGCATATCTCTACCTACCGGATTGTTGAGTTCTCCCCAAAATGTCCTTCAATGTAACTGTTGGGTGCAAATTGTGCATTACTCCCGATTACCGAACCGACATTGACCGAACAGTTGATCACAAAGCTTACGTTGTCCCCGACGACAGCACCAAACTTCGTATGTCTGGTATCATTTCCACCGGCCCTTACCGGAGCATGATCGTGACGAAGGTTTGCAATTTTTGTCCCTGCACCAAAATTACATCCGCTTCCGATGACGGAATCACCGACATAATTGAAGTGGGGAATCTTTGTTTTAGCCATTACAATAGAATTCTTAAGTTCAGTGCAGTGACCTATATGGCATTCATCTCCGATACTTGTCGCGCCCCGGATGTATGCATGTGGACCTATCCGGCAGTTATTACCGATAACGCAGGGTCCTTCGATATAGGTTCCTGATTTTACTATCGTATCTTTTCCAATGATAACAGAACCTGACAGGTGGACACCTTCTTCAATTGCCCCTAAGTTTACCGAAGAAATCCCCGCCAGAAGGACTGCATTAGCATCCAATAGGTCCCAGGGATATCCTATATCCATCCATGTAGAAAGAGAAACTGCCATAAGACTTTGCCTTGCAATCAAAACACCAAGAGCATCTGTGAGTTCGAGTTCACCGCGTGACGAAGGTTGCACTTGTGCCAGCAAATCAAAGATCTCTTGAGAAAAGAGGTACGCACCTGCGTTAATGATATTGGACTTTGGGTGTTTTGATTTTTCTTCGAGAGCAGTGACCCGTTCGTTTTCCACAAGAACAACGCCGAAATCCCCGGGATGATCCGTGGTACTGGTACCCATACATGGAGCCGGCATATGAATCAGTCTGGCGATGTCGGCACTTGTAAGGATCATGTCCCCGTTCATAGCAAGGAATGGGCCCGAGATCAAATTTTGCGCTGAACGGAGGGCATCCGCAGTTCCCGATTGTTGTCGTTGCGGGGCGTACATAATGTGTATTCCAAAACGTTCGCCATCACCGAAATGGGCGCGAACCTCGCGTGCCCCGTAGCCAACCACAAATACAAAATCCGTGATGCCGGCATCCCGTGCAGCTAGAACGAGATGTTCCATCATCGGGCACTTTGCCACCGGGAGCATGACTTTCGGGCGTTGGGCAGTAAGGGGCCGCATTCGTTTACCCTCACCCGCCGCCAGCACAACGCATTGCATAGATACACCTCTCCGGCATTATTTAAGCAGTTTTCCCTGCCGGACACGAGATTTTCCTTGCTCCATCATCTCTTTTGCGGTCGTAAAAGTGGTTCCTTCAGCGGTAATCCTGATCTTGGGCTCGGTTCCACTAGCCCTTATGAGATACCACCCATTTTCCTGTGCAACCCTTATCCCGTCGGTCGGATTTTCTGCGCCAAGACTCGTAACAATTTCGCGTGCCCGCTCATCCTGTATGGATTCCCTGAGGATTGGATAAGACGGCATAGCGTCAAGCCGTTCAGCAATATCGCAGCCCGATGCGATCTCGCAGAAGAGGGCCGCCGCAAAGGGACCATCCGGGCATAAGGAGTGATGGGGGAAGATCCAGGCGCCACTTGGCTCACCCCCGAATTCACCCCATGAAAGAAGTTCCTCGGACACGAAGCTATCTCCAACCGGTGTCCGATGGACATTCGCAACCTCTTCAATAATCATCGAGGCATCGCTTGTAGTTACCACTTTTTTTGCGCCGAGGTGCTCAGCAAAGAGAAGGAGAAGGTGATCGCCATCAACATACCTCCCCTTATTATCAAACCCCATCATGCGGTCAGCATCACCGTCATGAACAACTGCGCAATCAGCCCCGGTTTTCTTTACGATTTCTCCGACATAGCTAAGGTATTCCTTGAGTGGCTCGGATGGACGTGCGAATCTTCCTGCGGGATTGCAGTTGAGACAGATTGTTTTTACCTCTGCGTCGGCCATAAGACCCGGGGTCATAAGGCAGCCTGCTCCGTTCCCGCAATCAATGATCACAGAGAGTCCCGGCTCTATGGATACTGCATCAAGGATCGCCTTTTTATGAGGTGAAAGAGCATCAAAAGAAGATTCTGTACCTTGGTGCTGCCAGGTGGACCAATGCGGTTCATCGAGACATTCCTCTACTGATTTTTGCTGGGCAAGGGTGAATGAGGAACCGTCCGGGTTGAATAGTTTGATACCATTATATTCTTCGGGGTTGTGGGATGCGGTGATCATGCATCCGGCTTTTACGGTTCTTGCGCTGTATGCAACGGAGGGTGTAGGGACAATTCCGGTAAAGCGTGCATCTCCTCCTGCTCCGGTAATACCTGAAATTATAGTGCGGGCAAGCAGCGGGCTTGTGGTCCGGGTATCGATTCCCACGATACAGTCCGAGAATCGTTCCCCTATTACGGCGCCGACGCTGAGTGTGGTTTCCACGAGTGCCTGGTCGAACCGCTGACGTATTCCCGAAGAGCCAAAAAGCATGCATGAGGATGGGCTTTTTGTATAAAAAGAGTTTTAGCCTTTTTACCGCGATGGATCTGGCATGACATCCGGCTTGGAAAGACCATAGGGGCACCAGTGTTCTCCATGCTGGAGCCTGCAGACTCCAGAGGTTGATGACCCCAGAAATATGATACGTTTTTTCCCGGAGAAGGACTCTATGAGATTTCCTGTTTCCGATTCAATTATTCCCTCGTTATTGACCAGAATGATCTCCGCTTCATCGATATCATTAGTTAAGCTGATTCCTCTAGCCCTCTCCAGAACAGGTATCTTTCCGATACAAAATATCCGGCTTCCATCGAGGACAGCTATGATTTCATTGAGGCAGGCTGCGTGCGAAAGTACAGGGCAGGCACGTCGTACGCGTGATAGACAGAAAAATACAGTGGCGACATTGATGATGGCGCATGCGGCACTGCGAACGCCCGGAGCATCAAGAGGTGCCCCGAACATGAATGAGATTTTTGTCATGGCACGGATTGGATCATCAGTGACAAATTCCGCAGTTCTCCCCCCAAACGATGCAGTCATGCATGCGCCCCGTTCAAACTGGCAGTTCTTAGCGTCAGGATCGACGTCGAGAAGAACACCGGTGTCTTCACACCCGCTGTGCTCGAGGACATCTTCAAGGCGGTTTACTGAATCTTTAATGATATCCATTATTCCCCGGACTCTTTTAACATAAGTACAACCCGGGCGGGTGCGCCGTCCAAACCGGTTAGGCGCAATGGCAGGGCTGCAATTTCGTACTCTCCCTCATCGACGCTTGAAAGATCGAGAAGTTCGATAATAATACAACCATTTCCAAGAAGCTCCCGGTGCACCGATCCGTCGCAGACAAAAGATTCGATCGAAAAGGAGTCTATTCCCAGACAGAGAGTACCCCTTTCACTCAGAAGTTTCGCTGCATCTTTTGTAATGTGAGGAAAATCCTCCCGAAAACGGTTTTCTTTTGAAAATGTTGTTTTTAGCATGATCCGTTTCTCAGTGCCAAGCCTGCCACGAAGATGTGCCGCAGTGATGATATTTTCTGCAGATGTCACATCCAGTACACGACACGGGCCGATAAGGTTATTGAGAGGGATCGTATCGATCGTATCCCCTTTTTTAAGATAGTGGACGGGAGCGTCGATATGGGTTCCTGAGTGGCTGTTCATACGTAGGTCACTTATCAGGTAAAGCCCTGCGTCCCTCTGGCAAAACTGCGGTGGGGTATCTCCTGGAAAAGATACTGTTGAGCCCGAAAGTGGCCGCGTGATATCGATGATTTTCATAGGTTATTCTTCCCATCCAAACTTACCGACGAGCGGAACAAAATGGACCCCGCCATACTGCTCCTCCCGGAATTGGTCACCATGCCGTTCGATTACGATGAGATCCTGGATCGAACGACTGCCTACCGGCGCGACGAGTCTCCCACCGTCCGCGAGCTGGGCTTTGAGTGGTTCCGGTATCGTTGGAGTTGCGGCAGTAACAAGGATCCCATTGTATGGGGCTGAAAGTGGATATCCAAGTGTTCCATCCCCCAATACAATTTCTACATTTTTTGCATGAATGGTCAAAAGATTAGTACGTGCATGATCTGCCACCTTTTCTATGCGTTCAATCGTAATTATTTTTTTAACAATCATCGAAAGGATGGCGGCTTGATATCCGCTTCCTGCGCCGATTTCAAGCACGGTATCTGTGGGTTTTGGATGAAGCAGTTCGGTCATAAGCGCTACGATATATGGTTGCGAAATAGTCTGACCGCTTCCAGTTGGCAGCGGAGAATCCGCATATGCATCCCGGTCCCAAGGTGATGGGATGAAAAGGTGGCGGGGAACCTCCCGCATAGCAGTGAGGACGCCAGGATCCATGATGCCTCTAGCTTCTATCTGCAGTTCTACCATCTTGCGACGTTCATCTGATCGGGGATACGCGGCTGTCATAGATTGGGAAAAAGAATTTAGAATCCTGCCTTTTCCGCCACATCGATGGTGGCATCGATCTGTTTTTGCAGTACTTCAGGGAGGCCGGAGATCTTAACGTCAAGGAATCCGCGGATAATCGTAGCTGTAGCTTCGTCTTCTGAAAGCCCCCTTGACATCAGATACTCGATCTCTTCTTGTGCCAGTTTGCCGATCGCTGCTTCGTGAGAAAGTTCTGTCCCGACTACCCTTCCATCAATCTCCGGGATCGCGTAAATAGTGCCATCTTTGAGAATAAGGCCCTTGCATTCAAGATGTCCCCGGGTTCCTGAAGTCTCCCCTATAATTTGGCCCCGGGATATGATGGTTCCCCCTTTTGTAATTGCGCGGGCAATCAGTTCAGCACTCGAGCCCTTTCCATGAAGGATCGCCCTGGAACCTACATCGAAGTACGAGGTGGGAGAGGCGATGGTAATGGTCGAGAACCGTGCAACAGAGTTCTCCCCGTTTAAGGTTGCCGTTGGGTACATCTGGACTTTTTTGACAGGCTGCATGCAAACATAATTCGAGATGAAAGCCCCGTTTTCCTCCACAATGGATGCGCTACGTGGGTAGACTTCTATGTTTTCCGTCCACGTATGGATCATGGTAAAACTGATTTTAGCGTTCTTTTTTATGTAGAACTCTGAAACGCCATAATGTGCGGCTCCCGGGCCCACGTGACCTCCGCTTGTACATCCAGAAATAATGTGGAGCTCCGCACCTTCTTCAGCGATAATGATATTGTGAACGTGCTGGATCGTCTCACGACCTAGGTAAAGGCAGGCCTGGATAGGGAGAATATTGCTTGTCCCCTTATGCGCTATGATCACGTAACCTTTCGGATCTTTCTGTCCAGCTACGTACTTTGTTATCTCGTCTTTATCTTTTGAGACTGCCTTCCAGTTATACTCCTGAAGCCAGTCATAGTTTTCCATCGCCTGTTTATAGGAAAGGACTTCGATGCCTTCCTCGTTGCACTCAGCGTGGATTACGTCTTGGTTCATCTGGAGATAACTGCCGCAACGGTTTTCCATGGATAATTCGATTCCCGATTGAACGAGCCGTTCCTTGTCCTCATTTGATATCCCCGGTGCGTTCAGTTCTGACGACATTCCAGGCACTCCTTATACCCACGCAGTTTGATATCCTTTAAGATTTCCCGGGGATTTCCATGGCATTTGATCATACCATCACACATCACATGCCCCTTGTCCGCATCAAGGTAATCAAGAATGAATCCCGTATGGGTGATCACAAGACCGCTTTTTGCCCGCTTTACGATCCGTTTCTCCTTTTCCAGCAGTGATCCAATTGCTTTTCCTATCAGCGAGATATTTTCAAGATCGACGCCGCTTTCCGGTTCATCAAGCATTACAAAATTCGGGTCCTGGATCATGAGCTGAAGAACTTCACTCCTTTTGATCTCTCCCCCTGAAAAACCTTTATTGATGTCCCGTTCAAGAAAAGCGGCCATATGCACCGATTTGGCGAGCTCGGGAATATCATTGCTGCTGTTCCGGGAAATCGCGTTTAGCAGCTTGCCCAGCTTGAGCCCGGAGATAGTCGGAGGGCGCTGGAAGAGCATTCCCATTCCACGTTTAGCACGTTCATCAGCATGCATTGCAGTTACGTCCTCGCCATTGAAGGTGATTTTTCCTTTGGTGATCGTGTAGTTTGAAAAACCCATCAGGGTCATAAGAAGTGTGGTCTTCCCAGAGCCATTGGGGCCCATGAGCACGTGTGTTTCTCCGGCATCGATATGGAGGTTGATACCGTGTAACACCTCTTTGTCTCCGATGTTCACA
>Ga0181520_10013052_pt1 | contig 10559 bp, 7 predicted proteins | sample PEATcosm2014_Bin_29_FD_132451 | JGI IMG/M metagenome (GOLD analysis project Ga0181520, IMG submission 132451) | Peatland microbial communities from MTU Mesocosm Facility, Houghton, MI, USA - PEATcosm2014_Bin02_30_metaG | ecosystem: Environmental > Terrestrial > Soil > Wetlands > Peat | place...
CAGCCGGCCCCCCAGTGTCAGAATAACGGATCGCCTGAAATCAGCCCCAAGTCTGGAGTGGGGAACGACGAGCCAGCATCCTCGCATCCTCGATGCTGTCCACTATGTCGGGGGGTAAACATTCGGCATTAAAGCGGTTTCCGAACATTGCTGATCCGGGTGCAGACCGCATACTGCTGTTTGGGGGTATTGCGCCGGCCCCCGCTGTTCCCTCAAATTGCCCACATGTGCTTGTGCGCATCCAACGCGGCCAGGAGCGCGAGAACTACGGCGTAACGTATCGAGAGGCGCAGGAGGCGATCGAAGCAGAAGTCCCTAAGAACTTCGACGCTCGCACGCGCGCATACCTGCTGCTGAAACGGCACGGCCAGACCCTTTGCAAACGCAGCAATCCCAAATGCGATCATTGTCCCGTCAACTCTTCCTGTGCGTTTTTCGGCGGCAAACGCCGTGGACGTTCCACACGCCCCACGACCGCGGCTGGCCCATAGCTTCGGCTGCTTATTTCAACCTCGCGCTCGCCGGTGGCCCGCGTTTAGACCCCTGGAAGCACCCACTATACTGGATTGAGACGAACGCACCCAAGGGAAAAGGAGCGGCTTTCACTCCATGGACAGGGAACGCTGGGAGCAGATCGAGAAACTCTTCCACGCGGCATGTCAGGTACTCGCCGAAAGACGCGGGATCTTTCTGGCCAGCCGATGCGGCGGCGATGACGGCATGCGGCGGGCGGTCGAGAAACTGCTGAATCAGGCGAGCTCCGCCACGGAGACGATGCTTCTGCCAGGCGTGGCCGTGGGACCGTATCGGATCGAGGGGCCGTTGGGAAAGGGGGGAATGGGAGAAGTCTACCGGGCGCGAGACAACCGCCTGGGCCGCCCCGTGGCTTTGAAATTCCTGTCCGGAGCCATGGCTGCGAGTCAATCCACACTGGAACGGTTCCGGCGCGAGGCGCAGGCCATTTCCACATTGAATCATCCCAACGTTTGCACGGTTTACGACATCGGGGAACACGGGGGCCAGCCGTTTCTCGTCATGGAGCTGATGGAGGGGCAGACGCTAAAGGAACTGATCGCCGAGCGGCCCTTATCCAACGACCAGTTACTGGCCATCATGATTCCCGTTTTGGAGGCGCTCGAAGCGGCGCACGGCGCCGGCATCGTGCATCGCGACGTCAAGCCAGCCAACGTCTTTCTCACTCGGCAGGGCCCGGTGAAGATTCTGGATTTCGGTCTCGCTAAGTCGGCCGGGGCCGAACTGGTCCCGCCCGCGGTGCCGATGGATAGCCTGACGGCTCCCGGGGCCACCGTAGGAACGATTTCCTACATGGCTCCCGAACAGGCTCGCGGCCAGACGGTCGATGCGCGTTCGGACATTTTCGCTTGCGGAGTGGTCCTCTATGAGATGGCCACCGGAACACTGCCCTTTGCCGGCGATGGCCTTGCCGGCAAGATCGAGGCCGTGCTGACCCGCGCGCCCCGGCCCGCCCGGGAATTGAGGCGCGGTTTGTTGCCCGAGATCGAACGGGCGATCGAGCGAGCGATCGAGAAGGACCCGCAAGCGCGGTATCAAAGCGCCGCCGACATGCGTGCGGACCTGCTGCGGGCCGGACGGGTCCTGAAATCGCTCGACGCACCGGAGGCGGATCGGCCCTCGCCCCCACGGAGATGGAAGGGAGTCGCCGCCGCGGTGGCATCGGCTGCGCTGATGGCGGGAGTGGTTGGCTGGTACTTTGGCGTGCACAAGCGGCCGGTCACCTCGCCATCCGAGTATGTGCAGCTCACCGATTTCAGCGATTCCGCTTCTGCGCCGGCGCTCTCCCCCGACGGACGGATCGTGACGTTCTTCCGGTCCGGATCTCCCTTCCTGACCTACGGCCAGATCTACGTGAAGCTGCTTCCGGATGGCCAGTCGACTCAGATTACCAACGATCCGAGCCCGAAATACAACCCGATCTTCACTCCCGACGGATCGCGCGTCGCCTACACCGCGATCTCACACGCAGAGGGCTCCTGGGACACCTGGACGGTGCCGGTCACTGGCGGCGCACCCACGCGATTGATGAAGAACGCGGCGGGCCTGACCTGGATCGGCGATGGGCGGGTTCTCTTTTCGGAGGTGATGGCCGGCACGGCATTGCACATGGGTATCGTGACTTCACAGGAGAGCCGCGCCGGCGAACGCACAATTTATTTCCCGGACCACGTGCGCGCCATGGCCCACTATTCCTACCTCTCGCCGGACCGGAAGTCCATTCTGATTGTCGAAATGGATGGCACCGCTGCCTGGCTGCCGTGCCGGTTGCTCCCGGCGGAGGGGGGCTCCAAGGGCCGGCAGGTTGGTCCTGACGGTGCTTGTATTGCGGCCGGCTGGTCGCCAGATGGCAAGTGGATGTACTTCAACGCGGCTGTGAACGGCGCAACTCACCTGTGGCGCGAGCGATTTCCCGATGGCGCCGCCGAGCAGATCACCTTCGGACCGGGCGAAGAGGTAGGACTGGCGATTGCGCCAGACGGGAAGTCGCTGATTTCGTCGGTGGGCGTTCGCAAGGGTGCTGTATGGCTTCACGATGGCTCGGTCGAGCGTCCCATCTCTCCGGAGGGATCGGCCTCCAACCCGAAAATCACCGCAGACGGCAAGCGGGTTTACTATTTGCTGCGGAAGAATGGATCGAATGAAAGCGGCTTGTGGTCTACGGAACTAGCCGCCGGGAAGGCGAACCCTTCTCTGGAGGGCGTCTCAATGGTGGATTTCGACATTTCGCCGGACGCGCAAGAGGTGGCTTTTACGTCACGGACCGGCAAGGAGGATCTGATCTTCGTGGCTCCCCTGGACGCGAGCGCACCGCCCCGCCTGGTGGTGCGCGGAGGAGACTCGGTGAGCTTCGGGGCGCCGGGCGAACTGTTCTTCCGGCAGGTAGGACACGAAGCGAACTATCTTGCCCGCATCAGGACGGATGGTGGGGGGATGTCACGTGTTCTGGACCAACCCATCGTGGGAAAGGGCGACGTATCGCCAGGCGGCGCCTGGGTAGTGGTTTGGGGCATCCGCGAGCCTAGACGGGGCACTGTCGCGGTGTCGCCAAAGGACCGAACCTGGAAGGTCATTTCCCCTGGCCCCTGCCGGGCGATGTGGTCTCCGGACGGGGCATTCCTATACGTGACAGCAAATATCAACCCGACTTCGGCGGGCACAACTCTGGTCTTACCCATTCCTCGCGGCCAGGGGCTGCCGGCCTTACCCGAAGGGGGGCTTGGCGTCAATGCGAGTGACGATATGCCGGGCGTTCGAGTGATCCGGCAAAACCAGGTTGTTCCCGGACCTGCCCCAGAGACCTACGCATTCGCAAAATCGGATTTCGTGGGCAACCTGTTCCGCATACCGTTGCACTAATGCTACCTCTCAGAGCCGCGACCGCCATGGAGCGCGGTCAGGCTGGCGTCCAACTAACCCGTTTGAGTTGGAAGAAGCGGCGTTAATTGGAAATATCGGAAGCCAACTCCGCAGGCAAGCTGGCCCGCCGCGCTGTCTCCGAGTAGCTCGTGATTCTCCCAGAGCGGCCCAGCCACATGTCGGTATCGGAATACCCTGGCTCTTTGATGGTGCGAAGGGATTTCGCGACAGGAACAGGGCCGTCGTCGTTTGGAGACAGCCACCCTGAAGTGGATGGCCCTGGGACTGGCGTTGGTAGTCGCAATCGAAAGGACGCTCGTGGACGTCCACATGGTGTTACGCAAGTCGATTTTTTGACTGGTACAGCTGTGCGAAGGTGAAAACGAGCGCCGCCAGAGCGAGCCAAGCGAACCAGTCGCCCAACAGGAGATAGGGGGTGCTGTGGTGCGCTACCGTTACGTCTGCTATCAGCGCAGCGAAAGGGGCGGAGTCGCTCCGGATTTCTGCCAGAATGCGGCCACGGTCGTCGCTCACTGTTAGATAGCCCTGCTTGGCCGCGCGCACGATGCTGAATCCGCTTTCGACGCCACGCATCACCGCTATGTGGCCATGCCACCACCGATCCAGAACGAAATCCCACGCGGGCACCAGCATCAGGCCCGCGCCCGCCTCGCCGTACTGACGGGAGAGCGGTGTGAAGTCCATATCCTTGCAGATGGCCACGCCCCATATTCCAGAGGGCTCCGACATGAGCGTCAGAGTGGCGCCGGATTTGAACTGGGATTCAAAACCCGGCAGAATGTGGCGCTTGTTGTAGTCTCGCGGCGGAGCTCCCCGCGCATAGACACGCGCCTGGTTGTACTTCACAGATTGGGATACGCGGATCAGGCCCACGACGATCATGGATTTGGTCTTGTCGGCCAGAGATTGGAACAAGGCGTCGGTCGCCCTGGTATCGGGATCCACGGCCACACCAAGCTTCTCCGGCAGCACGATGACTTGCGCACCCTGTGCCGCAAGCCCGTCTGCTTCGGCGGCATAATGGCGGAACAACCGCGCGGTCTCGGGGCCCTCATCCGCGACACCCACGTTGGCTGGCTGGTCGGACGCGACAAGGCCCACCCTCACCCGCGGGCCCGCTGCCGTCTGCCCGAGGCGCACCGCGCCGAAGACCAGCACCAGCGCGAGCGCTCCCAGCGCCGCGCCAACGACGCGCAGCCCTTGCCTAAACGCCGTCCTGCGTAGATGCAGGCCAATGGCGATCGCGGCAGGCAGTAACAGCACCAGAAAGCTGATTCCCCACGGTCCGGTCACGGAGGCGAGTTGCAGGACGGGCAGGAAGTTGAGCTGTGAATATGAGAGACTGGCGGCGGTACCGTGGGGAGAGACGAGGTTCAGCAGGTATTCGCAGGACACCCATACTGCCGGAAAAGCCACCAGCGCGCTCCACCAAGCGCCGCGCCCCAATAGCGCGCGATAGAGCAGTACCGCCGCCATGAACACCAGCGCCGGGATGCCGAGGATTAGCACGCGGACGGCTAGCGGAAGGTGCAGCACCGCGCTGAAGTAGCACCACAGGTTCAGATTGCCGATTAGCCACGCGAGGTCTGCAGTGACGGCCGCGCCCCGCCAGGAACTGCGCGAGCCGAAAAGCAACACCGGGAGGGGCGCGAACCAGAGCAGTGGCCACGTGGGGTTAAGTCCGGTGCCGAACCAGACCAGTGCCGCGGTGGAGACCACGGCGAGGAACGCTGCCATGGTGCGTCGGTGGTCAGTTAAGAATGCCATGAATGTACCTCCTGAAGGAGCGCCGGTAAAAGGCGCAAAACTGGGCTGGAGACACGTCCATGCGTCCGCCCAGGTAGAGCATGATTATGCCGTGGCAGAAAGCTCCCATCTCGAAGACGATCTCCCACGGATCATCTCTGCGGAAATGGCCGCTATCCATGCCTTCCCGTACAACCTCGAACATCAGATTGGCGGTTGGCGAGCGGCCAGCCTTGAAGTCCCGTGGATAGCGGCGAGCGCCTTCGCGCGGCTTGAGGAACATAAGTTCGAAGAGTCGAGGGTTCTCGAGGGCCTGCTCCAGGTAGATCGCCACCATTTTCGTTAGCCGCTGCTCAACACCGCCGGAAAAGCGCTTGCCCGCCAGTCGGGCGGCCAACTGCTGGAAACCCTCGTCGGCCAGGGCGTTCAGGAGACCCGTCCGGTCCGGGAAGTGGCGATAGATCGCCATGGGCGTGATACCTGCGGCCTGGGCTACCCGGCGCATAGTCACAGCCTCCGCCCCCTCCTTATCCAGCAGGCGGCGGGCCTCAGTGGTGATCATCCGGACGGTTGGACGGGCTGACATGTATACAGCGTATACTAAGCGAGCAAAAAACAGCAAGTCGCTTCGGAAGCTGGTCGGCCTGGGGAATACTGACCGGAACTGAGATTACCAAGCTCCTGGAAGCCCTTCTAGGCAGAATCCCCCTTGATCGGATACCGAAAGTGCCACCCCTACTCGATGAAGGGCTCCTTCGCCAGAAGAGTATCGCGATGCGCTTTCTTGTTACGACGAATCTTGGAATTGAGTTCCTCAAGCGGTTCCTGACAGAAAATGGACTGAAGAACATCCAACTTGGCGAATCGGGGGGTGACCTTATTACCCTCACGCCCCTTGGCATTCAAGCATTGACAGAGGGAAGGCTGTTCGACGAAGAGAATTGCCTCCGTGATCCTTCGAGCCACATTGCGCCTGTTGCGTTTCAGGAAGAGGTCATTTGGGGCGGTGGGGACCGAATCGAGAGGGCCATCACTTTTTGCGGGGAGATTGGAGAGCAGTTGTTCCGGCACTACCTTTCGTTCAAGAAGTGGCAGTTGCCTGAGCGAAGGATCCGTGAGTCGTCTCTGGGTGTGCGCAGCATCGCACTGGCGCTTGCGTTTGCTCACTCGGTCCCTAAGGCGACGCTGCCCCTGTTCTGGATGGAGGGCCGGGTGAGGCTAGGGAACAAAGAAATAGATTGGCAACCGCTGTTCCCTTCCGCCGCATGATGCTGAGTTCCCTTCCAATCTTCCGCTGTGGCTAGTGCAGAAACGGTTCTGGAAAGATCAACGCGGCGCTCAGTCGCGGCCCGGCCCATGGACTCGCTTGCTCCGACCGGAAGGCGAATGAGCGCGTTCGGGCATTCCACGCCGTGATCGGCCGCACCATCTCACACTACGAAATCACCGAGAAGCTGGGCGAAGGCGGCATGGGCGTGGTCTACAAAGCCAAGGACACACGCCTGGGCCGCAGCATCGCCCTCAAATTCATCAAGGCCCAATTCAGCCGCCATTGGGAACGCGAGGCGCGGGCGGTGGCGGCGTTGAAACACCCGCACATCGCCACACTCCATGAAGTCGGCGAGCACGAAGGTTCGCCGTAATAGTTTCAGCGCAATGGTTTCGTCAGAATCGCTCGCTGATAGCTCTAAGGAGAAAGGGCGCTTCTGTTCAGGCATTCTTCGTTCCAGCTCATACTTCGCGAACCAGTATTGGCTGAGATCTGGGCTGTAGTGCGGAGCCTGTGGACGCGGAGTGTTGAGTGGGTTGGGCCACTCGAGTGGCTGAAACGCTGGCGTCGTCTGACGCCTGGCATCCACTCGCATAAAGAGGCGCAGCTCCTCGTCGGAAAGGCTGCTTGGGAGCTTGCCCTGAAATCTCCCGGCCATGATGACAGGCTCCGGTGGAGAAAACGGTCGCCGAATGTGTCGGCGTGTTCGGATTGTTCGCTGATTCTTTTCCACCCCGCTCAGCCTCCCTCGTCAGCATGACACAGCTCTGTAGTCCTGCGGATTCCTGTGCAGTCGACGCGCCTTGGAAGGGCCGTTGCTCGGCGACTTGCGGGTACGGTGTGTGCAGGCAACCTTCTTGGGCGAAAGCACCAGCAGGATCGTCGGAGCACGCTCTACGCGTTATGTGGGCAACGCTCGAGCGGGTTGCCAACCGGTAGAATGTGGACGGCGGCGCTGGCGCTTGCAGCGCCCCATCCTCCTGGGCGTTATGGTTCGTTATCGGCAGCTTGCCGCGGGCAAGGGCAAGCCGTCAACCGACCAAAAACGGGTTTGAGTTCCCACCCGTTCCGAGCGGCCCCACTCCTCGGCCGCCGCTCCCAACCCCGACGCGTCGCACGCGCATGCGTCCGCAGAAGCCTTGCCCCTGGCAATGGCGAAGCCACGATTTAAACACCGATTTGATGTTGGAACTTCTGCTCATTGAAACTGGAGCCACACGTTGTTGCTATTCGTGCCGTCAACGATTAGCTGCAAGTTTTGCTGGGATCTAAGGCTCATAGGGCCTTTTAGGTGAAGATTGACCTGGTCTAGTCCAGGGTACTGTGACTGAGCACCCGCATAAAGCACGTCGAGCGGAAGAGGTCCCAGAGACGCCGAGATGTTCTTGTAATTTCGTATTCCGGTGCCATAAAGAACGACGTAGAGATCTGTGAGGCCGGTCGGCAGAGCGATGGGCACGACGCTGCACCCTGACGCCGAACACTGATAGGGAGGCAGGGAAACCGTGCTGCCGTCACCCAACACGCCGGTGATGGCCGCCAGGGGCACGCCGGTTCCGTCGCTGGTCAGGGTGAAAATGCCCGGCGACACGTTCGTTATCAATGCGTCGGAAGCCGCAGACCCCACTGTCAGCGTGTACCGCCCAGACTGGATATTCGGCGGGACGGCGAAATTGATCTGCCCGGGAGAAACGTACCAGAGGGGACAGAGTTGACCCGCTAACGAAACGGAGACGCCTCCGAGGCTCGTAGGATAGGGGCTAGCGCTGGCTTGAGCAGTGGCTGAACTCAGATTGCTCCCGAAAATGGTGGCGAGCGAGTTCGGCGCGACGGAGTTAGGCGCGTAACTTGCGGCATTGACCAATCCTAGAGGCGCAATGCTCCCGCTGCTACAGTTGAATGAGAGCACGCTTGCCAAGGCGCTGGCTAGAACTGTAGGCGATGAGCCACCCGGCGCCTGAATCAGATAAAACACGGTTCCGTCAGTAACACCACTGAAAGTGGTCGTTCCGACTGGCCCAAACTGGCCGAGGAGTGTACCTGTCGGCGAATTGAGGTGGATCTCGACATTGCTCGCCGCAGCCCAGGAAAGTCCGAATTGCGCCGACTGACTCGTGCAGGAGGCAGCATTCAAAGGGGAAAGGGCAAAAAGACTCCCCCCGCCGTCCTGAAGAACGAGATGGACAGGGCCGTTGGATAGTGATAGGACATCGCTTCGGAGATTGGAGCCTGGGTTTGCAGTGGCCGTAACCTGCACGCTTCCGTTGCCTGCGCCCGAAGGAGACGATATTTGGAGCCACGGCGAGGTGGTACTAACGGTCCACGTGCAAGGGGACGCCGTCCCTTGAATAAGCACGGGGAAAACGCTCTGAAGGAACCCAATCGAGGTGGACGGCGCCGCGAAAGTTGGCGCGCAGACCAACCCAGCTTGAGTCACCGCCAGAATCTGCGCCCCAAGGGTAACATTGCAGTTCGTGCTTTGGACAATGAGGTTGCCTGTTCGAGAACTGCCGAAGTTATCGGATACCGCATACCCTAGACTGCCACCAGCGAGAACGACGTTTGACCCGACCACAGTCAGCCATGGACTGTCAGATTCGACAGATGCTGCACAAGTGGCGCCAGTGGCGCTAAGGGGAACCGAATACGATTGTGCTTGAAATGGAATGCTATCTGCCACTCGCGTCAATCCAATCTCGGCACCAGACGGCGCGTACTGGAAACCACTGATGACGACTTCCTGCGTGACCGGCACGCTGGGCGACGTACCTGCGGCCACATAATAATTCAAGTGCAAATGTACGTCGCCAGGAGTTGGAACACTGGCAATAGGGCCGGGATATGTCCACCAGCTGATTAGGTTACCTATCGAAGTGGACGAGGAAAAGCCTACCTGTGACGACCCCCATGAGACGACATGTGTCGAGGGAGTAGCCGGGCTCATTTGGAAGTGCTGTATGTTGTACGGGCCGTCGTATGGCTGGACTACATACTGGGCGTTCGCTGTCGCGCTTGGGTTCCCCCAACGGCTGAACTCCAAATCCCACTCGCGGTTGTACTGGTCGCCGGCTTGGGCATCCCACGAAAACAGTCCGAGCGCCAAATTGGGATCAAGGTTGTCGAGCTCGGAATTGATCGTAAACGTATACGTCCCGTACCCAACCGTCTGCTGTGTGTAGATCTCGGCTGCACACCACGAGCCGCCGCAAGGGGTGATCCTTAGGTGAAGCTGACCCTGAGAATCTACATAGGCATTATCCTTGATAAAGAACTGAGGCCCAGGGTAGACCTGAACTGGAGCATCCTTTACGTACCAGTCCAACCCGCCGAAAGAGAGCGTGGAGTACTGCGGGAGGCGCGGTACGCTCGCGGAACTTAGCGCGTTGTGCGTGATGATGAATGGAACCGTCGCAGAGATTGCGCCGCACTGGGGCGAGAGCGTGGCCGGCACCAGGTACGCGGTGAAACGAGTGGCGTATTGAAATAGGATGGAAGGCGCAGCATTGATAGAGAACTGCCCCGCCTGCAAGGTCACCGGGCTGCATGTGCCTGGGAGGCCGGACCACCCATAGTCAGGAATGAATGCAAAAAGGTAGAGGGTAGCTTGACCAACACCGGTGCCGGAAACAAATCCCGTTATCTGGCCACCTTGGGCCCAGCTGGGAATAGCGCTTATCGTAACCGTGGGCTGTGGCGTCTGGGAACCCAGTTGCAAAACAGAGAAGATCACAATCACGACGAACGCAAGGACCGTACCAGTCCTCTTCATGGCAGGGCGAGCGCAGAATGTGATCATCTGCTTCAAGCAGGAGTTCATGGGAACCTCCGTACGACAGAATCATACGCTTATAGGACCCTATTGTCCAGTTCGAGCCCAATAGCTCAGCCGTTTCGGAAATGGCGTGAAATAGGACTTTGCGAGGGCTTGCCGATCGTAAGCCACTTGGCCAGTCAGTCAAACGATGAAATGGGCGCTGCCTTAGGCACGGCAGGGCTGGTCCTCACGAGCGATATTCGCTATTATCGGCCACTGTTTTCCGGCAGCGAAGCCCTAGCGGTGCGCAAGTTGGCCGCGGAAGGGGCGGCATTTGCGCGCTTCCATTTCGCACGTCGAGCCGTGAGACGCCGA
>Ga0181520_10013053_pt1 | contig 10558 bp, 10 predicted proteins | sample PEATcosm2014_Bin_29_FD_132451 | JGI IMG/M metagenome (GOLD analysis project Ga0181520, IMG submission 132451) | Peatland microbial communities from MTU Mesocosm Facility, Houghton, MI, USA - PEATcosm2014_Bin02_30_metaG | ecosystem: Environmental > Terrestrial > Soil > Wetlands > Peat | place...
AAACTCCCCGGCCACATGGCCATCGGCCACACCCGCTACTCCACCACCGGCGACTCCGCGCTGCTCAACGCGCAGCCCATCTCGGTCGAATCCACCAAGGGCCTCATCGCCATCGCGCACAACGGCAACCTGGTCAACCTCGGCAACTCGCGCACCCGCCTGGAGCGCGACGGCGCCGTCTTCCAGACCACCTCCGACACCGAGATCATCGTCCAGCTCATCGCCCACTCGCACCACTCCATGCTGGTCGACTGCATCGCCGAATCGCTCTCGCAGGTCGAGGGCGCCTTTTCCATCGTCATGATGACGCGCAACCGCATCTTCGCCGCGCGCGATCCCCATGGCTTCCGCCCGCTGTCCATGGGCCGCATCGCCGGCGTCAACGGCGCGCCCGACAGCTTCGTCTTCGCGTCAGAGACCTGCGCGTTCGACCTCCTCCACGCCAAGTACGAGCGCGATGTCGAGCCCGGCGAACTGGTCATGGTCTCCGAGGACGGCGTCACCAGCCGCCGCTTCGCCCGCGAGACCGTCCCGCCCGCCTCCTGCATCTTCGAGCATGTCTACTTCGCCCGCCCCGACTCGCGCATCTTCGGCCGCTGGGTGCAGCAGTCGCGCGAGGAGATGGGGCGTCAGCTCGCGCGCGAGTCCGGCGTCGCCGCCGACCTCGTCGTCCCCGTCCCCGACTCCGGCGTCACCGCGGCGCTCGGCTACGCGGCCGAATCCGGCATCCCCTTCAACCTCGGCCTCATCCGCAACCACTACGTCGGCCGCACCTTCATCCAGCCGGAACAGCGCACCCGCGACTTCGGCGTGCGCATGAAGCTGAACCCCGTCCGCTCGCTGCTCGAAGGCAAGCGCGTCATCCTCATCGACGACTCCATCATCCGCGGCACCACCTCCCGCAAGATTGTCCGCATGGTCCGCGCCGCCGGCGCCAAAGAAGTCCACATGCGCATCTCCTGTCCGCCCACCATCTCGCCCTGCTTCTATGGCGTCGACACGCCCAGCAAAAAAGACCTCATCGCCGCCAACTACTCCGTCGATGAGATCTGCAAATTCATCGAGGCGGATTCGCTCGCCTACCTCTCGCTCGTCGGCCTCACCCACTCCTGCACCAAGGGCGAGCCCGCCACCGGCATGTCGCCCGCCAGCTACTGCACCGCCTGCTACACCGGCAACTACCCCACCCAGTGGGTCGACGTCGAAGACATCCTCCCCGCCACCGTCGGCGCGTAAACACGCCACTCTTCGCGCTGGTCATCCTGACCCCGAGCGCAGTCGAAGCGGAACAATCCCCGCACCCTCTTTAGCCAGAAACTCCGTCCTCTCGACCGCAGCATCGCAGCTTGATCGCGATGCGAAGCGGAGAAGCCTGTCCTGAGCCTGTCGAAGGAACCCCCGCATTTTGCCTCTTACCCCCTGCGGGTGCCCCCTTCGTGACAGCTTGATCGTCACGAGTGGGCTTCAGTAGATCCTGAAAAACTCCGTTTCGCTTAAGGGCACGGATTTATCCGTGCCGTAAAAGCCGCAGAATTATCGTGGCTTCAGCCCCTGGGGTGCGCCTTTCCCGCTTCGCCACTTCCAAACAAAAACGGATCAACGCGGACAAGACCAGTCTTACCGTCCGCGCTGACCCGTTTTTTCCTGCTACTGCGCGTTGCTACCGCGTACTGCAACCACGTACTGCGTGTTGCAACTACCAACTGCTTTTTATTCACCCTTCTACTTCTTGAGTAGAGATTTTGCTCCGCTGCGCAAAGAATTGTTGTGATCTGGATCACACCTGTTGCCCTCCCAGCGGATGAATTTCGCCGCCGCCGCCGTATACTTCGGCGGAAGTCCCAGAGGTGTGTACGATGACGACGGAGTGCCAGAATTCCCGCAGAAGTTTCCTGAAATCAACGATGCTGGGCGGCGCGGCTGCCATCGCCGCGGCTAAACTGCCGCTGGCCGCAGCAGCCGAACCGATTCCCGTCAGCCCCAGCGGCCCCATCAGCCGCGTCTCGCTCGCCGCCGGCGACGACCGCGCCAAGATCGCCTTCGACTCGCTCACGCCCTTCAAGCGCGAGATCGCCGCCGCCATCGGCAGCAAGCGCGTCGTGCTCAAGCCCAACAACGTCATCGTCAACAAGCCGCTCTGCGCCTCCAACGCCGAGAACCTCGAAGGCATCGTCGAGTTCCTCCACTCCATCGGCAAAACCAACATCGTCATCGCCGAATCCCCCGCCGGCGGTTCGGTGATGGAAGGCTTCTCCAACTACGGCTACGACAAGCTGGCCGCCAGGTACAACGTCAAGCTGATGGACCTCGATCAGGAAAAATACGAGATCGTGCAGTGCATCGACCAGAAAGACTTCCAGCCCCATGCCGTGCGCGCCGCCACCATGTTGATGGACCCAAAGAATAACTTCGTCATCTCCGCGTGCAAGCTGAAGACCCACGACCTGGTCGGCGTCACCCTCTCGCTCAAGAACATCGTGGTCGGCTCCGGCATCAAGGACTCGGGCGCAAGCCTCGGCTCCAGCGGCCCGGGCGGAGGCCGCTCGGACAAGCGCCTCATGCACGGCGGCGGCACCTGGGGCATCAACTACAACCTGTTCGTGCTCTCCAGCATGCTGCACCCCGACCTCGCCGTCATCGACGGCTACGAGGGCATGGAAGGCACCGGCCCGGTCAACGGCACCCCCATCAGCCAGAAGTGCTGCATCGCCAGCCTGGACTGGCTCGCCGCCGACCGCGTCGGCGTTGAGCTGATGGGCATCGACGTCAACAAGATCGGCTACCTCAGCTACTGCATCAAGGCCGGCGACCGCGGCCAGGGCGACCTGAGCAAGATCATGATCGTCGGCGGAGCCATCCACGACTACGCCAAGACCTACCAGCTGCCCAAGACCTGGGACCAGATCACCAGTTGGCAGAAGCCGGCGCTGACGGCGTAGAGCGACTGAGAAATTGCACGACGAGACGCGGATAGGGAGATAGGGCCTATCCGCGTTTCTGTTGCCCCTATCCGTGTTTCTGTTGCCTTAGATGAGTTCGAAGTGTAGTTGGCGGCCAACGGCGGTGGCGGCTTTGGACAACGTGTTGAGAGTAACGGCATCGTTCTCTGGATCGAGCAGGCGATCGAGCGCGGCACGGCTGGTTTGCATGCGCCTGGCCATGTCGGATTTGGTTAGCTTGCGATCCATCATCTCTTGGCTGATCTGGCGGGCGAGCACGCGTTTGATTGCGACGGCGGTCGTCTCTTCGTAGATGCCCTCTTCGCGCAGCCAGTCGTCGAAGCTGCTGCCGATATTCTTCTTCTTCATCGCTCGTCTCCCTTCATCCGCTTCAAAGCCAGATCGATCTCTTGAGCGGGCGTGCTCTGCGTCTTCTTGATGAAACCGTGCAATAGAACCATCTGGCCGCCGGTAACGCAGAAGATGATTCTTGCGATCCTGCCCTGCGTTAGCGAGCTTCGCACTTCCCACAGGCTACGGCCAAGCGACCTTACCAACGGCAGACCCAACGGCCACGCGAATTCCACGTCCTTGATGTCTTCGCCGACAATTCGGCGGTCTTCCCGCGGAAGCTCTTTCAACCATTCCCGGACGGGCTCGCGCCCATTCGCATTGCGATAGAACCGCGCCGGAAGCCGTTTCAAATCCACTTATGCAAGTGTACCAGAATTGATACACCTGGGCAATGTTCTGTCAGTGGTCCGCCTTCGCTGCGCTCAGGCGCATCATGCGGGCGACGTGATAGATCACGGTGGCAAAGACGACGCCCGACACCGGAAAAATGAACCATAGGGTCAGTTTTTCTGGGTTGTGTCCCTGCGCTAGAGCAACCATCAACCATGTAGCTCCTGCGAAGATCCATGTCATCTCGGCCTTCATCCATGCGACCATGTCGAGACAGATGGGGATGGCGGCCGCGCGCTGCTCCTCGTTGAATGGCCCGCTGAAGGAGCTCGGAGGAAGGAAGCGGACCAGCGTCATGCCAACGTAGACTACGCAGGCGATGCCGACGGGGAACCAGAGGGACGATTTAACGTCCCAGCCATTTGCAACTCCGTTGGCGCCGAAATGGGTTGCGATTTGGTGGGGCAGCTCACGGTAGTTGAAGGCAACGACGAAGATTGCGGACAGCAGGCCCAAGACTGCAAGGAGTTCGTGAAACGCTTTCACTCGTACTTTTGCCTCGCGCGAATTCTAGTATTGCCTCAGAAGCTTGTCTATGCCCTGGCGTGGCACGGAATCTGGCTTGCGACCATCGGGAGCACCGACGCGAAGCCCAACCCGCGTCACGAAGTGACCCCGCTGGTCGGCACGGAATCATGCTTGCGACCAACGGGAGCACCGACGCGAAGCCCAACCCGCGTCACGAAGTGACCGGAGTGGGCCCGTCCGGCAGGACAGTATCTCTAAAACAACCCGTACTTCCTCGGCATCTCAATCCCGAAGTGCTCATACGCCAGCCGCGTCGCCACCCGCCCCCGCGGCGTGCGGTCCAGAAACCCGATCTGGATCAGAAACGGCTCGTACACTTCTTCCAGCGCGTCCTGCTCTTCGGCCAGCGCGGCGGCCAGCGTATTCAACCCCACCGGCCCGCCATCGTACTTGTCGATGATGGTCCGCAGCAGTCGCCGGTCCAGCTCGTCGAACCCGTGCGCGTCCACCTCCAGCAGCGCCAGCGCCGCCTGCGCCGTCGCGCGGTCGATCGCGCCCGCCGCGCGCACCTGCGCATAGTCGCGCACCCGCCGCAGCAGCCGGTTGGCAATCCTCGGCGTCCCGCGCGACCGCATCGCAATCTCCGCCGCGCCGTCCTCGTCAATCGGCACATTCAGCACCTCGGCCGAGCGCCGCACCACAAACCGCAGCTCGTCGTCGGTATAAAACTCCAGCCGCAGCAGAATCCCGAACCGGCTGCGCAGCGGCGAGCTCAGCAGCCCCGGCCGCGTCGTCGCCGCCACAAACGTGAACGGCTTGATCTCCATCACATGCGTGCGCGCCGCCGGCCCCTGCCCGATGATGATGTCCAGCTTGTAGTCCTCCAGCGCCGTGTACAGCTTCTCTTCCAGCACCGGTTGCAGGCGATGAATCTCGTCCAGAAACAGCACCTGCTTTTCCCGCAGGTTGGTCAGGATCGCCGTCAGGTCGCCCTGAATCTGCAGCGCCGGCCCGCTGGTCTGCTGAAACCCGACGCCCAGCTCGTTCGCAACAATCGTCGCCAGCGTGGTCTTGCCCAGTCCCGGCGGCCCGAACAGCAGCACATGGTCCAGCGCCTCGCCGCGCGTCTTCGCCGCCTCCAGCGCAATCGCCAGCTGTTCCTTCGCCTTGGTCTGCCCAATGAACTCCGCCAGCTTCGTCGGCCTCAGCTTCAGCTCAAACGCCTGGTCGTCGTCCATGCGCGTCGCCGCCACCAGCCGCTCCGCCTCCGTGCCCCGCTCCGCGGCGTGGCTCATCCTCGCGCCTTTTTTCGTGGATTCCACTCAGGGCGATGGTAAGGCGAAATCGTCTGCGAAGCAAGGGTCGAGATTCGATTGGGCCAGATCGTTTGCGTGGGCTACAATGTAGCCCAGAGGGGTTTTATGCCTGCCAACGCCGTTGTCCGTGCCCGCATCGACGAAAAAATCAAGAAGAAGGCGACGATTGTTCTTAAGTCCATCGGCCTCACGCCCTCCGCCGCCTTCCGCCTGATGATGACCCGCATCGCCAAGGAGAAGGCGGTCCCCTTCGATCTGATTGTCCCGAACGCCGAGACGCTGGCAGCACTGAAGGCGGGCCTGCGCGGCCAGGTCACTACGGTTGCCAACACCGAAGAGCTGTTCCGGGCCCTGAATGCGATCGATTAGATTCACCTCCCGATTCCCCAAAGACTATAAACGCGCCTTGAAAGGTCTTCCGTCGCCCCAATCGGAACTGTAGCCGCTGATCGACATGCTCGCTGCGGACGTGCCGCTGCCCGTCAGGAATCGCGACCATCCGCTCAAAGGGGAATGGAGCGGCTTCCGCGCCCACCCCGGCTTGCCCCGGTTCTTTCCGTTCCCCGCATCCTTCCTGCCTTTGGCTTCCGCCTGCTCCCCCATTTGGGTCATTGGGCTTTTTCCACAAAGGGCCGACACTGGGATGGCGATGACCGACCGCACAGGAATGTTTTCCCGGCTGGCGACCTGCGCAGGCTCAGGCCTGCGTGCCGCAGGCATTTGCCTGCTGGGCGTGGCTGCGTCGATCTCCATCCACGCATCGGTTCCCGCTCTCGCCGCGCCGGCGCAGCGCGCAGCCAAACTCGCCGTGCCGCCCGCGCCACGGTCCGGCGACTGCATTCGCTCTGTGCGTGCGACCCCGGCCGCCCCGTTCCCCACCGGCGCCAGCGCTCCGCTCCGTCCGCGCGTCAGCGCTCCCTCGCTGTCTGTCGCGCCCCGCCTGTCCCGGCGCATCTTCATTGAAGACACGGTCCCTCCCTCACGCGAAGCGCTGCAGACGGCACGCGTGCAGGCGCCAATCGAGCGTTTTGTTCCGCGCCGTCCGGCGACCGCCGCGACCCGGAACCCCTTCCCCGCCGGCTCCAACCGGCAACGCGCCCCCTAGTCTCTCCGAAAATCGATTCGTTGCATGTCCATCCGGGATGATGGCAGCGCGCTGCTGCCTCAACGTTGCACAACGATAAAGGAGAACCATTGTGAAGCACTCTTACCTGAATAAGACTCCGGCCGCAGTTCGCGGTGCCGTCCTCGCCGGTTCGGCGTCGGCGCCGCGGAAGGCGCACGGGCCGAGCCTTCGCCATCTGCTGCAGGACGACACGGGCCAGGACCTGATCGAGTACGCGCTGGTCGCGGCCCTGGTCGGGCTGGGCGCGCTGGCTGCGATGAAAGGGCTCAAGAACTCCGTTGGCAACACCTTCAACGGCGTCGGCAACTCGCTCACCAACGCCGTAGCCTGACGCGCAACCAGGATCGTAGCGGCATCACTTCCATCGCCGAGCACGGTGATGTCGCTGTCTGCGTCGTTCGCGGTCGCGCACGGCTCGCTCGCCTACTTCTTCAGCAGCCACAGAATGCATGCGTGCGGCTCCAGCGTCAGCTCCGGCACCGACTTCAGCTTGCCCAGGTTCTTGCCCGTCCACGCGTCCTTCACGCGATACGTCCCGTCTTCGATGTTGAATGTCTCGAAGCTCGAGTCCACCACCACCTGCGACTCGCCCACATTAAACAGCGCCAGCGCAATCGACCCGTCCGGCGCATCCGGCGGCAGGTCCGCCGTCCACGCAATGATGTCGCCGTTATGCATCACCTGGCCGCTGCGCGTGGCCGTCTGGTCCACGCCGATCACATCTTTGTTGATCAGCAGCTTGAAGGTCATATCGCTCAACTGGGTCAGGTTCGCGCCCAGGATCAGCGGCGACCGCGCCATCGCCCACAGCGTCAGCAGCGTCTGTTGCTCGGCCGGCGTAAAGTTCGTATCGCGTTCCTTGCCCCACCCCGGAACCGGCCCCAGATGCCCCAGCGGCAGCATATCCGCGTCCGGCCAGTTGCCTGGCTTGGTCGAGGGCGCCCACGCCGCCGCCTTCTCAAACTGCCCCACCAGGCTCTGCGGCCAGGTCTTGCCCGCAGCGTTCGCCCACACATCCCAGAAGTCGTCGGAGATGCGCCACATATTCGCCAGCCTGCCCACCTCATCCGCATCGTCCAGCGCGGTCGGCCCCGGCGAGAGCGACAGCACCATCGGCCTCCCCGTCTTGTCGATCGCCTTCCGGATCATGCGTATCTCGTCCGCCTTGTACGGATGCGACGCGATGCAGTCCACCTTGATCAGGTCCACGCCCCAGCCCGCGTACTGCGCCAGCAGCGAGTCGTACCACGCCTGCCCCGCCGCGTTATTCTTCACGCCCCAGTTGGTCGGGTCCCACGGACACGCGTCCGCCGTATCCGCCGCGTCCGCCGCGCGCAACGCACTCCCCGCAATCGGCAGGTTCCGCTCCACGCTTGCCCTTGGAATCCCGCGCACAATGTGGATCCCGAACTTCAGCCCCTGCGCGTGCACCCAGTCGCCCAGCGGCTTGAAGCTGGTCGCCTCGGTCGTCGTCAGCAGCTTGTACGGCGCTCCATTCGCGCCCACCGCCGCCTGCATCTGCGCCGGCATCGCCTTGCCCGCCGAAGGAAACCGCGCCGGCACCGGCACATACCGCCCGTTCGCGTCGATCGCGTACACCATCTTCTCCGGGTGCGGCCGGTCCAGCGGATTCACCAGAAACCATCCCTCATCGATCACCGCGTAGTTCCACCCCGCCACGGCGAGTTCATTCCGCAGCACCAGCACGTTGGCGCGAAACTGCTCCTCGGTAATCGTCAGCCCGTACGAGTCCCAGCTGTTCCACCCCATCGGCGGAGTCGCCGCCACGCTCACCCCCGCCGCCGCGCCCGCACCCGCCGCCGTCTGCGCCTGCATCATCCACGAACCCGCAACCACCGCCATCAACCCCACACCCGCACACCACAATCTCATTCGAACCTCGCAACCCGTCGCGCCCGCGAAACCGAGCCGCATCCACCATACCGCGACCCAGGCGCGAACGGTGCAGGTATCTCCGCGCCGGTTACAGAAATGGATTCTCGATCTGGATGCCCGCGATCTTCCGGCCGGCGTTCAGCTCCTCGGTCAGAATCGTTCCCGCCCCCGGCCTCAGCGCCGCTGCGCAAATCAACGCATCCCGGAAACTGATCCTGGCCTCGTCCTCGGTCCGGAACGCAGCCGCAATTTCAGCCGCGCCGGTTGCGATCGACCGCCCGCTGAAGTCCTGCACCATCTCTCTCCCGGGCGCGCTGTTTATCCCGCGCGGCTGATCGGGCTTTCCTTGGCCGTTTGCGGCGCCACTGTCCCGGAGGCAGTCCCGCGCGCAGCCTTGCCCGCGCTCGTCAGCCCGCCAGACCTCGGCCCATTGCCCGGCATCGCCACCGGCTGCTGCAGCGTCACAATCACCGCCGTCGCCGGCGTTGCCCCCGAGCACTCGTAGCTGTGCGGCGTGGACGCGTCAAAATAAACCGCGTCGCCGCCTTCCAGCTGATGCACCCCCGCGCCGTGCCGCACCGTCAACTCGCCGCTCAGCACATACAGAAACTCGCAGCCGAAATGCCGGTGCGACTTCGGCTCGCGGTCCGGCGCGGTCGGCACAAACTCCGCGAAGTACGGGTCCAGTTGCCGGTCGGGCACCAGGTAGCCCAGGCTCTCGAAGAAATACGATGGCTCGTCCACCCCGGTCTGCGGCAGCCGCAGCCGGTCCTTGCCGCGATGCACGCGAAACAGCGTCTGCGCCTCGCGCTCGAAGAAGTAGCTCAGGTCGCGCGAGAACACCATGGCAATCCGCGCCAGGTTGCGCAGCGTCGGCACCACCCGGCCCGTCTCCAGTTGCGACAGAAAGCTGGCCGAGAGCCCGGTGTGCCGCCCCAGCTCCACCAGCCCCATCGACTTCTTCAGCCGCAGTTGTTTGATGCGCTCGCCAATGCGCTTCTCGGCGATCACCGACTCCGCCGCCTCGCCATCCACGGGCGGGCCCGCCGCCTCCGGGACCGGGTGCAGGTTAATCGGTTGAGGCCGCTTCATCGGATTGCCGGGCAATATATTGGAGGTCGCCATTGTTTATGGTGTAAATAGATGTTTTGGTTGCATCAAAGATTCCAGGAATCTCAGGAAATTTTTGGATTGCCTGCCCCCGGCCCCGGCAGAGCGGAAAATGCTATAGCCTCTCATTGGATGCATATTTGGTTCCACAAGCGGCTTCCGCCCGTTCGGCGGCGCAGTCTCCCCGCCCAAACCGCGATGCCGGCCGCTACAGGCGCAGCCGTTCTGCTTGCGCTGCTGGCCGGATGCGCCAACCCCGGTCCGCCCCTGCCGCCGACGCTCAAGCTCCCCCAGGTGGTCGAGGCCGCCTCGCTCTCCGCCGTCCGCGTGGGCGACCAGGTCAGCCTGCACTGGACCACCCCCACCCACACCACCGATAAGCTGCTCATCGCCGGCCCCATCACCGCCGTCATCTGCCGCGACCCCGCGCCCGCCGCCAAACCCGCCGCCGCCAAGCCCGCCGTCAAGCCCGCGCCGCCGCCCTGTTCCCCGGTCCTCCGCGTGCCCGTCACTCCCGGCGCCTCCGCCGCCGCCGATCCCCTCCCCGTATCGCTCCTCCACGGCCCCCTCCGTCTGCTCGCCTACCGCGTGGAGCTGCAGAACGCCGCCGGCCACAGCGCCGGCCCCTCCGCCGCCGTCTTCGCCGTTGCCGGCGAAGCCCAGGCCCCCGTCGCCGGATTCCGCGCCCGCCTCACCAAGCCCGGCGTGGTCCTGGAGTGGACCCGCGACACCGCCGCAAGCCCCACCGGCCCCGGCCCTCTCGCGCAGCCGGCCGTCACCACCGTCGAGCTCACCCGCACCACGCTCGCCTCTCCGCCCGCCGCCTCCGCCGCGCCCTCGCCCGCGCGTCCCGCCGCCGGTCCGCAGAAACCGAAAGAACCGCCGCCGCCGGTCCGCTTCCAGGCGGGCGAGAGCGACGCCGGTGGCACCCTCGACCGCACCGCCCAGATCGGCTTCAC
>Ga0181520_10013055_pt1 | contig 10556 bp, 7 predicted proteins | sample PEATcosm2014_Bin_29_FD_132451 | JGI IMG/M metagenome (GOLD analysis project Ga0181520, IMG submission 132451) | Peatland microbial communities from MTU Mesocosm Facility, Houghton, MI, USA - PEATcosm2014_Bin02_30_metaG | ecosystem: Environmental > Terrestrial > Soil > Wetlands > Peat | place...
CCAGTTCGGCGCGGCGGTACGGAGAGTGCCCTGCGTCTGGCGCAGCGCCAGATAATAGCCCTCTTTGCTGTTCTCGATCACGCCTTCCAGAGAGCTGTAGGGCACGTAGGCATACCCGGCCTTCAGCAACAGGAGCGTGGTAAGCACACGGCTCAAGCGCCCGTTCCCGTCCTGGAAGGGGTGGATTTCAAGAAAGACAACCGTAAAGATGGCGATGACCAGCAGCGGATGAAGCCGCTTTAGTTCCTGGGCTTCCCGGAGCCAAGCGAAAAGTTCGGCCATGAGCCTCGGTGTGTCAAAGGGCGTGGCTGTCTCGAAGACCACGGCAATCTGCTGGCCGTCCTCGCCAAAGGCGGCGACGCTGTTCGGCAACGTCTTGTACTCGCCGCAGTGCCGGTCGTCCTTCTCGCTGTAGCGCAAAAGGTCGCGGTGGAGCTGCTTGATGTGGTTCTCGGTGACCGGAATCTCCGGCCACGCATGGAAGATGGTCTCCATGACCTCGGCGTAACCGGCGACCTCCTGCTCGTCGCGGGTGGCGAAGGATTTGATTTCCAGATTGGCGAGCAGGCGCTCCACATCGCGGTCGGTGAGTTTGCTGCCCTCGATGCGCGTGGAGGAGCCGATGCTCTCAATGGTCGCCACGCGGCGCAGCGCGCTAAGGCGCTCGGGAGCCAGGGTTCCCAGCGCGCGCCATGCCCCTTTGAACTCGTCGATTTCGGCGATGAGCGTGAGCACTTCGGGGGTAATCGGGATGTCGGCTGTCTCGAACACCTGTCCCTCTCACCCATATATACACCCATAAGCACCCATCAATCCACCCCAATATGCCCTGGCACAAGGTATTGAAGATGGTTCGGCGGGCTGGGGCGAGCATGGCGCGAAGCGGTGCCCAGCCAATGGGCGGCAAGTCGGGCGGAAAGATCGGCAGGGCAGACAGTTTCCGAATAAGCCGACAAAATCCTTATTGAGCGTGAAGAGTTGTGTGCGTCAGTTGACGGTGTTCCCCAGGAAGATAGGGAAACCCTTGCCGATATATCGGGACCGATCGCATCACGGCTGGTGGGAAACAAACGCCTTCGCCGCGTCTAAGCATCCGTTGGACCTCTTCCTCGTACGGGAAGAGGTCTAATGGAATTCTCTTTGGAAGCAAGGGCGTTCCGGGAAGCAAATCCTGCAAGTCGGTCAGCCAACTGGTTATTGGTTAACTGCCTTCACCGAGGCATCAATTCAAATTCCTCCAGTTCTCTGACGAACTCCTCAATCCTCAAATTCTCGGTACCTCGTCAACCGTAACTAGGTAGCCCTGTCGCTCAAGTCGTGACAGAAGTAGATTGATGTCCTCCGAACGGTCACGGCTCCCCTCTGTATCGTGTAGTCTCTCTTCAATCTCTCCCCACAATCTGTCCAACTCTGATCTGCACTCTTTTCGGGCGGCGATACTAATCTGCGACTCACGCACGCCAGCACTGAGTTCTTTGTGGAGAGTGATGAGATCTCTGGCTTCCCTCCAAGTCGAAGCCCTCTGAATCTGCGCCGCAAGTCGCTCGCAATCAGCTCGGATTCCCTCCCACTCCTCAGCTGCCTTTTCATCTGCGTGTTCAAAAATTTCATCGATACTCGCAGATATCGCACGAAGTAGACCATCCAATTCAAGTCGCTGAACCCTCATCAGTCGCCGCTCATCCCTCAGTTGTGTGCGTATGGGCTTGACTCGTTCAATGGCTTCAAATGCCGCCTCACGGCTGCCCTCATCTTCCAGGGACGAAAGTGTATTGCTGAGAGACTCATTGTAGTGTGCAAACACTCTAGCCGCCTCTGCGGCAAATGCGGCTCTCTCAGAACGCACTTTGTAAAAACTGCTATCGATCAGATTTCGCAAGTTTGTGCGTTGAGTCTCATCCAAGAGATGGAGCGCTTCGCGATACTGCTTATCTACCTCAACTAACGCTTGCCACGTCTCCGGTTTATTGGGTGCACTGTCAGCCTTCAATTTGGCATCGTTCACTTCAAGAAGGAGCTCGGCGGCAACCATCTCGGCCCTCTCCTGGCGATCACGCTTTGCTTGTTGCTGACGGAATCTAAGTTTTCGCAACTCCGCATAGCAACGGCTGATTTGTTTTGACACTGCCGTCCTGTGTCCAGCCGGAAAGTCGCGCAGAGATGACCATCGTTTTAAGGCGGTAATTCTTCGGTCTAGTTCATCAAAGTCAATCGATGAAAATATCCTTCGGTGATACGATGTGATGGTTGACAGCATTTCATCCAAGCATTGCCTAAGAAGATCGACATTCGCGACACGCGACTTGAACGTTTCAAAGAGTTTGTCAATACGAGATTGAACAGTAGCCCTTGTGCCGCGCGTAAAGTCCTCGCGGCAGCGGATGGTCTCAACTATCTCTGAAAGGATTCCGGCAGGGTCTATCGAGACTTGTATTTGCTGCTCAAGAGTATCGCATTCGCTGACAAACGCCGCCGCGCGCACCTCTTGTTGTCCTTCCATACGCTCCCAAAGATCATCAAGACATCTGCGGATATTCTCGAAGCGGGCCTCAACTTCCGAGCGCTCCTTTTCATCGGTTATGCACAACCGATACCAAGTAGCCAAAGGAGCGTTTCTAGACACTCTCGCACGTAGCCCCTTGAGGTGCGCAGCCGAAAGATAGGTTGTTACAGCCTTTGCATCATCCAGTCTCTTCTCCACCGAAGCAAGCTCTGACCTGAAAAGCATCGGATCTGTTTCTCTAGCTTTCAATCGCTCTGATACTTCGCGAAGCACCGCTTGCGCTTCTGCCACGTGATCCTCGTGCATCCAACTGACACCACGAATGCCGTGGAGCGAGCTATGGAGCCTACGGCCAAGCTCACTTACTCTCGCTTTGAGTCTCTCGAAGTCGATACTGGTGTCAACGTCGTGCGATAATTCATCAATTTCACTCTTAATCCGAACTAGCAGATTCGTCGAGCTTCTATAACGCACATCCTGGAATTGCGCGCGAAGCCGATTCGTCTCGTCCGTCATTTCCTGCGCAGACTCTACAAGTCCCTCGGCAGTGCTGATTCCGATCAAGAGCTCATGAAGACAACTGTGAAGTGCGCGAGAGTCCTCTTGTGAGAGAAACAAATCGGGATTACTTCGGTGCTTCTTCCAAGCCTCCGTAACTACTAATCGGCAGTTGTCAAGTGACTCTTGGACCAATTGATCCACCGTAAGCATCTTGCGCGTACGCACTGACGCAAGCACGCCCTCCGCGCGCTTTCGCAGCTCTTCGCTGAAGCCCTTCGGCAGCGGCAGCACCAAAGAAGCGGATAGGAGACCACATAGGTTATTCTCACTTAGCTGTAAGTCTATTCCCCATCGGGCCAGGCGAGCGTACATCTCAATGTCCTGTCCAAGCCTTTTCTTATTCGCCCCTGGTTCTCCCTGCGATCGTGCGAGCACTGGTCTGATTTGCTCAGCCAGTTGTAAGGACATGGTCGTGCCAGAGTAGACGACATGAAAGAACCACGCAGAAAGTTGTTTAGCTTCCTCGACGGATAATGTAGCTCCGCTCCTTGTCGCCGTTTTCAACGCTTCGATTAAGTGCGGTTCGGACCGAAACCGTTCTTCGAGTGCCTTCTGTGCAACACTCAGTAAATTCATTAGCGGTCGCTTACTGACCTCTAGTAGCGTGGAATCCTCTTGAACTCTGGCGATTGCGCGAGTTAACCTGTCTCGAAGGGCAAGAAAATCCCAACTCGTTCTAGATTCATTCGCAAGCCCAATGATTTCCTCACGGCTAATAGTCATTGAGATCCTAGCTCCTTGAATAGGTTACGAACGAGAGACTTGTCTCCTCGCCCGAAGTATCCCCCTCCTGGGCTACAGACGCCGCATTGCGTTTCGTCCTCCACTACATGCAAAATCTCCTGCTCCAGAAGGTCATACAACAAATAGCGGCTTGGCTCCTTGAATCCGCAAAACAGATTATGGATTTCGATCAATCCGAGATTAAGTAGGACTCCGTTTAGATGCACAACTGACGGTGCTGGTATATCAACATTGGTGATATAGCCGCGTTTCGCGGCTTCTGCCCTGTGCTGCGACGATGCATTTTCGTAATAAGCTTCCACAGGGTTTACAATCTTTGAGCACAACAGACAGCGGCGATTGTGCCCTGGAAGCATGACAATCACATGCCCATAACCACCATCTATCTGCTGCTCCTTCGTTTCGATAAGGGTGCCGACTGATACCTGCGGTATTAGATAAACCTGAGAGATGACATTTAGGAGCATCCGTGAGGCGTGATTATCTGTTGATGTGATTATCAGATCGGAGTGTATGAGGCGACTCCACACTCGCTCTTGAAGCACGGATTCATCAATCAGACGACATCTGACTTTCGGGTTTATCCGAAGCATCGCGCGGGCTACGATCTCAACTTTCTTTGATCTCAACTTTGCATCAATGGAGCCCATGCCCGTAACGCGGTTCAAATTGTGCGCATCCGCCCGATCTGGATCAATCAGTGTGAACCGCGTCGCGCCTAATTGTGTAAGCCCAACAGCTAGGCCAGCGCCGAGACCGCCGACGCCCACGATAGAAATTCTAGCGGCGCTGAGTTTCTGTTGCCCTTCCGGTCCAAACGCTCGAACATGGCGATCTAATGTCGCAGCGAAAGGCGGGCGACGGTCCGTGGACGAGCCAGCGCCTTCTATGGAAAGCGGAGGTTCCAAAGTACGGAGTCGCAGGTCAACCTCAACAATCGCGTGGTTCGCAGTTCGGACGCGCGCCTTGTGACAGTTCGGCGCTAAGACTACACTGCCGTAGAAAGCGTTCGGAAGATTTCGGACGAACCAATCTGCCTTCTCCTGTTCGTCTGCTTCATCTATGCCAGAGAATCCGACACTGTTTGACGCGAAGGGGTGCGAATGGATGTCTATTAGCGACAGACCATGCTTCTTGCATTCACTCAGCACTTCGATCAACAAACTGCGTCTAAGTCGAACTCCTGTCAGGGAGTGTGACTCGTAGTCAGATTCCTCCGGCAAGACGAGAAAACAGCTGAGAAGCCTCAATGTGCGTCTTACGATGTGTTGCCCGCATAGGAGGTAGCAAGCATATTCCTTCGTCTTATCGCCGAATAGGTAATCATGAATGCTCTTGAACATTCCGAAGGGAAGCACTAGTTCGGCGGTAGTGAATGACCGCGCAGCCTTCTGCTTATCGTACTCGATCATCGAACGGTCCTCCGCGCAGGGTCCGGCCTATTAGAATTCCCGAATAGTTAAGCTCATACGAACTATTTCAAGGAACGTCCAGAGATTGTCTTCGGCATTGGGATCTGCGCCAGGGCTCCAGGTAGTGTGAGCGCAGAACCAGTTCCAGCCCAAAGACGACAAGTCAGGGGATTTCCCATAGACATTTCGCGAAAAGATGTGCGGCCCAAGGCAGTTCTTAGAGAGGTAGAATCCATTAGGTGCGACGTCGGGATATTCCGGAGGAAACCAAATGAGTATTGGCGTCGTTTTCATCCCCCATTGACGCGGCAATGAAAAGCGGGGAATTACAATAAATCGCAGCCCGTCATCAAGTTGAAGAGTCTGCCCATACCGTTCGCCATAGACCTCAGCAACTGACGCGACCTGCGCCTTAATGTATTGCTCGCGGCGGTTCACAGTGCCCCCTTCTGTGTGCTCGCAGGAAAATCCTTCGCCCGAACATCTGAGCCCAAATTGAAATCTCTTGGGAACTGGTCCAAGGGGCGAGCCTCTGAACCCCGAACAATTACGATCCGGCGGCCAGGCCCGGCTAGCTTCTCTAACTGAGCTCTGATCTGATCAGGGGTTAAGTATGGTACATCTCTCTCGATTGCAAGTTTGCCCTTGAGCTTAACAGTTGACTTTGGCATAAATCACTCCACGCTACTCGCTCACGGCTCGTAGCGATTGTTGAGTATGGCGACCGTAACATCCACATCCACGCCAATAACCGAACGAGCTTGATCCAAACCTTCAAATGAATTCTGCTCAACAATGCCCCGAACGGGACCCGCAAGCACAATTCCTGCGGCGCAAGAAGAGAGCCGGTTTCGAGAAATGGCAACATTGGAATCTGCCTGAGCCTCAATTGCTGCGGCAGCACAGCCAACAAATTCATTGTTCTCGACAACGCAATCGGAGCCAGACCGCAACAAGATTCCCGTTGTGTTCGATGTGAACGAACTTCCTAGTACAGCCGCGTGAGCATTATCGACTCGAATGCCATGTAAACAAGACACAAAGGAACACCCCTCTACAAGGACAGAGCCATCTGCCACGACAATCCCAGTCGCTTCTGGCGCAGTGAAATGACAACTGCTGATTGTGGCAGCAATATGACAACTGGTGATGACGCCGAACGACCTAGGTAACGCCATGTTTATTACAATTCCTCTGAGCGTAGCCCCATCACCCGCAATATAGATCCCATCTTCAGAAGGTTCCAGAATTACTTCTTCTCCGTTAGCAGGCTGTCCAACGACTTCTATCTTCTTCTCAATTCGCAACATGGGCTCTCGATAAGTGCCTGGAAGAACATAAATCTTATCGCCGTCATCCGCCTTCCGAAGCGCTTCGTCTATCGTAAGATACTCTCCAAGACCTTGTGAGCAGACGAAAATCCACCTCGGCGGTCTCCCTGACCCCACCCGGACTAGCCCCGCATCACTCAGGCTGGCATCATATGCTCGACGCCTCTGAGTATCCAACAGGATAGCTCTCGCTTCAATTAATTCCTGTGCCCGAGTAGAGGTGGCGGTAGTGCTAATATCGGGGTGCGACTGTTTAATCTCGCGAATGAAAGCTGCACGGATTTGCTCGTCGTTGGCATCGCGAGGAATGGACAGCAGCGCGTAGATGTCGACAATAGCCATCGGTGTTGTTAACATTCTCACTGGTTCAAAAGATTCGGTAGGCCAGAGTTGAGCACAGAAGCAGTGCTTTGCACGGTGTCCATTCCGCCATCAGGACAAGAGATGCTCAAAGATCATCGCAATTTCGTCTCATCGAGGGGGCAGTACTTCATTTCGGACACAAAAATGGTTCCGGAATAGAGACAACCTTTGCAAACGAAATGGTCCTTTTCGCAAATCTTGCCACCTTTCATATCCTTCTTCTTGTTGCATTTGCAACAGACTCTTTCGGCCATGGAACGCTCCTCCCTCAGAAATGCCTTCGATTCCCGTCGATGCGAGATTTGGCACGACTGATCGCTGGTTTTCTGATTGGCAATATAATACTAGATGCCGGCCAACAGACAATTCTATTCGCACTGGATTCAACGCGTTTTGCGCCATGCCAAAGGCATCTGTGTCTGATAATCATCAGAAAACAAAGACCTAAGCAGAGCCCGTTTCAACAGAACTGGCGCTCCGGTAGTTCCGACTCATACCTCACCTGTAAAATCACCTGCTAAATCTTCGTCCACTACGCATTTCCGCGTACCTAGGCAGTCTCCAGCTGCCTGTGAGTTGTTGATAGTAGATGGAATAGGCCCCTTGACACGGAAGAGGTCGCAGGTTCGAATGCAGTCGTGCCATATTGTTCAACAACTTAGCGAATCGGTCCCGAAAAACGCCGAGGTAGCCAGAATGGATTCTGGAATGGTGCCAACTCGTCTTTCCGCTCACGGCCCCCACAAGTTGCATTGAGGGAAGTGAGCTGGGGGAGCAGGTTCTCGTTCATTGACGACGAATCTCTACCCCAGTCACGGCTACCTGCCCTCTCTTTCGTGGCTGGGCGTCTTAACTCTGTCGCGCAACGCCCAATGTGCCGACTGAAGGACTTGTTCGACTCGTTCAAGGACGTGTTTGCGCTTCCCTTCGTCAATCGACACCCGGAAGGATTGCCGGCCGTCCGAGGTCTTGATGACCGCAACTGTCAGATTGCCGCCGACGTTGGCCTTCGGTTCTGGTTCTTGAGACGTTTTCAGGATCTGAAGAAGTTGTTGGGAGTGGGCGGCAGGCTGGAGGCATGAAAGAAGCAGGTGTAAGTCGGCTTCATTCGTGAAGAGCATTTCGTTCGTTCCTTCGCTTTGCAATCTGGTTTCTAGGGCATGGAGGCGAGCAGCCTTGATTTGGAGCGGATTCGCCAGGAGTTTGCGTTGGTACAGGGCGTCTCGCATCTCCGGGTCGGTAAACTCAACGAAAATGCCGTTCTGGACGGCCACTTTGACGACCTGCCGTTTCCAATCGTCGCCTCCAGAGCAGGCGATGCGCGATCCGTACTTCTGGACGGCCATCTCCAGTCCAAAGACGATTGCGGCCTCGTTCTGATTGAGCACGGTCACGCGCCGCCCACGATCGATGACGGACAGCTTCCCATTGAGCGTGTACGAGACATCCCCAGTGGCCCGGTTGATCGTCCATATCCGAGCTGTGGCAATCTGTCCTGCGAGATTCTCCGCCCGCTGTTGAGCAGCGAGCCGTTGATCCATGAAATCGGACCAGTCCGTCTTCTCCTCATCTGTTTCCGGGCCAAGATGCAGTGCATTGGCTTCAAGCGAGGCATCCAGCCGCCGCTTGGTTCGTTGATCCGCATAGCGCCATCCGCGCAATTGCGCCGCCGCCCGCGCGTCACCCTCGGCGGCGCGTTCCGCAACCCATGTGCGCAGGTTCTTTGGAAACCGTGCCTGGCGCGTCTTTTGCGCGGACAATTTGAGCTTTTGCAGCTCGATGACGGACGCGGCTACAGCCTCCGACAGCAATATCTTCTTGGCGGGCCACGGTTGCGCCAATGCGCGGATTTCCTTTTTGCGTTGCTTCAGCCGGGCGAGGGTTTGTTGCCGGTCCTCTCTGCCCTTCGCAGTAATGCCTTTGCAGACTTCCCTTTGCTGATTTCGGTATTGATTGTATTCAAACAAGAGGGCTTTTCTGTCCAGGAGTCGTTGCTCTCTTCGTTCGTCGCGTAGTGTCTGATTACGAACGATAGTACGTCCGGTGTCTGCCGGGGGTGGCTGAAGTGATGTCGAGGGTTCTCTCCATGGGCCAAGCTGGTGCTCGGTCGCCTTACGATTCTCTTTACCTGCAAAGTTATGACGGAACACATCGGATGCTTTCACGCGGATGGTGTGGTCGGTGGCGAAGACCGTGTACCCGCCCGCTTCCCCTTTTTCCATGCGGAGATGAGATTTCGCAAGAAGCGTATGGAGGGCTTCCCACGTGGCGCTCTGGCGAGTTAGCAGCGTTCGTACATGCGGAGCGACTTCTCGACGTATGTAGGATTGCAGAGACTCTTCATCGTGATAGTGCTCGTACTTTGCAGCGGCGCCGGTTGGCTGTTGTTGAGCGGATCGCGACGCATGGCGCTCTGCTTTCGATACCGGCACGGCCATTTTCCTATCCTCGTCCCATCGCATTGGACCAGGCGTGTGTGACCAGCCATACTTGGCTTCCAGATAGCGTACTGCGCCATCGAGTGTTAGCCAACTATAAGTTGGTGTATGCGCTCTGTAGGTTTCAGGGTGAACCTTGTTTACCATGACGTGAATATGAAAATGCTTCTTGTCGTCGTGGGCAACGAGAACGTACTGGTGTTCCCTGAAGCCAAGTTGGTTCAGCGTGTACAAGGCGGAATCAACCCACTCTGTGCGCGACGGACGTTCTCTTGGAGGCCATGCCAGTTCATAGTGGAAGACCGCGTCGTTGCAACGTGGGTTTAGAGATTCGACTCCTTTCATCTCGGCGGCGGCTGTGTCGATACCGACGAGGTTGTGCGACATTACGACATCTCCCCTGAGAAGAGTCTCTCCGGTCACCGGGTCGCGTTCCATTGTGAGGTAATTCAACAGACGCTTGAAACTACTTCCCGACTTCCGCTTGCTCGGTTGGACCTTGGCGATCACGAATACACCCCGGCATTGGCCTGTTGGCGCTCATTCTGAACTCTCATCATTCCTGATAATGGTCCGCAGTGTTGCGGTGATCCCTGCAAGAACCGAATTCAGTTCACTGCGAAGTGTGCCTTCGTGTGGAAGGCCGGTTATCTGCATGAGCAGATGTTTTTGCAGGCCGCACAAGCTGCTTAGGCGGGCAATTGCCTTGTCGCATACGCGCGAATGAATTCGCTTGTTCAGCGAACATCTTCGCAAGTATTCGCTCACGGTGAGTCCGGCTTTCTGCGCTTGTGTATGCAGAATTTCTTTTTCGTTACTCGTGACACGAATGTGGATTTCCGATGTGACGCCTTGCGCTCGTTTGGGTCGTGGCATTGTGCATTGTCCTTTCCGTGGGGTCTCGGGGCGCAGCCCTGAGCAAGATGCGCAACCATTTCTCCGAGTAGCCACAGGCGGATTGGAGAAATGGTGGTGGAGACGCGAAACCCCGCAGGGGTTTTGTGGCTACAGCGCGCACCTTGCCGCGCCTCCTAACGATTCCGACTTCCTGTATAATACACATCTACGCGTAGTTCTATGCTATTATCTACATGTGCCGTTCGTGAGGATAAGGATGGGAAAAGGGATGGGGAAAGAGCGACGTAAACCGCAAACGCTCACCGTAGAACAATTCGAGGTTTTTCGCACTCGCCTGGATGAGAGA
>Ga0181520_10013057_pt1 | contig 10554 bp, 14 predicted proteins | sample PEATcosm2014_Bin_29_FD_132451 | JGI IMG/M metagenome (GOLD analysis project Ga0181520, IMG submission 132451) | Peatland microbial communities from MTU Mesocosm Facility, Houghton, MI, USA - PEATcosm2014_Bin02_30_metaG | ecosystem: Environmental > Terrestrial > Soil > Wetlands > Peat | place...
AAGACGAGCCGGTGGTGCTCGACCGCCGCTCCCCGGTGCTCCACCTCATCCAGCTCATCCGCGACGAGAGCCACCGCTTCGCCATCGGCTACCACCGCCAGCGCCGGGCCATGCGCGACAAGCAGTCGGCCCTACTAGAGATTCCCGGCGTGGGCGCGCTCACCCGCCAGCGCCTGCTCACCCACTTCGGCTCCCTGCGCGACGTGCAGCAAGCCACCGCCGAGTCCCTCGCCGCCGTCGTCCCCCGCAAAACCGCTGACGCTATCTGGTTGTTTTTTCATCCCACCAGCTAGATACAGCTCCATGGTGCTTGGGCTAGAATGGTCGCCATGATTCGCATCGTCGGCGTCAAGTGGCAAAAGCTCGCGTTGATCCTCGCCATCATCTACCCGCCCGTCGGCCTTACCGGCTTCTTCTTCGCCTACATTCGTGGGGATGCATCCTTCACGCTGCCCATCGGCTTTGTCATGCCGCTGGTTAACTTTGCCATCAACCTGCATCTGCCCCGCGGCACAAGCTTCGCTTACGATCTCCTGCTGGGCCTCGGCACACTCGTTGCGTACGCCGTCTCCGGGTGGATCACCGGAGCCGTCGTTGCTGGCGTTTTCAACCTTGCTGCCAGCTGGCTCGGTGGCATCGACGCGAACCACTTCGTGCTCGATTCCCGACCGCTTGCGGACGAATCAACGCTGCTAAATTCGCAGGAAAACGCCGACGAAAACGGGTAGAAACATGGAGGGTCCGATAAGCTCGCATTCCACCGACGCGCACTTGCGCGCCCACGATCATTGCTTCAATCATCGCGCCGAGATCGAACGCAGCGATCAATGCGGCTGTTTCTATTGCATTTCGATCTTTCCGCCGTCAGAAATCGTCGAATGGATCGATGACGGAAGCTGTGCTCTTTGCCCGCGCTGCGAGATCGATTCGGTCATCGGTTCCCAATCCGGCTTTCCCATCACTGCGGAATTTCTAACCAAAATGCACGACCACTGGTTTTGAGATTCTTCTTGAAACGCGAATATTTGTGAACTATAGTTAACGCATGTTTGAGGTCCGCAGGACCGGGCTCTTCAACCAATGGTTCGCCAAGCTCCGAGACGACAAGGCCAAAGCGAGGATACTCGTTCGCATCGTTCGTCTCTCGCGGGGGAACCTTGGCGATGTAAAGCCGGTAGGCGGAGGCGTTAGCGAGCTGCGAATCGATTACGGACCTGGCTACCGCGTCTATTTCACGCGCATCGGTTCGTTAGTCGTTCTGCTACTCGTTGGCGGAACCAAGAAGACGCAACCGTCCGACATCGAACGAGCCCAATCCATGACCAAGGAGGCGACCAATGGCTCTTGAAACCTTCCTTTTCGACCCGGCCGAGTATCTCGAAACTCCGGAGATGATCGTTGCCTATCTCGAAGCAGCCTTTGAGGACGGCGATCCGGCTCTGATCGCCACGGCTCTGGGCGACATTGCGCGCGCCAAGGGCATGACCCAGATTGCCTCCCAGGCAGGCGTTACCCGCGAAGCGCTCTACAAAGCCCTCTCCCCCACCGGCGATCCCCGCCTCTCCACTTTTCTCGGTGTGATGAAGGCCATGGGCATCCGCCTGTCGCCGCGGGCAGTCTGATCCTTGTTCCTTTGCTTCTGCGCGGCGGAACGCAAATCCAGAATAGTGACTCGCTGGCCGCACCGCAGGTGCCCGCTGCATGCAATGGCGCGAAGCGCGTCTGCCCACCGCAGGTACCAGACCGATTACGATAGGTGCATGGACTCCGTACGCATCGACAAGTGGCTTTGGGCCGCACGCTTCTTCAAAACCCGCGCACTGGCCTCCAAGGCCTGTGAGATCGGCCGCGTTCTTTCGAATGGTGTTCGCTCCAAGCCCTCCCGCATCGTCAAGCTGGGTGACCGGCTGCGCATTGAAAACGAGGGTGGCACCTGGGAGATTGACGTTCAGGTGTTGAGCGAGATCCGCGGACCCTCCGCCCAGGCCCTCACCCTCTATCTGGAGACAGAAGCAGGCAAGGCCCAGCGCCTGTTGGCCACGGCGCAGAAGAAGGCCATGGCCGCGCTCATGCCGCTGCCCGACCGACGTCCCACCAAACGCGACCGCCGCCACATCATCCGCTTCCGCGAAGGTGGATAGGTGTCGAATGTGTCCTGTTCAATTTTGTGGGAATTCAACGTGAGGGTAAATCCGTCGCCTGCGTCCTCTGAATGCGCGAGGGCAGGCGTCACGGTGGCTAAAGAAAGAGCCCGGCCAGCGGCCGGGCCTATCCATGTCCCTTGGGGCCCTTCAAGAGGGCCCTGGTGTTTTGCAACTGGCTTTATGCCAGAACCTTCAAAATCTTCTCTTCGATGGTTTCCTGCGGCACGTAGCCCACAATCTGCTCCACGATCTTGCCGTCCTTGAAGAACAAAAGAGCCGGAATCCCACGAATGCCGTACCGGGACGGGGTCGCGCTGTTCTGGTCCACGTTCACTTTTCCAACCTTGATCTTCCCGGCATACTTCTCCGCCAGCGTGTCCACGATCGGTCCAAGCGCCTTGCAGGGGCCACACCATACTGCCCAGAAGTCCACCAATACCGGCTGCCCGTTTGAGAGCACCTCTTGGTCAAACGTTGCATCGGTCAATTCCACTACGCCCGCTCCAGCCATGTTCCTCCTTGCTTTTCCACCCGAGCTTCAACGAGTCGAGGGGTTCGCTTAATGGGATGCAGCAAGGTCACGGAAAGTCGCAGCACGAACCACCCTAAAAATGTTCTGTCTCACGTTTTGAACCAGGGGAGTTCCGTTAACCAGCTTGCATTCTTGTGTTTGAAACCAATAATCCAAAATAGAAGCGCCCGGATCCCAGAAGGATCACGGGCGCTAGAGCAGCCCTCCCCCAGAACTGCTCACCGAGAGAATGTAGGTGTTCTCGGGCACAGAATCAAGAAAACTTAGGTAACCACTCCGAGCTGTTTATCAGTAATCACACTTTTGGGTCCCGAAGTGATTAGTGATTCAGTCACCCTACTATTACGTAATTATCTAACTAGTTAACAGAGGTGGTTACCTCTCCAGCGCTACGCTTCTTGGAGCTTGCTTTAAGTAAATGTCGCCACCTTCAACCCCAAATCGGCTCACCGCCAGCTCCGCCTCCAAATTGGCTCCCAAAGCGCGCCGAATGGCCGCTGAAGCCTCTTCCACGCGCGCCTGGTTCTCCACCACGGCCAGCACCGAGGGACCTGCTCCGCTCAACGCCGCGCCAATGATCCCATAACTGCCGGCCAGCACCAGCAGCGGCTGCAGCAGCGGGCAGATGGAGGCACGGTAGGGCTGGTGGATGCGGTCCCTCATCGCCACCCGCAGCAGATCGGCGCGGGCGTTGGCAAAGGCCAGCCCCAGCAGCGAGACCGACTGGATGTTCACCACCACGTCGGCCGAGGGATAGGTTGGCGGCAGCACCGCCCGGGCCTTACTGGTAGGTAACGGATCGGCCGGAAGCACCACAATGGCACGCCAATCCTGGGGGGGAGCCACGCACACCGAGTGCACCGTGGGACCCTCGCAAGCGGCAACCACAAACCCACCCATCCAGCACGCAGCCACGTTGTCCGGATGGCCTTCCATGACGACGGCCTCTTCCAGGATCTGCGCGCTCGTCCAGTTGAGCTGGCCAAAGTGGTCGGCCAACGCCACAGCCGCCAGCCGTCCCGCGGCGGAGGAGCCGCAGCCCATACCCAGCGGAATGCCATTGTTCATCTTCAAGTGCAAGGGCACAATCTCGCGACGCTCGCGACGCAGCAGCCGCTTGTAACCCTCCAGGATCAGGTTGTCCTGAACTTCCCCGCAGCGTTCCGCATTGCGGCCGGTGGCGTCGATGGAGAAACTCTCCGCCGCCTCGGCCTCAATCTCCAGGTAGAAGTCCAACGCGACGGCGGCTGCATCGAATCCGGGGCCAAGATTGGCCGAGGTTGCGGGCAGCCGCAGCTTCAACGAGGGTTGCATGTCACCGTCGCTCATGCGGTCAAACCTTTCATCGCGCCCAGCACGGCGGCCGAGGTAGCCTCCACCACCACGGCATTGCGCCGCAGCTTGCCGATCTCCGTTTCCAGTCCCTTGCACTCTGCCTCTTCTAGCAGCGTGCCACGGTGGAAGTCGATCGTGTAGTCAGCGTCCTTCAGCGTGTGCCCGGTCAGCACCAGCACCACGGTCTCGCTGGACTTGATCACGCCCTTGGCCACCAGCTTCTTCAAGCCGGCCAGGGTCACAGCCGATGCCGGCTCGCAACCGAGGCCTTCCGTGCCCAGCTCGGCCTTGGCCACGGCAATCTCGCCTTCCGAAACATCCAGACACCAGCCACCGGTCTCCTGGATCACGCGTGCCGCCTTGCGCCAGCTAGCTGGGTTGCCAATGCGGATGGCGGTAGCGCGGGTGTGCGCCTCCACCGGCTCCATCGTCATCCCGTTGTCGCGCGCAAAGGCCATCGCCAGAGGGTTGGCCCCTGCCGCCTGGATCACGCTGATCTTCGGCATCCGTGCAATCAGGCCCAGCTCCAGCATCTCCCGGAAGCCCTTGCCCAGCGCCGAGCTGTTGCCCAGGTTGCCGCCTGGGACAATCACGTGGTCCGGAACATTCCAGTCGAAGGCTTCAGCTATCTCAAACGCCGGGGTCTTCTGCCCTTCCAGGCGATAAGGATTCACGGAGTTCAGCAGGTAGATGGGCGCCTGCTTCACAATCTCGGTCAAAAGGCTCAGGCAGCCGTCAAAGTCGGTGTTCAGCTGGCAGGTCACCGCGCCGTAGTCCATGGCCTGCGAGAGCTTGCCCCAGGCAATCTTACCCTCCGGAATCAGCACCAGGCTCTTCAGGCCAGCACGAGCCGCGTAAGCCGCCATGGCCGCCGACGTGTTGCCCGTCGAGGCGCACGCCACCCACTCAAAGCCCCGTTCCTTGGCCACGCTCAAGGCCGAGGTCATGCCGGTGTCTTTGAACGAGCCGGTCGGGTTCATGCCCTGATGTTTGGCAAACAGTTGGTCGATCCCCAGCGCCTTGGCGGCACGGGGCAGGTGGTAGAGCGGGGTATTGCCCTCGCGCAAGCTCACCACGTTGCCAAAGCTGTCCAGAATTGGCAGCAACTCGCGGAAACGCCACACGCCCGAGTGGTCCAGCGCCTCATGCGAGGCACGGCGCTCACGCCACAACCACTTCAGGGCTCCGGCCAGGGGACGCTCCGGACCCTTCTTTTCTTTCCAGCCCGGATACTCGACTTCAAAAAGTTCTCCGCAAGTCACACAACGGAAATCCGGTTGCGCCTCAGCGCCCTTGATGCGCGCGCCACATCCAATACACACCAACTGATGCAAATTCTCGTTCATATCTGGAGCCAGCCTATCAGCTTGAGGCGTCCCTTCTCTGTGATCGGAAACCGGATTGTTGCCGCAGGCGCAGGTGGTTGCTCTTCACTGTGCGCTGCTCTGCCGCTACGGCTATTGTATGCGTTCGCAGCTGAGGGCAAACCTGCTTCCCGGCGTCTCGCGCTCTGAGGCTGCTTTTCGTTCATTTCCGCCCCGCGGTTTTCAGTCCCGGAGGTTATTCCTAATTTGGACCGAGCCAAACCAATGTTCCGCGTCCTCTTCGCTAGAGTTCTGCCACTTCGAGTATGGTAAGTGAACAGCATCAGTCGGATCGCGGCATGATCGCTTTCATGCCCGGACTGATCGCGGGCCTGGGCAAGTATTACAAGGACTCGCCCCAAACCAGGCTGGTCGCCAACCAAGTTCACATCATGTTCAGCTAGAGCGTTTCTCTTCTACGTATAAATTTCCGTGCCCCATCCATTTCCGCGCTCTTTGCGGAAATGGGTGGGATGCCCATGAGTTCCAGGCCTATTCCATCTCAGAAAATGCTCTAAAAGCCCACGCGGACCGGTTCCATCTCCAACCGGATTCCGAATCTGGCTTCCACGCCGGCGCGAATCTCTTCCGCCAATGCCTCAATATCTGTCGCCGTGGCCCCACTGCGGTTCACCAGCGCCAACGTGTGCCGGGTGGAGATCGCCGCAGGCCCCCGCGCGTAACCCCTTGCAAACCCCGCGTGTTCAATCAGCCACGCGGCCGGCAGCTTGACCCGCCCCGCGCCTGCCGGGTAGGTACGCAACGACAACCCGCCTCCCACTGCCCGCTTCCGCACCCGCAGCGCCGTCTCTTCGCTCACCTCGGGATTCTTGAAGAAACTCCCCGCGCTCCGGCAATCCGTGTCGCTCTCTGACATCATCATGCCCTTGCTTAGCCGGATGCGCCGCACCGTGGCCGCCGTCTCGCTCAGCGAGGGATCGTCGCGGCGGTTGCGGAAGTGCAGCTTCAGGTCCGCGTACGTAATCAGCGGGGATCCACCGCGCTTCAGCCGGTAGTCCACCCGCGTCACAATGAAGCGTCCGCGCTCCGTGGAATTGAAGCGACTGCTTCGATAGCCAAAAGTGCACTGGTGGTTGCTGAACTCGTGAAAGACCCGCTCCACGGTGTCAAAGCAGCGCACCCGTTCCACAATCGAGCTCACTTCCTGCCCATACGCGCCCACGTTCTGTACCGGGGTTCCACCCACCGTGCCGGGAATCCCCGCCAGGCACTCCACGCCCTGGTAGCCGCGCTCCACCGCCACGGTCACAAAGCCGTCCCACTCCTCGCCGGCGGCTGCGCGAAACTGCTCGCCATGCTGCGCCAGCCCTTTCAGGCCCATCTTCAGGATCAGCCCGTCAAAGCCCTTGTCGGCCACCAGTAGATTGCTCCCGCCGCCCAGCACAAACAGCGGCAAGCTCCGCTCCGCGGCCCAGCGAACGGCCTCTGCCACTTCCTCTTCGCTGGCGGCTTCCACAAACCAGCGCGCCGGACCGCCTATCCGGAACGTCGTCAGCGGGGCAAGCGATATGTTCTCTTTGAGTTCCAAGCACACAGATTACAGGAACCACCGCCTTTCAGAAACCGACAACCGAAGCCCAGCACCCAAACCGCTCTCTGCTGCATCCAACCTGATAGCAACACAGGCAGCTTCCCCTGCCGGAGGAGAAATATGTACCCGGAACTCATGGTCATCCCCATGCGCGAGGAACTTGTGCGCGCTGGCATTGAAGAAACCCGCACGGCTGAGGCGGTGGACGCCGCTCTGGCCCGCGGCGGTACCACGCTGGTCGTCGTCAACTCCATTTGCGGTTGTGCAGCTGGCAAAATGCGTCCCGGCGTACGTCTTGCGCTCACTGGGGCAGCCCACCCACCCGACCACAAGATCACGGTCTTTGCCGGTCAGGATCGCGAAGCCACCGAGAAGGCGCGCGGCTACTTTGAGAACCATCCCCCGTCGTCGCCCTCCATCGGATTGCTGCGCGACGGCAAGCTGGTCTACCTCATGCCCCGCTCCATCATCGAGCAGTCCACCGCCCCGCAGATCGCCGAAGAGCTTACCCGCGCCTTCGATCAGTTCTGCGCCATCACCACCGCATAAAGCCGCACCAAGGCGTCTGCCATCCGCAATGCTGGGTGTCCCAGGTCTCGATTTTGAGACCTGGGAAAGGAAGATGTTCGTTCCCGAATCTTTCCCTGCCACACACTTTGGGTGCCCCGGTCTCGTTTTTGAGTAAGGCCTCGGCTCGAGCCGGTTGGATTTTCCAACGGACAGGGCGTGGGGCTACGATCTCGTGCTTTGTTGGTGGAGGGCAGTTTCGCCCTTTTGGCTGCGCCGCTGTACTAACCCCTAGATCAGGCCACACCCCGAACACAATGGGAGGGTGGTCCTGGAGAAGAGCAACGGCTTTTGTCAGGAGCAAGAATCCTTTGCGCCGCTGGCTCCCACACGGGCCAGCCGTCCGTTAGACTGGCAGCATGGCAAAGCGGATTGGAGTACATCTGGGAACCACGGGGGGCGCGTCGAACGCCGTGGAACGCGCCGCGGCAATTGGCGCCAACACCTTTCAAATCTTCTCGTCGAGCCCGCGCATGTGGCGCGCGCCCAAGGTGGACCCCAAACAGGCCGCCAGAATGCGCGAGCTGAGGGCCGCTCTAGATGTTGGCCCGCTGGTCATTCACACCAGCTACCTGGTCAACGTCTGCAGCCAGAACGAGGAAGTTCGAGAGAAGAGCGTGGGCGCCTTCCGGGGCGAGATCGAGCGGGCTCTGGAGCTGGGCGCGGAGCACCTGGTGCTGCATCCGGGCTCCTGGAAGGGTCTTACCCGCGACGAGGGGCTGACGCTGGCCGCGGAGTCCATTACCCGCTCCATTGACGGCATCGCATGGCAGGGAACTGGGTTCAGCATTCTCATTGAAAACACGGCCGGGGCGGAGTTCTCCCTCGGCGGCAGCTTTGAGCAGGTTGCGGAGCTGGTCGAGCGGTTGCGGGCCACGGCTCCGGTGAACGTCTGTCTGGATACCTGCCACACGTGGGTGGCAGGGTACGATCTGGTCTCCCCCGAGGGCTATGAAGAGACCATGGCCAAGATTGCCGCCAGCATCGGCTTTGAGGCCGTGAAGGTGTGGCACTGTAACGACGCCAAGGCCGCCTGCGGCTCGAAGCTGGATCGCCACGAGCACATTGGTGAAGGTACGATGGGCCTGGAGCCCTTCCGGCGGCTGTTGAACGACCCCCGCTTTGCCCACTCCGCCTTTATCGCCGAGACCCCCGTGGACGAGCCCAACGACGAGGAGCGGAACGTAAAGGTGCTGAAGGGGTTGGTGGAAGCTGTCGTAGCCTGATTTTAGGTGATCTTGATGCCATGGTAGCAAAGTGCTACCATGGCGTCATGCCGCTTCCTGTGAAACTTTCCGATGCCCTTGTTCTCGATGCTCGACTTGCAGCCGAGGTCGAGCAACGTTCGATAGCGGGCCAAGTGGAATATTGGGCCAAATTGGGCAGGATCGTAGATGCCCTGATCGATGGTCGCACTCGTGGCGCTGTTTTTCAAGGAAAGGCTACGAGGCCGCTTTCAGAACTTGTTGCGGGTATCGAGACCAGTGAGGGTAGGGCACGTCTCAAAGCCCACCTGGAAAGCGAGTCCTTTCCACATTTCGAGCCTCACCCGACTCGGAGAGGTGTACTTGCGCGGATCGAAGCGGATGGAAGCCGTTCGATTGGGCGCTTCGTCAATCGTGAATTTGTTGCCGAGGCGGGGGATCCCAAAGATACCGAGATTGAGAGCGAGGCTGGGGCAGGCCGACCCGAACTTGGTTCTAGAGGAAGCGCTCTTGCTAGCCATGCGGCTGCTACTGCGCAACTCCCCCCTCGCGAACGGCTGGTTCTGGAGTTGATCCTCATGGCCCGCTCCAATCGCGAGATTGCCTCCGAACTCGGCATAGAGGAGAGGACCGTCGAGGCCTACGTGGGAAGGTTGATGCGCAGGGCTGGAGTGAACACCCGCCAGGATTTTCTAGCAGGCTGGAACAAAGTTAGAGAGCAGATGGTAATGAATAGCCCTCTATTGCAAACGCGTACGAAGAGTGGTCAGACCAAGATCGCAGCCAAGGCATGATAGCTCTTCTGGATCGCAGACCGCTTCTCGTTGCCCTTGCCGGACCGAATGGCGCAGGCAAGAGCACGTTTTATCACTCCCAATTGGCTGAATCTGGCCTGCGCTTTGTGAATGCCGATCAACTTGCATTGCATTTACGACTGGCCCCCTATGGAGCTGCCGAACTCGCCGACAAGGTACGGAGAGAATTAGTCGCCAAAAACGAGAGTTTTATTTTTGAAACGGTATTTTCCGACCCGGCAGGCAACAAACTTCGTTTTCTTCAAGATGCTGAGAAGTCTGGATATAACGTTGTTCTGTTCTTTATAGGAATCGATGGGCCCGAGACCAGCGAGGCGCGCGTGACAATGCGAGTCCTGAAGGGCGGCCACGATGTGCCTACAGACAAGATTAAGAGCCGCTATGCGCGCACGATGGTGAACCTGCAGCGAGCGTTGGTAACTTTATCCAATGTTTTTGTACACGACAACAGCGATTTGCTGACGCCCTACCGGTTGGTCGCAGCACGAACAGAAGGAGAACTCAGGATACATCCTCCTGTGCCTGGTTGGCTTGAGCCGTTGCTGCCGCCCCGCTAATCGCCCATTCCAATTACACTGAATAGGCTATGGCGGAAGAGACAGAAAAGCGTTACGAACCGGCTACGATTGAACCCAAGTGGCAACTGCGCTGGGCTGAGCAGGAAAACCTGTACGCGGCAGAACCTGCCGATTGCGGCAAACCCAAGTACTACGTGCTGGAGATGCTGCCCTATCCGAGCGGCCAGCTGCACATGGGCCACGTCCGCAACTACTCGATTGGCGATGCGCTGGCCCGGCACATGTGGATGCGGGGCTACAACGTGTTGCACCCCATGGGATGGGACGCCTTCGGGCTGCCGGCGGAGAATGCCGCGCTCAAGCACAATACCCCCCCGCGCGAGTGGACCCTCTCCAACATTGCCGCCATGAAACGGCAGATGCAGCGCCTGGGCCTGGGCTACGACTGGGCGACCGAGGTCACCACCTGCTCGTTGGCCAGCACGGTTCCGCATTCCGGGCACCAGTTCAACAGCGCTTCCT
>Ga0181520_10013061_pt1 | contig 10550 bp, 6 predicted proteins | sample PEATcosm2014_Bin_29_FD_132451 | JGI IMG/M metagenome (GOLD analysis project Ga0181520, IMG submission 132451) | Peatland microbial communities from MTU Mesocosm Facility, Houghton, MI, USA - PEATcosm2014_Bin02_30_metaG | ecosystem: Environmental > Terrestrial > Soil > Wetlands > Peat | place...
GTCGTTGTCGTCGTTGTCGTCGTTGTCGTCGTTGTCGTCGTCGTTGTCGTCGTTGTCGTCGTTGTCGTCGTTGTCGTTGTTGTCGTCGTTGTCGTTGTCGTCGTTATCGTCGTTGTCGTCATCGTCGCCGGCAGCGGTATCGTTGTCGTCGTCAGCCGCCGTGTCGTCGTCGTTGTCGTCGTCCGCCGCGACCGTGTCGTCATCGGGCGGATTGCCGCCGCTGTCGTCGTCGCCGCCGACGACGATCGGGCCGCAGGCCGTTCCGTAAAGCAGCAGCATCGACGTCAATGAGAAGAAAAACAGCAAATTGCGGAGTCTCATGGCAGTGCCTCCATGGCGCGCGCCTGTTCCGACCCCAGGGGAAAGTTCCGAAACGGCGATGAATGGTCCAGAACATTTATTCGATCCATGGACTCGCAGCCGAGCGCCACGGCGAATGGTACTCATTACTAATAAGGCGGCCGTTGCGGCCCGTCAAGGTTGCCTATTGCCCAGGTCGGCGGGAACATTTGCTTTTTTCGTACGTCGCGAATTTGCTTTGAACCACCGTGGCTCAGCGCGGCCGTTGGCCGCAACCAAAGGCGCGGAATAGAGAGAACGCAGATCTGACATTAATTCAACGCGCGGTGATCTCGGTGTCTCTGCGGTGCACGCGGCGAGGTAATTTGGTTCACCTCGCTATTGCGGCGCGCCGTACCGTTGGCGCAGAGCCAGATTGATTTCGAGGACGTTGACGATTTTCTCGCCGGCGAGGCCGTACCACGGGGCCGAGACGTTGTCGTGCAGCAGCTTCTCGATCTCGGCGCGCACGGCTCCGGGCTCGCGCTTCAGGTCGGCGGCCCATTTGCCGGCGACGCGGTCCAACTGGAATTCCGCGTTGGCGAGCGTGATGTGCGGATCGAGTCCCGAGGCCGACGCCGTCACCAGGTCGGCTGGAACGTTTTGCAACTCGGCGTCCGCGTGATCTTGCCGCCACATATCGAAGAAATCCGACTGAATGTCGGCGCCGGAATTGGCCGGCTCGATCACGCTCTCCGTTGCGCCATTGGCGCCGGGGTGGGTCGCGACCACCGGAAACATCCCCGGATGCTCGGCGGAAAAACTTTCGAAAAACGGCACGGCCAGGTCTTCCGGGGCCGGCTTGGGCGGCAGCGGATTGGCGGCGCCGAATTTGGCGATCGCGTCGGCGTGCGTTTTGGCCCAATTCTCGACGAACGACTTGTGCAGCGCGTCCGTTTTCACCCAGGCCTGCGCCAGGCCGTTGTGCGCGTCGGCCCACTGCGCGACGAGATGCGGTTGCCCCTGAAATTTGTCGAGTTGGAACCAGGCTTCGACATCCGGCGCGACCGGCTTGCGGGCGTGTTCGCCCTGGCGATACGTGACGATCGGCCCGAGCGCGCGCGCGACGCGATCGCGCAACTGATAATTGGACGCGGCGTAGGCCGACGAGGCCGAGGCCGAGGCGTCGTAGGACGCCGCCGACGGGCGCGGCCAAAAATATTCGTCTTTGGTGAACGGCTGCGCGATTAGACGCGAGCCGACGGGTTTGCCGTCGGGGCCGTCGATCATGCTGCCGTTGGCCTGAAACGGAAACGCGGCCTGCCCGATCGCCCACAGGGTCAAGGGGTACAGTCCGCAGACGACGAACACGAGCGCCGCCAGGAGCAGAACGGATTTCGTCAGAATCTTCATGTTCAGTTCCCCCTGCCCTTACGCGACCAAGCGCAGACCGACCATCGCGAGGTCGATCAGCTTGATGCCGATGAACGGGACCACGACGCCGCCCAGGCCCCAGATCAACAAGTTTCGGCGGAGCAAAGCGTCGGCGCCGACGGGGCGAAAGCGGACCCCTTTGAGCGCCACCGGAATCAGCAGCGGAATGATCAGCGCATTGAAAATGACCGCCGACAAGATGGCCGAGGTCGGCGAGTGCAGGTGCATGATGTCGATCGCCTTCAGCCACGGCAGCGTGCCCGCGAACAGCGCGGGGATGATCGCGAAATACTTCGCCACGTCGTTGGCGATCGAGAACGTGGTCAGCGAGCCGCGCGTGACCAGAAGCTGCTTGCCGATTTCGACGACCTCGATCAACTTCGTCGGGTCGCTGTCGAGGTCGACCATGTTGGCCGCTTCCTTGGCCGCCTGCGTGCCGGCGTTCATCGCCAGCGCCACGTCCGCCTGGGCCAGCGCCGGGGCGTCGTTCGTGCCGTCGCCCATCATCGCGACCAGCTTCCCCGCCGCCTGCTCCTGCCGGATGTACTCCAGCTTCCGTTCCGGCGTCGCCTCGGCGAGAAAATCGTCGACGCCGGCCTGCCGCGCGATGGCCGCTGCCGTCAAAGGGTTGTCGCCGGTGATCATCACCGTCCGCAGCCCCATCTTGCGCAGCCCTTCGAAACGCTCGCGCATGTTGGGCTTCAAGATGTCCTCGAGCATGACCACGCCGGCGATGTGCGGGCCGTCGGCCACCACCAGCGGCGTGGCCCCGTTCATCGCGACGCTCGCGACCAGCGTGTCGAGATCCGGCGTCGCCGGGCCGTGCAGGCCGGCGACGAACTTGACGATCGCATCCGGCGCGCCTTTTCTGATTTGCCGCCCGTCGGGATAATCGACGCCGCTCATGCGCGTCTGCGCGGTGAACGGCACAAACGTCACGTCGGCCGGGGCCAGCAGCCGCGCCTTCGACTGCGCCTCGAACAACTTGACGATGCTCTTGCCCTCGGGCGTTTCGTCGGCCGCCGACGCCAACGCGGCCAACCGGCCGACTTCCAGCGGCGCGTACTTGCCGAGGGGCAAGAACGTCGTCGCGTTGCGGTTGCCGATGGTGATCGTGCCGGTTTTGTCGAGCAGCACGACATCGATGTCGCCGGCGAGTTCGACCGCCTTGCCGCTCTTCGCGATGATATTCGCCTGCAGCGCGCGGTCCATGCCCGCGATGCCGATCGCCGCGAGGAGGGCGCCGATTGTCGTGGGAATCAGACAGACCAGCAGCGCGATCAAGGTCGGCACGTCGGTGCCGAGGCTATGGAGCTGTTTGGGCAGGCCGAGGAAGCCGGTCATATAGTGTTCCGCGTTCCAGGCCATCGGCCACAGCGGAATGACGACAATCAGGAAGATCAGGGTGAACGCGGTGAGCAGCAAGGTCAGCGCGATTTCGTTCGGCGTGCGCTGGCGGATCGCGCCTTCGACCAGGGCGATCATCCGATCGAGGAACGAATCGCCCGCGCCGCTGACAATCCGCACGACGATGCGGTCCGACAGCACGACCGTGCCGCCGGTCACGCCCGAGCGGTCGCTGTTGGCCGCGCGAATGACCGGCGCCGATTCGCCCGTGATGGCCGATTCGTCGATCGCGGCGATGCCCTCGACGACCTCGCCGTCGCCCGGAATCGTCTGCCCCGCCGCGACGACGACGGTGTCGCCCGGTTTGAGATCGGTCGACGAAACATCCTCGATCTGGCCCGCCCGGATCAGCCGGTGGGCGACGGTGTCGTGGCGCGCCCGCCGGAGCGATTCGGCCTGCGCCTTGCCGCGCGCCTCGGCGAGCGCCGTGGCGAAATTGGCGAAGACAACGGTCAAGAACAACCAGAAATCGAGCGCGATGAAATAGCGGATCGACACCTGGCTGGCCGCTTTGCCCCAGGCGGCCTCGCCGATGAACAGCAGGGTCAGAATCGCGCCGATCTCGACCACGAACATCACCGGGTTGCGCCACTGGACGTCGGGCCGCAGCATGGCGAAGGCCCGCTTCAAGGCGTACGTCGCTGCTTCTTTTTCCAACAGATGCCGCGGCTTGACGCGCCGCGCCGGTCGCGGCAACGCCGCGGGCGAAGGCTGCGTCTGGTCGTCTTCGTCGAACAGGGGAATCGAGTTCATGGCTCAACCTCCAAACGGCATCGGGCCGAAATGTTCGGCCACGGGGCCGAGCGCCGCGGCCGGCAGAAACAACAGCGCGCCGACAATCAAGACAACCGCCAGCAACAGAAAGCCGAAGGTGGCCGTGTCGTCGCGCAAGGTGCCCAGACCGAACGGGCTCGGTTTTTTCGCGCCGAGCGACGCCGCCATCGCGATCGGCGCGATGATCGGCAGGAAACGGGCGATCAACATCACAATTCCCGCGGCGATATCCCACGCGATCGCCGTGGGCGCCGGGCTCGTCGCGTTGAAGAAGCCGTAGGTCACGCCCAGGCCGTCGAACGCCGAGCCGTTGTTCGCCGACGCGGACGAAAACTGATAGAGCATTTGCGAGAAGCCGTGCGCGCCCGGATTGCTCACGGCGTCGAGCCCCCACTTGGTCGCCGCGAACAGGCCGGTCGGCCCCAAAATCATCAAGGGATGAATCAGCAGCGCGATGATCGCCAGCTTCACCTCGCGCCCGCCGATCTTGCGGCCGAGGTATTCCGGCGTGCGGCCGACCATCATCCCGGCCACGAAAATGCCGATGACGATGTAGACCAGCATGTTGATCATGCCCACGCCCTTGCCGCCGAAAACGCAGTTCAGCCACATGCCGACCATCGGCGAGAGCGCCGCGAGCGGATTGAGGCTGTCGGATTCCGCGTTGACCGCGCCGCAGGTCACGTCGGTCGTCAGCGCGGCGAAGGTCGCGCCGGCCGACACGCCGAACCGCAGTTCCTTGCCCTCGAGATTGCCGGCGTGTTGGTCGACGGGCAGGCTCGCGAGGGTCGGAGCTTGCACGGGCTGCGCGCCGTCGGGCGCGGTCGCACTGGGAACGTCATACGTTTGTGCGCGCGCCTGGCCGGTCAGCCCCGGATTCGGCCGCAACGTGTCGAAGGCCACCGACCAGACGATGGTGCCGGCCATCATCGTCAGCATCACCGCAAAGATGACCAACGCATGCCTTTTGCGCTTGAGCATGCGGCCGTACATCAACACCAGCGCGAACGGGAAGATCATCATCGCCAGCGTGTTGAAGAAATTGGAGAAGCCCGTCGGGTTCTCAAACGGGTGCGCGGAGTTCATGCCGTAGAAGCCGCCGCCGTTGGTGCCGAGCATCTTGATCGACTCGAACGCCGCCACCGGCCCGACGACGATCGTTTGCAGTTTCGCGGCGCCGTTGTCGGCCGCGCCCATCGCGCCCGGCTCGAGCGTCGCGACCGGGTGCGTCGTGTCGAGCGTCATCGGGCTGCCCTGGGAAATGAAGAGCAAGCCGAAAAACAACGCGGCCGGCACGAACATGTAGATGACCGTCCGCCACATGTCGACGAAGAAGTTGCCGAGCGCCGAATCGCCGCGCAACGCGCGAATGATCGCCGTCAGCGCGCAGAGCCCGATCGCGGCGGACAGAAACAGATTCGCGATGCCGAAAAACACCTGGCTGAAGTTCGACAGGTGCTGCTCGCCGGCGTAATGTTGCAGGTCGGTGTTGGTCATGAACGAGACGACGCTGTTGAAGATCGTGCTGGGCGCCAGCATCGTCTTGCCCGTCGGGTTCCACGGCGTCCACGGCGCCAACGCCAGCACCAGGAAGCCGAAGACGAACAGCAGCGTGTTGAACGTCAACAGCGAAGCCGTGTATTGCTTCCAATTCTGCGGGCCGCTGTCGAGACGCCGTTCGATCCAGCCGAGAAATGACGGCGGTTGATGCAGGCCGTCCAGCACCCACGCCATGTAGCGGCTCAGCGGAAAGGCGAAGACCGTCGCGGTCGCCAGCAATAAGAACGGCAATAACCAAGTTTGCAGAAACATTGTTTCTTCTCCGCTTTTCGGGATTGGTTTAGAACCATTCCGGACGCACAAGCGCCACCACGAGATAGCCGAACAAAAACGCCGCAGCGCCGATCGAGACGTAAATCATCGCCGCCTCCTTAAATTTTCTCGCAGAAATTGAGAAACAATTTGCAGAGCCCCATCAACCCCAGGCCCAGGAAAAACATCGCCGGCAACCAAAAATAGAGGTTCATCGCCGTTCCCTTTCCGGCGGCCGTTTGCCGGCCGCCCGCATCCTTGCCGCTTTTGACGGCGTCGCTTTGCGTCCTCACGAAAAAAGCTGCCTGTAAAATACGCGCGGACCAATCAAGATGTCGTTAAGAGTGAACCGTGAGATATAAAAAATATGTTAATTCGATAAAAAGACGCGTTCGCGGGAGTAGTGGTCAGTGACCAGCGGCCAGTGATCAGTGATCAGTGATCAGTGATCAGTGTCCAGCGCTCGTCAGCCGTTGTATCGAGGCAATCCGCGTGCAGAACAAACGCCCTCAATTGTCCCACATGTTCGTGTCGAAAGCGACGAACGCGGTGGACCGAAGCGGCGAGGCGGCGGCGCTCGGGATTGCGAGACCTCTCACCGCCGCCACGATCTTGCGAACGCGCGCTGTCCAGCGGGCGGCCGGCCGGCCGGCGCGATGGTCCCGAGCGTTGTTCAGCCGCTCCTTCGCAAAGACGATTGCCATTTTTACCTCGCGTCCAGAACCTCGCGAACCTTGTGGGTCAGCGCGGCGACGGTGAACGGTTTGGATATGAAATTCGTTCCGTGGTCCAGAACCCCGTGATGCACGATAGCGTTGTCGGTGTACCCGGACATATAGAGCACCTTTGTTTCCGGCCGAATCGGGGCCAGCAGTTCGGCGAGTTGCCGGCCGCTCATCTGCGGCATCACGACGTCGGTGAGCAGCAGATCGATCGGCCCTTGGCGCTCGTCGCACCGCGCGATCGCCTCGCGGCCGCCCGCGCAGACGAAGACCGTGTAGCCGACCGAGGTCAGGACCTCCGCCACCAAGCGGCGGACGCTTTCTTCGTCTTCGACGACCAGAATCGTCTCCGTTCCGGGCACGCCTTTGGCCGCCGATTTCTTGGCCGGCGGGGTCGACGAATCCGACGCCTCGCGGGGCAAATAAATCTTGAAGGTCGCGCCCTGGCCCGGCTCGCTATAGACCCAGATGTTGCCGCCGCTTTGCTTGACGATGCCGTACACCGTCGAGAGCCCGAGCCCGGTGCCTTTGCCTTTTTCCTTCGTGGTGAAAAACGGCTCGAACACCGACGCCTTGGTGGCCTCGTCCATGCCGCAGCCGGTGTCGCTCACCGCGAGCATCACGTACGGCCCGGGCGCGACCCCGACGTGGCGCGCGGCATATCGTTCGTCGAGTTCGACGTTGGCGGTCTCGATCGTCAGCTTGCCGCCGTCGGGCATCGCGTCGCGGGAATTGATCGCCAGGTTCATCAGGACCTGCTCGATTTGCCCCGGGTCCGCGCGGACCTTGCCGAGGTCCGGGGCATGCACCGTCGAAATATGGATATCCTCGCCGATCAGCCGGCGCAGCATTTTTTCCATTTCGGCGATCGTCTTATTGATATCCAGCACAACCGGTTGCAGCACCTGCTTGCGGCTGAAGGCCAGCAATTGGCGGGTCAGGCCCGCGGCCCGCTGGCCGGCGTCGTAGATTTCCTGCATGGGTCGCCGCGACGCATCCTCGGCCCCGAGCCGCTCCAGACAGATCTCGGAGTAGCTGTTGATGATCTGGAGCATGTTGTTGAAATCGTGCGCCACCCCGCCGGCCAGGCGGCCCACGGTTTCCATCTTCTGCGCCTGGAAAAGTTGCGTCTCGAGCTTCGTTTTTTTCTCTTCGTGCGCCTTGCGTTCGGTGATGTCGCGGGCCACGGCGACGGCCGCCACGATTTTCCCGTCGACGGCGATCGGGGAGCTGGTCACCTCGCCGAAGCGTCGCGAGCCGTCTTTGGCCACGAATATGTATTCGGCCGCGTCGATCGTTTCGCCCGCGATCACTTTGTTGGCGTTGGCGACGGCGCGCTCGAGGTCTTCCGGCGCGACGAGGTTCAACTCGGCAAACGGCTTGCCGATCAATTCCTCAGGTTTGTACCCCAACATTTTTTCGATGGACGGCGAGAGGCTGAGGAAGACGCCGTTTCTGTCGAGAGAGAAGATGAAGTCGCTGACGTTGGCGAAATGCAGGCGGTACGTCTCCTCGGTTTTGCGCAGCGCTTCTTCCGCCCGCTTGCGTTCGGTGTTGTCGCGAATGTTCAGGACAATGCCGTTCACCGCGGGATCGCGCAGCAGGTTGCAGCCGACCGTTTCCAGGTCGATCCAACTGCCGTTCTTGTGGCGATAGCGGTATTCGACCCGGCGCACGGCGCCCGGCTCGGCGAGGCCGGCGGCAAAAGTCTCCGTCACACGCGGCAGATCGTCCGGGTGGACGCCCAGGAAACCGATTTCGCCGCGCAGTTCCTCCGGCGCGTAGCCCAGAATTCCCGCGATCGAATCGCTGATATAGGTCATAGCGCCGTTTTCGTCGATAATTTGGATGATGTCGTTGGAGTTCTGCACCAGCAAGCGGAAACGTTTCTCGCTCTCGCGCAACGCCGCTTCCGCGCGCTTGCGTTCGGTGATATTGGTGGCGACGCCGATCCACTTCCGCGGCAAATCGTGTTCGTCGAAGATCAGGCGGCTGTGGTCGGTCCATGTGTTGTAACCGCCGTCCGCCCGCCGGATGCGGATCTCCGCGCAAAAGGCTTTCCGGTGCGCCATCATTTCCTCGACCGCGGCGATGAACGGCGTGGCGTCGTCGGGATGCAGCAGGTCGAAGAAGCCGAGCTGATCGCGCGGATAGCCGCCCGGCGGGAAGCCCTGGATCGCGTCGATGTCGCCATAGAACTCGGCGACGCCGGTGCGCATGTCGCGCTCGTAGATGACATCCGTGGCCAGTTGGGCGGCGAGCCGAAAGCGCTCTTCGCTGTCCCGCAGGGCCTGCTCGGCGTGTTCGCGCTGGCGAATTTCCGCGGTGAGGGCTTCGTTCTTTTCCGCGAGTTCGAACGCCTGCTCCGCGATGCCGGCCAGATGCGAATTCCGGGCGGACAGATAAAACGCCGCCAGCAACGTCAGGGAAATCCCGGCGACCAGCACAATCCACGCGCGGTTCGTCGAATGCGCCGCGATAAACACGTCGCCGGCCGCGAACTCGAGCTTCCAACGCCGACCCGGCAGGATCAGTTCATCGGCTCGCACCAGCTTGCGCCGATTCGGTTGGGCGTCCCAATTGCCGGCGGCCCGCCGCGGCGCACGGCTGGCGGAACTGCTCTGGTAAATGAATTGCTCGTCCGCCGGCGCGTTCGCGTCGGATATCCGAATATCGATGCCGGAGGATTCGAAGGGCTTCATGGATTTCTCGGCGAGGTCGCCGGCGCGAAACACGCCCAACGCGAAGCCGAGCAGGTTGTCGCGGCGATCTTGCTGCGATTCGTTGGCCGACTTCTTTCGGTAGACCGGTCGATAAATCAGCAACCCGAATTGTTTCCCGGTTTCCTGCACCAGGGTAATGCGGGCGGTCGCGATCGTGGCCCCGCTGTCTCGCGCGACGTTCAGCGCCGCGAAGCGCGCGGGGTTGGACGACAAATCGAAACCGACCGCGGCGACGTTTCCGGCCAGCGGCTCGACGTAATAGACGGGAAAGTACTCGGCGCGCGGCGCGGCCCGGACCATGACGCCGTCCGTTGTTTTCTCGGTGAACTGAAAGTCGGCGAGGCCGTCGTGGCGCGCCAATTTTTCGAATTCGTCCCGATTTTCGCGCCGCACGTCGGGAATCCACTCCAACGCTTGGATTTCCTGGTGGCGCGCCAGCGGCGAGGCCACAAAGGTCCGAAAATCGTCGCGGGTTACGGAACTCGACGACTCGAAAAGCGCCCCGAGGGAATCGAGCACCTCGAGATTGCGATCGATGCTCCCCTGGAGGGCCGCTTTCTGGATGTCCGCCCAACCCGAAAACGCCGACTCGACAAGGGCCTTTTCGACGCTGCGGAGCACTTGGAAAAACACGAGCGAAAGTCCGATGCCGATGACGAGCGCCAAACCGGGAGTGTAAGGTTTTCCGAACTTCGACTTTGTGGCTGTCCGAAAAAGGCTGGATAGGGCGCCCATCGGGATTCGGTTCCTTTTTTCGGTCGTCCGACACCACGCCCGCCGCCAGTAGGAGCGGAAATCGGATTACAGTGGCGCGCGCGCAGCCCTCGCTCAAGCGGCAAACCTGCATTCCAGGCGCCATGTTCCGGCGCCGATTTCCGGGGCAAGTTGCCGCGCTTTTTCGGCTTGCAATCCGGTTCGGGAGGCGCCCAAAGCCACGTGCACGCAGGCGAATTTTCAGATAAAAATCGTTTTATTTCGCAGTGTTACGGACCGTGTGGCATCCGGATCGCGCGTGTTGCTTGGAACACGCCGCAATAAGATAGTCGATCCCGAAGAGAATGGACAACGACGTCCTGCACCAGGTGCAAGGCGGGCGCCGATTCCCGTGTTGCGCGGTAAAGGCGGGCGCCGGCGCCCGACCCGCGGAGGTCCAAATCCTCCTTGGCAGGCTATTGCCAGACGCGGCGGCGACCGACGCGCCCGCCAGCGTCCAGTGTCCGCTGGACCGCACGCCTTGCCGCCTCCCGGCCTCTCAGACTCCCAGCCTTTGAGCCTTCCAGGGTAAACGCATCTAATTTTTCTTCTTGATCGCCCCCTTTCCGCGGTCGGCGCGACTTTTCTTTTGGTTCATCGTTTTTTCGCGTTCTTGGCGCGAGAGGCGGATGATTTCGTCGGCGTA
>Ga0181520_10013062_pt1 | contig 10550 bp, 7 predicted proteins | sample PEATcosm2014_Bin_29_FD_132451 | JGI IMG/M metagenome (GOLD analysis project Ga0181520, IMG submission 132451) | Peatland microbial communities from MTU Mesocosm Facility, Houghton, MI, USA - PEATcosm2014_Bin02_30_metaG | ecosystem: Environmental > Terrestrial > Soil > Wetlands > Peat | place...
ATGATGGTGCCAAACGAGCCGGCGCCATACACTGACTCGAAGATCTGCGCAATTTCATACACCCGCTTGATGTGACGGCGAACCGCCCAGTCTGTCGAATTGGTGTCTCCGTCGATATTCAGCACCGAGACGCCGCCGGGGGCAGCGGCCACTTCGGCCTTGGCCGCGTTCACATTCCAACCGTATTGTTGGAAGCCGGTATTCCATACTTCGTTGCTGTCTTCCAGATAGATATGCAAGCCGGGATTCAAGCCCTTGTTGCCGGTGAATGCGTCCCCGTTCTTCAGCAGCATGGCCACGTTGTAGACGTAACTGGTAGTATCCGGCGAGGCGACGTAATTCGGATCATATTGATCGGAAGACCCGGTCGCGTTGATCGGAATATTGACCCAGACGTCCTTGTTGGTGGCGTTAGCCAGCAGAATGACGTACTCCCACGAGACGCCCCAGCCGCCGGCTCGGTTCGGAAAGCCTGTGAGATTCGGACCCACGCCCTGATAAAAGTCGGTGGGAAGACTGCGCTGGCTCCAGCCCATCGTTGGCGTGTTTACCGCTGAGCAGGCCGACGCCGCGGAGGCGCAGCCGCTCACCACGAATGGATTCTGGTTGGTTCCCAGCCAGCCCATGAATCGTATATAGCTGAAGGGAGCGAATGCATTCACGAACCTGGGATCAAAAACCTGCGTCGGATTGGCGGCTTCCGCCAGAGTGAACCCCGGCCGGATCACCTGCAGGTTGGCGATTCCGGTGTTCGTGCCGCTGGTGGAATTTAATACGGTATTGGTGAAGCTGATCACCATCAGCGCCGGGCCGTCGGCATAGGTCGACCCTCCGGGCATTTGCACGTTCACGGTGGTGGTGTTGGTGGCCGCATCGTAGCTCTGATTGCTGAATACAAGCGTGGGGTTGCCTGCTACGTTGGAAAGTACCGCCTGTCCGGTAAACGACACGGTGTAAGTGCCGCTCATGTCCGGCTGGTATTGAGCCGGGTCGTCGATAGGCGGCGCCCAGGCGGGAGTCGGGCGATCGTCAAAAACCACCACGATACCATCCGAGAGCGGGTTCCCGCTTGCGTCCGTGGCCACGGCATCGCCATTGGCGTTCACCGTGAGCCGGCCCTGGTTCTTCAAGGCGTCAATAAATCCGGTCGGCCGGTCTGAAGCCTCCGTGCCGATCTGTGTTGGATAGGTTTGGCTCCAAAGGGAGGGGCCGGCGGCCAATGCCGTCAACGAAAACAAAGCAAAAAAAGCAAAACGGCCTGTCCGGCCGGCAGTAGCTCTCATCGAATTTATCCTTTGCCTGCGACGATCTTTGTTACGCGTCATTCTAGCGGAGCTATGCAGTTGTCAGCAAGGGCGGGCGGCCCAACTCTCGCGAGACCTGGAGCACCCTTGTTACTGACTCCCTGATCCCTGTTCCCTGTTTTCTAATCCCTCAAATGCTCCGTGCCCCATCCATTCCGTGTTTTTTGCGGAATGGGGGGGGCACGGAGTGTTGCATTTCTTTGGGGCCGGATCAGTCAAAAGTGAAAAGCTACTTTGCGGGCGGAGCCTGGGGCTTGGCAATTTCCTTCATTTCTTTGGTCATCTCATCGATCAATGGATTCATCCGCTCCAGCATCCGCTCCCGCACCAGAGGCATATACTCCTGCATGATGACCGGCGTCATCTCGACCATGTGCTGCCCAGCCTGCGAGCTGTAAAAGGCAATCATCCCGTCCACATCTGCGCTCGTCAGATGCCTCTGATAGATGCCCGCCATATCCGCTATGGCCTCGTCTGAAGTGTAGAGGTCCGTCACCTTCCCCATGAACGTGCCCATGACCTTCGCGACGGCTTGTTGCTGCTCTTCGGTCGTCAACGCCATCTCCGGATGGTCCTTCTGCATCTGCTTGACCTGAGTCTGCATCTGTTGCTGCATCATGGTGGGCATAATTTTAGTCAGCGACGCTATTTGGTCCTTGATCCGCATCACGTCAAAGAGCTTGGCCAACTGCTCCTTGGTGGGCTGCTGTTCGGCGGGAACAACATCCCCCGGAGCTGGCGCAACAACGATTTTGATTTCACGCGGAACCCGCGGCTTGGCCGGCGCCGGCTGATTTCCAGTGACTTGCGCAAAGTTCGCGCAGGGCATCAGCATCATTCCCAATGCCACTGTGAAAAAAATGGATTTCTTCATACTCTCCTCGATTTCCGGGTTGGCTGCGCCGCCCCTGATCCTTAGTCCCTGATTTGCGTCCGGTCCAGCAGCGGAAACAGCGCTGCCGCAATCGCCGTATTTCCCACGGCCTTCATCAGCTCCACCAGCCACTTCCAGTCCAATTCAAGCCCCAGAAGTACGCGGTAGACAAAGACATAAAGGACGCTCGACAACAGCGAAAACAGGAAAAGAAGCATCAGGCGAATGGCATGATTCTCGACATCGATGCGCATTCCCACCGAGCCGGCCAAAAAGCCCGCCACCGTCTTGGCGATGCCATTGACGCCAATGGCGTGGTGAGTGAGCGCATCCTCGAAGAGTCCCATGCTGCTGCCCATCAGCATTCCCTGGATGGGGTCGCGCCGCACCAGGGCAAAGTACACCGTGACCACCAGCGGCAGGTCGAACCAGGCATAGCCCAGCAACAGTCGCGGCAGCCAGGCTTGCAGCACCAGCGCCACAAGCGGCGTCAGAGCATAGACCAGCAGAGGATAGTGGCGTATCCCCATATCGCGGCGATAGTCAGCGCCCAGAACGGCCATCCTATGGATTCCTCCCAGGGTGTTCCGGCTTACCAGCAGAGGTGCCGTTTCCCGGCTCCGGCGAGGGCGAACTCGTCGCTCCCGGCGTAAATCGGTCAGGATGCAACGGCTGTGGCGTTGCTCCAACGGTAGCAGGCGGTGTTACAGCCTTGTAGGGTTGCTGGTCAGCGGGCGCATTGGGATCGGCCAGGCCCGGCAGCCGCTCGGCCATGGTTTCAGAGGCCTTTTGCTGCTCCTTCGCCGCCGCGGCCTCCGCGCCCTTCAGCGCCTCGCTGGTGGCCATATCCTGCTGCTGTTCATTCGAGAAGCGCTCCTCGGTCGAGGTGATCACCAGCACCTCGTCCAGCCGATCAAGATGAGCCGCCGGCTTCACGACCACGTCGATAAATGAGTCGCGCTCCGGGTCGGGCACAACCTTTTCCACCACGCCCACCGGCAGCCCGCGCGGGAAGATCTGGTCACCCCCGGCGGTCAGCACCTTTTCTCCGGGCTGAATGCGCTGGTCGGCCAGAATGCCCACAATCTGCAGCCGTCCATCGGCGTTGCCCCGCAGAATGCCGCGAATCCGCGTCGATTCCAGAATCACCCCCGCCCCGCTGGTCTGGTCGTTGATGGCCAGAACCTGCGCGGTGCGCGGATAAACCTCCCGCACCTTGCCGACGATTCCGTCCGCAGTGATGATGGCCATATCGCTTTCCAGGCCGTAATTCTTCCCCTTGTCGATATAGAAGACGCGCGAGGAATCGCTGCCGCTGGAGCCGATAACCTGCGCCGCCAGCGTCTTGTAAATGTACTTCTGCTGGAAGTCCATCAGCGCCTGCAAGCGTGTGCCTTGCTTGGCATCTTCCAGCAGCGCTGCTTGTTCCAGGCACAGCCGGTCGATGGTCTTCTGCAAATCCTTGTTCTGCTGGCGCACGTTGCGTAGGTCCAGGTAGTCCTGCCAAAGGCTTTCCGCGCCCAACTTCGTGCCGTGGAAGAACTTCTCCGGCGGCGTAACCACCGCATCGGCCCAGAGCCGGATCAGCCGCACACCCGCCGCGTCACCCGGGTCCAGTGTGCTGCGCCCGTTGTCGGCGCGGCGCACCTGCACGGCCAGCCCGATGATCTGCGCCAACAGAATGGCCAGCAGCACCAGCAGATTTCGATAGCGGAGGAAGAACGATTCCATGGTGAAGGCTCTGGGGGAGGAAAAATCTGTCCGGAAAGCAAGATTAGTACCAGTATACTAACCGTGATCAGGGTTTACGGTCTTTCCGCCCGTTTACGCGTCAAAGCCGCGAGCAGAACAGGCCCTGGTAATGAAGATGGAGGCGATATGAAGGTTCTATTCATCGGAGGTACGGGAGTCATTAGTATGGCTTCGACGCGCCTGGCCGCGGAGCGGGGCATTGAACTGACGCTGCTCACGCGAGGATTGCGCAGCGCCAATCTTCCCGAGAACGTCCACGCCATCAACGTGGATGTTACTGACGAGGAGGCGGTGGCCCAGGCGCTCGGCTTTCAATCCTTCGACGCGGTGGTTGACTGGATTGCCTTTACGCCTGCCGATATTGAGCGCGACATCCGCCTCTTCCGCAATCGCACTATGCAGTACATCTTCATCAGTTCTGCCAGCGCCTATCAAAGGCCGGTCGGCCACTACCTGATCACCGAATCATCGCCGCTGATCAATCCCTATTGGCAGTACTCGCGCGACAAGATCGCCTGCGAAGAGCGGCTGATGAAGGAGTATCGTGAAGCCGGCTTTCCTTTCACGGTGGTGCGTCCGACCTTGACCTATGGCGACACGCAGATTGTACTGGCGGTCTATACCTGGCAAAAATCCTACACGGCCGTCGATCGCATGCGCCAGGGAAAGAAGGTTATCGTGCCCGGAGACGGCGCCTCGCTCTGGGTGATTACCCATAACAGCGATTTTGCTCAGGGACTGGTAGGCCTGCTGGGCCATCAACAGGCCATCGGCCACGCCTTCCACATCACCAGCGATGAGGCGATGACCTGGGATCAGTACTATCGCATCACCGCGCAAGCCGCCGGCGTCGAGGCCCGCATCGTTCACATTCCGGCGGAGTTTATTGGCGCCTGCCTGCCCGATACCATCGGCAGCCTCACTGGAGACAAATGCTCCAGCGTGATCTTCGATAACAGCAAGATCAAGCGCTTTGTTCCGGGCTACTGCGCGCGGGTCCCCTTTGCGCAGGGAATTCAGAGAACAATCGAGTGGTTCGATGCGGACCCGCAGCGCCAGCAAATCGATGAAGCGGCCAACGCGGCATGGGACAAGCTCATTGACGCGTACGAGAGCGGCGTCGCGGAAGGACTGCGCAGCTTCCGCTCATCATAGCCTGTGGTGAAAGTCGGATGCCGGCTCGCTATGAAACGGTAACGCCGGCCTTCTGGCCGGTTGTCGCGTGGACTTTCCGGTCCTCGCTTGTTTCTTACTAGCCCTATGCTCCGGCGAGGACGCATCTTCCGCTGCGAACATCCTGCTCGGCCTGCGCAATGCTCTCCGGCCGGCCCAGATCGCGCCAATAACAATCATCGGCGCGATACGCAATGATTCGTTCTCCCCGCGCGGCCAGTTTCATATACGTCGCGATGATCGAAAACGCGCCTACTTCATTCATCTGCGCAAAGATCCGCGGAGAAAGTATGTGGATGCCGCAGAAGCCCAGCGCCTGCGCCTCTGCCGAGGGCCGCGCCCATCCGGCTTTCTCGTCGCGCGGGTGCCCCAGGTCCCGATTTTGGGACCTGGGAGACCACGAACCCATCCCGGCGCGTCGCCCGCACAATTGCCCGTCTGTGTCGAAGAGCAGATACCGCGACGCCTCCCGCTCTTGAACGGCCAGCGTGGCCAGCGCCTTCCGCTCCGAATGAAACTGCATCAGGCGCCCCAGATTAATCGTGCTGAGAACATCCACATTGTGCAGAATGAACGGCTCTTGCAGGCTCTCGCCAAAGAAATGCTCGGCCTTCTTCAAGCCGCCGCCAGTGTCCAGCAGATCCTCTTCGCGCGAGAGTTCAATCCTCATGCCGAAGCCATCGTTGGCCTTCAGGTACTCGTCGATCATCGCCGCATAATGATGCGCATTGACAATCACCTCGCGCACACCAAATTCGCGCAGGCGCGCCAGAGCAATCTCAAGCAGCGTGCGGCCGGCGACGGTCACCAGCGCCTTGGGACGGTCGTTCGTGAGTGGCCGCAGGCGCGTGCCCAAGCCGGCGGCCAGGATCATTGCCTTCATCGGCCCATCTTCTCCACTTCAATATGCCGCACCACCACGTCCACTCCGCCGGCGCTGCGCAGATGTTTGGCCAACTGTTCGGCCAGATACACCGAGCGGTGCTGGCCGCCCGTGCAGCCGAACGAGACCATCAAATCTTTGAAGCCGCGCCGCTGGTATGCGCGTACGCTCGCATCCACCAGCGATTGCACGTGCGCAAAATACTCATGCACGCTGGCCTGCTGATTCAAATACTCAATCACCGCCGCGTCCTTGCCGGTCATCGCGCGGAACCGCTGCTCGCGTCCCGGGTTCGGCAAGCTGCGCGCATCAAACACAAACCCGCCGCCGTTGCCAAATTCATCCGCAGGCATTTCGCGGTGATAAGAAAAGCTGAAGATGCGCGCCCTCAATCGCTCTGTTGCGGAAGAGATCGTCTGCAACTTTTCCGAGGCCGAAATGCGACCAAGCGCCTCCATCAGCGCCGGCAGCGCGATAGGCAGCTTCACCTCTTCGCCCAGCCAGCGCAGATTCTTCAGCGCGTAGGGAACGCTCTCAAGAAAATGCGCCTTGCGCTCATAAAAACCGCGAAAGCCATACGCGCCCAGCGCCTGCAAAATGCGCACATAGACAAACGCATAATAGTGCTCCATGAATCGCGCGCGGCCGAGCGGGATGAATCGTGCGAGGCAGTCCAGATAGTGGTCCAGCAGCTCCTGGCGCAACTCCGGCGGCAGATCGGCCTTGCCATCGAAGAGCAGCGAGGCGATGTCATATTGCAGCGCGCCCTTGCGCCCGCCCTGGTAATCCAGAAAGTACGGCTGCCCATCGCGCAGCATCACGTTGCGGCTTTGAAAATCCCGATAGAGAAAATAATCCGCATCGGCGCTTAGCAAAAACTCCGTCAATCGGCCAAAGTCATCTTCCAGCGCCTGCTCGTTGAAAGGAACTCCCGCCAGCCGCAGAAAATAATACTTGAAATAATTCAGATCCCAGGCGATGGACTGGCCGTCAAAGCTCGCGCGCGGTGAACAGAGCCGGTAATTCAGATCCCGGCCCGCCTCCACCTGAAAGCGCGGCAATACCGCAACCACGCGACGATAGGCCTCCTTCGCCTGCTCATCGATCAGCGCACCGGTGCGATGTTGGCCAAGAAACTCAAAGAGCGTCGTCTCGCCCAGGTCCTCTTCCAGGTATGCGCCCTGGCTCAAATCCTCCGCATAAATCTCCGGTACCGGCAATCCGCGCGCGCGAAAATGCCGTGAAAACTCCAGAAAGGCAACATTCTCATCCCGCACCGGGTACACAATGCCGATGGCGCTCACGCCGCCGCCAGTGAGCCGCACAATCGTCCGCCCCGAGCCGCCAAGCTGGCCCTGAAGCGGCTGTGCGTCTTCGGCCGCCAACCCGAAATGCTGCTCGAAAAGTCGCCTTAATACGTCCATGAATCTCTTTCCGGAAATCGCTCAACCTGCTTCACATACCATACCCACTCCGGCAAAGCGCGCGCAAGCCGCCCTTCCTCCGCAATTCATTCTCTTTCCCTCCGTTCTCGCTCCGATTTATGATGTACACTCGCGGGGTATATTTCTCTGCGCGGAGGTCACCATGAGTAAAAATCTCCCAGGGACGGCATGGAAGAGCGGCCGTCGTGAATTCCTCAAGGCGGGCGGAGCCATCACCGCCGCCTTGCTGGCGCCCTCGGCGCTGGCCGATCAACCGAAGGCTCTCCCCAGCCTTCCCGCCAACCCCAGAACTCCCGCGGCCATGCCCACCCGCAACCTCGGCAAGACCGGCTTCAAGGTGGGCATCTTCTCGCTCGGCGGCCAGGCCGCGCTGGAGCAATCCAACAACTTCGCCGTGGCCGTGCCCATCATCGAGCGGGCGCTCGACCTGGGCGTCAATTACATTGACACTTCTTCCATCTACGGAGGCCCGGATCGCTGGAGCGAGCAGTACGTGGGCAAAGTGATGGCGCACCGGCGCAACGAGGCCTTCCTGGCTACCAAAACCAAAGAGCGCACCCGCGACGACTCGATGCGCATGATCGAGAGATCCCTCCAACTGCTGCAAACCGATCACGTGGATCTCTGGCAGTTGCACGACATTGGCACCCTTACCGATGTGAATCTGGTCTTTGCCAAAGGCGGCGCCATGGAAGCCCTGCTTGAGATGAAAGAGCAGAAGGTGGTGCGCCATCTCGGCATCACCGGGCACTATCGCCCTGACGCGCTCATGGAGTGCATCCGGCGCTATCCCTTCGACACGATTTTGATGGCGATCAACGCTGCCGATGCCCACCACTACAGCTTCAACGCCGAACTGCTTCCCCTGGCCGTCGAGCGCCAGATGGGCATTATCGGCATGAAGGTGCCGGGCCGCGGGCGGCTTCTCAAAAGCTGGAATCCGCCTCCGTTGGAGCAGCAAAAGCATACCTGGGAGGGCATGGTGCTGGCCCCCACGCCAGGCACGCTCTCCATGCGCGAAGCCATGTATTACACCTTGTCCCGCCCGGTCAGCACCAGCATCATCGGCTGCGACAACATTGCGCAACTGGAAGAAAACGTGCAACTAGCGCATGAGTTCACACCGCTCAACGACACCCAGGCAGCGGAGCTGGTCGCTCGCGCCGAGCCGGTTTCCAGGCCGTCGCTCTTCTTCCGCTTCTACGACCGGCCCTGACCATCCGCGGTGAGTTGTTAACGCGCCCGAAGCGAATGCGCAACGGCTATTCCCATTCTAGTGCCGGAAAAAGGCACAAGGATGGATGCCCGCCGATAAACTGTCTTCAGCCTTCGACTTTCAGGTAAAGGCGATAATGCTCATCCTGAATGGCTGGGAACGGGCGCAGAGTGAACGCGCCCGCGGCGGTCTTTGCCTGCCAGTCGGTCGAGCCGGCGGAGATTTGGCTGGCTGCGAGAAGTTCCTGCCTGCCGATCCTGGCCGGAATCGCTCCCACGCTGAACAGCGCCAGCGGCCCATGAACAGGCGCCAACAAATCGGGATGCTGCGGGTCTACCGCTTCGAGCACCGTGGGCATATCGAATTCGATTTCGATGCGGTCGCCGTTCTTCCAGTTGCGACTGAGGCGCGCAAACTGGCCCGGTTTCGGACTGGTGATGACCCGCTTGCCGTTCACTGCCACAGTGGTCTTCGGTCCCGCCCAGGCGGGAATGCGCAGAAATACCGGAAACGCGGCCGGCGTCTGAAGCGCAACTTCAATCTGCGAAGTTGGATGGTGAGGATAGTTGGTCCGCTGAGTCAAGCTGACCCGGTCGCCGCCCCGCGCCCAGCTCAGGCGCGAAGGCACATAGAGGTTGACATAGACGCCATCGGCGTCGTGGAAGTAGGAACTGATGCCGTAGTCCGCCGTGATCTGGGCAAAGGTTCCGGTGCAGCAGCTCCACTTGTTCGGGTGATAGAACTTCGACCCGTCGTTGTTATAGTCCGAGTAATAGAAGCCGTGCCCATCCTTCTGAATCGGTTTGGCGCCCAGAATGGTGTTATAGAGAACCTTCTCCATGCTGTCACCGTAGCGGCTGTCCCGGGTGACGCGGAGCAGAGAGCGGGTGATCTTGAAGTGGGCGTAGGAGCCGCAGGGCGTCTCAAAGCTGGAGTGGGTCTTGGCCAGGCTGGCGCCGATTTCACCGCTTCCCGGCTCGCGGAAGGATTCGTCCGGACCCCATCCGCCGGTGGCAAAGCTCTGCGTATCACGCACAAAACCGAAGCCGTTGCGCGCCGCGCGCAGATGCTTCTCGCTGCCCAGCACAAGATACGCCTGCATCGCGCTGCTCAAAGCGTTCACATGGCTGTAGGCGTGCTTGCCCGGCAGAACATTTTGCCCCGCGGCCAATGGGTCAAAGTACCACTCATCCGCCAGGAACCGCCTCGCCAAATCGCGATAGCGGCTGCCTGCGCCGCGTTGGAAAGCAAGGAAGAGATTTTCCGGCAGAGTATACGGCTCGTCCCAGCAGAAGGACTCATCCGTATGAGGACGCGCATACTGCTGGGCGCGCGATAGAGCCTTCGCCGGCAGAGATGGAAGAACAGCTTCGATGGTGGCGTCCAAAGCATGAAATGCCTTGGGATCGCCGACAAACTCATGCGCATCCAGCAGGCCGATAGAGACCTTGTCGTAAATGTATGCGGGCAAGCGCGTGCCCTCGTAAAACCTGGGTGAAACTGCCGCCGCATAGCCGCGCACCAGGCGCTGAATCTTCTCCTGCGAGGCTTTATCGCCGGTGGCGGCATAGTCGCGGGCCAACCCGGAGAGGAACTGCCCAAAAGTATGACCGGGAACAAAGCCGTGCATATCCTTGAACGAGAAATCGTCCGCCCAGTCGTACCATCCGCCCATATCGTCGCCGGGAGCCGGCAGTCCTGCGCGCTTGCGGAAGGGCTTGAGCAGCATATTCTCATCGAGAGCCAGATAGAAGGCATGATTGGTTTGAAACTGCTGGCGCAGCGGCCCTTCAAGAAGTTCCACTTCGCCGTATCCAAACTGGCCGAGCGGGCGGGAGGTTGCAGCCGGTGCGGCTAATTGCCCATCCAGCGCGAATGTGCCGCGCGGCCGAAATACTGTGGC
>Ga0181520_10013063_pt1 | contig 10550 bp, 8 predicted proteins | sample PEATcosm2014_Bin_29_FD_132451 | JGI IMG/M metagenome (GOLD analysis project Ga0181520, IMG submission 132451) | Peatland microbial communities from MTU Mesocosm Facility, Houghton, MI, USA - PEATcosm2014_Bin02_30_metaG | ecosystem: Environmental > Terrestrial > Soil > Wetlands > Peat | place...
ACTTCCGCTTCGAGTGCTCGTTTTATACGTGGATTTACCGGATCGTGACCAACCTGTGCCTGGACCAGTTGCGCCGGCGCAAGACCCGCCGCGAGGATCACGCCGTGGTGGTGGATCGCACTGGCGACGAGATCGATCTGCTGGCCTCGGTTTCCGATGACCGGTCGTTTTCAAACCCCGCCCGCGAGCTGGACCGCAAGCTGCTGGGCGAAAGGATTCAGGCGGCGCTGGGCAAACTGACGCCGCGCGAGCGGATGGTGTTCGAGCTGAAGCACTACCAGGGGCTGAGGCTGCGCACCATCGGCGAGATGTTGAGCACCACGGAAGAGACCGCCAAGAATACCCTCTTCCGCGCCACCAAGAAGTTGCGCACGCAACTGGCGGAGTTGAGATAACGAATAGCTGCTAGTAGTTGTTTTTGAGGCTTTGAGGGCGTAGACATGAATTGCGAACTTGCACACGAACGGATGGTCACGGCAGCCTATGGCGAGCTGCCTGACGAACAGGCGCACGAGCTGGAGGGACACGTAGCTGGCTGCGCGGAGTGCCGGAAGGAGCGCGAGCAGGTGCTGGCGCTTAAGGTCCTGGCGGATGCGCATCCGGTTGCGGAGCCGGGGCCGAATCTGGTGGCCCGCGCGCGCCTGCGCCTTGACGAAGCTCTGGACGCATTGCCGCCCAAACGCTGGTACGAGCGCTTCGGCGAACGGATCCTGAACAATTTCGCGAGCCTGCAGGCCGCGCCGGTGGCGGCGCTGCTGCTGCTGGTGGCTGGCGCCGGAGCTGGCGTTTTGGGCGGTTACGAATACGCGCAGAACCGCGCAGCCCACGCCGCGGATGTGCAAACCACCACGACGGCGGGCATCAAGGTGCAACCCGAAGCGGCCCTCCCTGCATTTGCGAACGTGGCCAATATCTCGGGCATTGTGCGCCAGCCCAACAGCGAGATTGTCGACGTGAGCTACAACCAGCTGGTGCCGCGCCAGGTGGAGGGCTCGCTTGACGATCCCCAAATCCGCCAATTGCTCATGCTGGCGACGGTGGATAAATCCTCGCCGGGCGTGCGCGACGACTCCGTGGCGCTGCTGGCGGCCGAGTGTCGCGCCGGCCACAGTTGCCAGCCCGCCGGCATTCGCGAGGCGCTCATGGTGGCGCTGCGCTACGATCGCAGCCCCAAGGTGCGCCAGAAGGCGCTGGAGGGTCTGGAGCCTTACGTGGTCGACGACGTGCGCGTGCGCGACGCCGTGCTGGAAGCGGTGCTGAATGACAATGACCCCGCCATCCGCTCGGCCGCCATCGGTTTGTTGGAGCCTGTCGACGCCGATACCAGCGTTCGTCAGGTGCTATATTCCGTCTCCAACTCTGACGACAATGCCCAAATCCGGAATGTATCCCGGCAGGTATTACGCCGGGTTTCGGAAATTCAATAAACTCGCTCACCCTTCCGGCAACTGCGCCGTCTGAATGAGCGCAGACCGGACGATGAACTGCAAGGAGAGACACAGCTATGAAACACCTTTTGAGGCCGGACTGTACGTTGCCTGGAATCCCTGGTTTCGCCGCCCTTGGTTGCGCCGCGCTCTTCGCGACAGCCTGCTTGCTCATGGCGCCGCAGATGGCCCACGCCCAGGCGGGAGCACTCGCTTCCATCTTTGCTGATCCCGATCCACTGGTGGCGCATGCCAGTCCGTCGGGCTACCTGGGCGTGGAAATCACCGACGTTGACGCCGACAAAGCGCAGGCCCTCAAGCTCAAGGAAGTACGCGGCGCTTTGATCACGCTCATCGATCACGATGCACCCGCCGGCCAGATCGGCCTGAAGGTGGGTGACGTGGTGCTGGCCATCAACGGCCAGAACGTGGCGGGCGCCGACCAGTTGCGCCGCATGCTGCGCGAGCTTCCTCCGGGCAGCAAGGTCAGCCTCGAGATCAGCCGCGACGGCAACATTCAAACGCTGGCCGTGCAACTGGTCGACCGCAAGACGCTCGACCACGATGTCTGGGGCAAGATCGGCAACGATGTCGGCGGCGTGGGGATCGCCCCGCCGGCGCCAACCATGGGCGTCATGACCGGCGGTGACGCGCCGATTCCGCCGAGCGGCTTCCACATGTCGCTCTTCACCAGCACTCTGAATGTGGGCGCCCTGGTTGAGCCGCTTACCTCGCAGATGGCAGAGTATTTCGGTGTCCCAGGCGGCCTGATGATCAAGCAGGTGAGCAAGAAATCCGAGGCTGCCTCCGCGGGCTTCAAGGCCTTCGACGTGATCCTCAAGGTGGGCGCAGATTCCATCCTGACCTCCGCCGACTGGGACCGCGCCCTTCGTTCCAATCAGGGCAAGCCCGTGCAGGTGACCATTCTGCGCGACAAGAAACAGCAGATGATCACGCTCCAGGTCGACTCCAAGCACCGCGGCGCCGTGGAGTTTGACGATTTGTTCGCGAATGGCGATGTGCCGGAGTTGGCCGAGCTAACACCAGGTTTCGACGCGGACATGTTGCAGGCGATGACCGCTGATGCACAGGCCGATGCCGAGACGGCCGCAGCGCGGCTGCGCGAGCAAGCCGATGCGATGCGCAAGCAGATGGAGAACATGCATCTCCAGATCGACTCCGAACAGATGGAGCAGTTGCGCCAGCAGACCGAAAAGCTGCGCGAAAGCATGAAGAACTCCCAGCTCGACGCGGAGCAGATGAGACAGCAATTGCAGCAGCAGATGGAAAAGTTCCGCAAGAGCTTCAATGAGGAACATATGAAGCAGATTCAGCAGCAGATGCAGCAACAGATGGAGCGGTTCAAGCAGCAGATGGAGGAGTGGCGCGAACAAAGCGGCGACAACTTTGTTTAGAAGGCCGACAGCAACTTTCGAACTTCAGGGCGCCGCTAAACGGCGCCCTTCGTGTCTCGCGCCGTACACTTAATTTCATGGAAGTTCTCTACGGATTGCACGCGGTGGAGGAGGCTCTGAAAGCCGGAAAGCGGCGCTTTGACCACGTGCTCGTGGCCCGCGAGCGGCGTGACGGGCGCCTCGAGAGGCTGGTCGCCCAGTGCCGTGAGGCTCGCGTCCGCGTTCTGGAGCAGCCGCGCGAGCAGCTTACGGTTGCCGCCAGGACTGCTGCGCATCAAGGCGTGGTCGCGCTGGTGCACCCGCAGGAGTTTCTTGCGCTCGAAGATCTCTTCGCGCCGCCTGCCGGCAAGCTCGCCGCATCGCGTCTCATCCTGGCTCTCGATGGCGTGGAAGATCCGCAGAACCTGGGCGCGTTGCTGCGCGTGGCCGATGGCGCCGGCGTGGACGGAGTCATTCTCACCGAGCGCCGCTCTGCGCCATTGAGTCCCGCCGCCGTAAAGGCCAGCGCCGGCGCAGCCGAGCATCTTCGCATTGCCCGCGTCGTCAACCTGGTGCGCGCGCTCGAAGAACTCAAACGCCAGAACCTGTGGATCGTGGGTCTCGACGAGCGCGGCGAAACCGACTACGACCGATTCGACCTCACCGGCAATCTCGTTATCGTGCTGGGACGCGAGGGTGCGGGACTGCACGATCTGGTGCGCCGCACCTGCGATCACCTGCTGCGCATTCCCATGGCCGGCGGCGTCAGCTCACTCAATGTCTCCGCCGCGGGAGCCGTTGTGCTCTACGAGGCTGCCCGCCAGCGACGTGCTGCTGGCGGAACTCCCACGACACTCGTCCAAAAGTCTGCCTCACGCAGTGCGGAAACCGCGAGATCTAAGCCGCAAAAACAGAAAGGTCTCGGTTCATGAAGGCAACCCGTTCCGTGCCCCATCCTTTCGCCGGCTTTTTGGCGAAAGGATGGGAGACAACGCGCGCCACACATCTCTTTCTCGCGAGCGTCTTTTTTCTCGTCGCACTCCCGGCCACGCCGCAATCCACTCCCGCGGCTCCGCAAGACGAGCCGCATCACGGCCAGGTCATCTTCTCGCGCTCGACGGACGAAAATGGCCAGACCACGACTACGGTCGGTCCCGGAGCGCAGCAAACGGCAGCGCCCAGCGGGCAGCCGGTGGACGCCCCCACCGCCAGCGACGCCGAGCGCTTGGCCCTAACCTTCACCGAATTCAACATGGACGTACGTTTGCGCACCGCGGAACACGAAATCGCTGTGCGCGCCCTCATCACGGTGCGCAACGACGGCAAATCGCCGCTGGCCCACGTTCCGCTCGAAATCTCTTCTTCGCTGCACTGGGAACGCATCCGCATCGCCGCGCATGACGCTTTGTATACGATCGCCACGCTCAACTCCGACACCGATCACACCGGCCAGCTTCACGAGGCGGCCGTCAAACTTCCCTCCCCGCTCGCGCCCCGCGCAACCTTGCAGCTCGACGTCACCTACTCCGGCACCATTCCGCAATCGGCGCAGCGCCTTCTTGCCATCGGGACCCCGGAGGACGTGGCGCTGCACTCCGATTGGGACGCGATCGACACCGATTTTACCGGCCTGCGCGGCTTCGGCAACGTGGTGTGGTACCCCGTCTCTGCCGCTCCCGTAATTCTCGGCGACGGCGCGCGGGTTTTTGACGAGATGGGCGAGCACAAGCTGCGCATGGCCGGAGCGCATTTCTTCCTGCACCTCACCGTGGAGTTTCCTCACGGCCACGCGCCCACAGTGGCGCTGATCAATGGCCACTCCGTGCCGCTCACGGTGACGGAACCGCAGAACGGAAGCGACGAAATCTCCGGCGTGGCAACGGCCACGCTCGACAGCGCAACACTCGGCTTCGAGACTCCCAGCCTTTTTGCCGCCGTCCGTACCGAACATCAGGCCACGAATACCACACTTTGGACGCTGCCCACTGCCGATGCCGCTGTTGCAGAGTGGGCTTCTGCGGCTTCCACCGTCACGCCCTTCCTGCAAGGCTGGCTGGGCCAGGCGCCACGTTCGAAACTGACGATTCTCGATCTTCCCGATCCCGAGGACGCGCCCTTCGAAACCGGGCCGCTGCTCGTGACCGCCATTCGCCCCGCCACGCAGGATCAACTCACTGGCGTGATGGCCCACGCGCTCACGCACGCGTGGATGTCGTCGCCGCGCGCATGGCTGAGCGAGGGCGTGGCGCACTTCATGGGAACCTTGTGGCTGGAAAAACAGTCGGGCCGCCAGAAAGCGCTCGAAGCCCTCGAGTCCGGCCGCCCAGGGCTCACGTTGATCGAACCTCCGAGTCCCGGAGAAAGTTCGGGCCAGCCGCTGGCCCAAGCCATTTCGCCGGTCTACTACCGCACCAAGGCGACTTACGTTTTCTGGATGCTGCGCGACCTGGTCGGCGATCCCGCGCTCTCCGCGGCTTTGCGCGCGTATGACCCTGCACAGGATGCGGCGCGCGGTCTCGGCCCGAATGCAGGCTCCGGCTCGTTCGAGAAACTGCTGGAGCAGGCGGGGCTGCGCCGCGACCTGTCATGGTTCTTCGCGGATTGGGTCGATGCCGACAAGGGGCTGCCGGACATCACAATCGACCATGTCTTTTACACTTCTGCGGAGACGGCGTCGCACACGCCGAACGCGTCCGATTCCAGTGCGGGGCCTGAGGCCAACGGATGGATCGTCACTGTCGGCCTCGCGAATTCCGGCTACGCCGCCGCCGAAGTTCCCGTCACCGTGCGCAACCCCGACACGTCCGTGACGCAGCGCGTTCTGGTTCCCGCGCGCGGCAAAGCTACGCAGCGCATTCTCATCCAGGGACGGCCCACGGAGGTTCAGGCGAACGACGGCACCGTTCCGGAAACCGAGGCCAGCGTGCATATCCGCGATCTCGTGAATGCAAACCGCGATTCGTCGTCAGGCCCGCCGGGCGCAGGGCAGCAATAATGCATCGTCATTCTGATCGCCTGCTATTAGGCACTGATGCCAACTCGGTCAGCTGCGCTGCTCTGCGCCGCGCGCCCTGACCTTGAACCAGATGGGCGTGCCCCGGAATCCGAACGCCTCGCGTATTTGATTCTCAAGGAACCGCTCGAAGGCAAAGTGCAGCTTGATGTCGCGATCGGTGAAGAGCACAAAGGTGGGCGGAGCCACGGCCGCCTGCGTCATATAAAAAATGCGAACGCGCTTCGCCATGGGCACTGGGGCTCGTTGAAAATCGATCCTCTCCAGAAATCGATTCATCTGTCCGGTCGACACGCGCTTGCGACGTTCCTGGGCTACGGAGACGACCTCGTGCAGCACGCGCGCGAGGCCTTTGCGGGCATTTTCGTTTTTGGGACCGATGGCTTCGAGCGCCGAAAGAAAAATCACCGGCGCGTAATCGAGATACTTGAGCGCCTTGCGCACCTGCTGCTCGAAGATGTAGCGATCGGCGGGCGGCTTGCCGTCCGTGCGGCCCGTTGTGACCAAGTCCCACTTGTTCACTACGATGATCACGCTGCGCCCGCTCTCGTGCGCGTAGCCTCCAATGGTGGCATCGCTCGCACTTACGCCCTCGGTGGCGTCGATGATCAGCAAGGCCACGTCCGCGGCCTCAAGATGCCGCCGCGCCATCACCACGCTCATCTTTTCCGCCATCAATTTCGTCTTGCCCTTGCGCCGGATTCCTGCCGTATCGACAAAGCGCAGCGCGTTGCCTTCGAACTCCACCACCTCGTCCACCGCATCGCGCGTGGTGCCGGCAATCGGCGACACGATGGCGCGTGAGGTCCCCGTGAGCGCGTTGAGCAGCGTCGATTTGCCGACGTTCGGGCGCCCGATGATGGCCACCGACGTTTCGCGCTGCTCGAATTCTCCGTGGGTGCGGATCTTTTTCTGGTTTTGGACCGGCTTTGCGCCCGGAGCGAGAGGTCCGCCTTCTTCCATCTCGTTCTCGATCGCATCTTCGACCTCGTCCGCTCCCTGCGTATTGCGGGCTTCACCGCTGTCCGGCTGACTCGCTCCCTCGCTCCCTTGCTCCCTTGCTCCCTGCTTTTCCGGAATCGCCTCCGCAATCGCATCCAGCAGCTCGCCAACGCCTTGCCCATGCTCAGAACTCACCGCAAACACGTTGCCGATCCCGAGCCGGCGAAGATTCTCCGCTTCGTTGGCCAGCGCCTCGGTCTCCACTTTGTTCACCGCGAGAAACAGGGGCTTGCCTCCGCGCTGCAGCAGGCGCGCCAGTTCGTAGTCGGGCCGCGCCAGTTCCGTGCGCACGTCCACCACCATCACCAGCGCGTCCGCTTCTTCGAGCGCCACCTTGGCCTGCACGAAGATCTCTGTTGCGATAAGTTCGGGATCGTCGGGCACAATGCCGCCCATGTCCACGACCCGGTAACTACGCCCCGCCCACTCGTACTCGCCATAGATACGGTCGCGCGTAATGCCGGGCTCGTCGCCCACAATGGAGCGCCGGCTCCCGGTAATCCGGTTGAAGAGCGTGCTTTTGCCCACGTTGGGACGCCCCACAATGGCCACCAGGGGCAACTGTGCGGCTCCCGCGCGCGCGGGCACAACCGATCTGCGATACGTGGGCAAGTCAATTCTCCCGGCAGAGAGTCAGATCATCGTTCAACTGCCTCTGTTGATTTTTACAGGCCGCTCAGAGCCAGACCCGCGTCACGCCGTACCGGTCAAACATATCGTCGCAACTAATGATCGGCACACCTAGATCGAGCGCCTGCGAGATGAGCAGCCGGTCAAAGGGGTCTTTGTGGTGCGGAGGCAATGTGCCGCTCCGGATTACTTGCCTGATGGACGTTTCAAGAATCCGGAACCCTCCTGCGGTCACCCGGCCCTCGAAATCATCGAGGAGAGCCAGAGTGTTCTTCAGTTTTCCAATCGCGGATTTGATCGCGATCTCCCACGGGGTCACGATCGAGATCAGCAATTCCGAAGCGGGATCGGTGAGGATCGACTTTGCGTGATCGGGGATTTCTCCCGGTGATCGAATCGCCCACAAGAACGTATGCGTGTCCAGGAGAAACTTCATTTTTCCCCGGCCGGTTTTTGAGGTGTGGATACCAAGGGCGCGTCGACCATATACCCCCATCCCAATTCAATCAGCTCTTCGTCCGTAAGCGGGTCAAACGCGTCCGGAGTCCAACTGATTCCGGGATACGCCCCCAGGAGACGGAAGGGAACGTTCGGCTTTGCCGGGGGTTCGACCGCAGTAATCTTCGCAACCGGTTTCTTCCCGCGCATCACCACAACCTCCTGCCCCGCCTCGACTTCCTTGAGGATCCGGGAGAAGTTGGTCTTCGCCTGATGCACGGTGTAAGCCATGGACTAAGTATGCTTAGTCCACTTTGCAAAGTCAATCGGCAGGTGGGATACTCGCCGATCCGTCTGAGTGTAAGTTTAACATTTTCCAATATTTGCCTTGGGACTTCGGCTTGCGAATTGCCCTCCCTATTGCCGGAGGGCGCCATGCACGTCCACCCAGCCGCTATCGGCCTGCACGCCATCAATACGTATTCGTTGGCGAACGAACGCGCCGCGAATGCGCAACGTGCCGCCGAGGTGCGCAAGAAGCTGCTGAAAGCGGGACAAAGTGAGGACCTGGAGGTCAACACGGATCCCGACGCAACGCTGCTTATCGGCCAGTGGCTCGACTCCCGCCACAGCCAGGTTCTGCCCGGCGATGAATACCACGCCGCGGCCGAAGGCAAAGACCCCGACCTGGGCTGATCCGCGCTCACCTCCTCACTCTTTCGCTCCCGCCAGCTCGCAGCCCCGCAGTCCCGTAGTCCCTGAGTCCCTCAGTCCCTCAGTCCCTGCCCTTTCGCTCCCTGTCTCTATGATGGATGCAGCGCTCTCCATGCCCTCCTCCGACGCCCCAACCCGCGCCCTGCCCACGCTCCACGAGTTCTTCTCGCCGGGTGGCATCCTGGCCAACTCCCCACTGCCCTACGAGTACCGGCAGGGTCAGTACGAGATGGCCAAGGCCGTGGAGCGCGCCCTCGCGGAGCGCAGGCATTTGATTGTGGAGGCGGGCACGGGCACCTGCAAAACCCTGGCCTACCTGCTGCCGGCTCTGCGCACCGGGCAGCGCGTGATTGTTTCCACGGGAACGAAGGCGCTACAGGACCAGCTTTTCTTCCGCGACGTGCCGTTTCTCGAGGCTCTATTGGGTGAACTGCGCGTCTGCTACATGAAGGGCCGCGGCAACTACCTGTGCCGCCGCAAACTCTACGCCCTGCGCGACCAGCCCGTTTTAACGGGATTGGCCGAGGTGGACGAGTATCAGCAGATTGCCGAATGGGAACGCACCACTGAAACCGGCGACCGCGCCGAGCTTTCCGGGCTGCCTGAGTCGAGCGCCCTGTGGCACAAGCTCGACGCGAGGTCAGAGGCCTGCCTGGGCAGCACGTGTCCCGACTATCGGCGCTGCTTCATCACCGAGATGCGACGCCGCGCCATGGAGTCGGACCTGATCATCGTGAACCACCACCTTTTCTTTGCCGACGCCGCGGTGCGCGAGATGGCCGCCGCCGCGCCGGACGCGGGCATCCTGCCGGAGGCGGCAGCCGTGATATTCGACGAGGCCCACGAGCTCGAAGAAGTGGCGTCGAGCTACTTCGGGCGCTCGCTTTCGAATGTGCGCTTCGAAGACTTTGCGCGCGACGCCGATGTGCTGGTGCGTGGCAAAGAGGGTTCTGCGCAGGTTCACATCCTCACACAGCAGTTGCGGGAGCGGGCGCGGCTGTTTTTTGCGGCGTTGCCGCACGAGGGCGATGGCCGGCATCCCTTCAGCAATCGCGAAGAATTCCTCGAGTCCAGCGGCGACCTTTATGTGGGAGTCACGACCACGCTCAAGGTGCTCGAAGCGGAGTTCGAGCGGCTCAGTGACACCGACGAAGCTCCCGGCCTGGAGGCTCGCGCGGCGGCCTTGCGCGCTGACCTTACATACATGCTGGAAGCGAAGGCCGCCAACATGGTGTTCTGGCTGGAGCGGAGGGGAGGAAACCTCGGCGCCAACTCGGATCTCGTCCGAAAGTCTGCCCCACGCGGTGGTGGCGGGGCGCGGACCACGTTCATGCAGGCCACACCGATCGATGTCTCCGAAATTCTGCACAATCTGGTGTGGGACCAGTTGCCCACGGCCGTGCTCACTTCGGCCACGCTCACGGTGCAGGGCGGCTTCGAGCATTTGCGCAAGCGGCTCGGCCTGGGCGATGCGGGTCACGGGGCGCGTGAGCTCGTGGTGCCCTCGCACTTCCGCTACGAAAAGCAGGCGCTGCTTTACCTGCCGCAGATGCCCGATCCACGGGCGGCGGAGTTCCCTGAGGCCGCGGCCGCGACCATCGAGCGCATTCTGCGCATCACGCACGGAAGGGCATTCTGCCTCTTCACCAGTTACTCGCAAATGCGCGCGCTGTACGAACGGCTGCTGCCGGTGCTCGACTATCCGATTCTTTTGCACGGCACGGCTCCGCGCAAAGCGCTGCTCGAGGAGTTCCGCGTCACGCCGAATGCCGTGCTCTTCGGCACAGCCAGTTTCTGGCAGGGGGTTGACGTGCAGGGCGAGGCGTTGAGCTGCGTCATTATCGACCGGCTACCGTTCGCGGTGCCCTCCGATCCCGTGGTGCAGGCGCGCATGAAGGCCATTGAGGAGTCAGGCGGGAAGCCCTTCTTCGA